>SL_3KL_010_SEDDRAFT_10002886_pt1 | contig 15661 bp, 10 predicted proteins | sample SodLakKL_010_SED_2_FD_10381 | JGI IMG/M metagenome (IMG submission 10381) | reverse complement strand
TTAAATATTTTGAAAGCAAATATATTATTAAATTACGTTTAGCTCTTTACCAATTTTTTTGAATGCTTCAACGCATTTATCAAGATGTTTAGTTTCATGAGCGGCAGAAACCTGCACTCTGATTCTTGCTTGACCTTTAGGTACAACAGGATAGTAGAAACCTATAACATAAATACCTTCGTCTAATAATTTTGCAGCGAAGTCTTGTGATAGCTGAGCATCGTATAACATAACTGCTACTATGGCTGATTCTGTTGGTTTCAGGTCAAATCCTGCGCCTTTCATTTTATTCATGAAGTAGTCAGTATTTTTATGCAATTTATCTTGCAATTCGTGAGTTTCCGCCATCATATCGAACATTTTAATTCCGGCTTTAACAACAGAAGGAGGCAAAGAATTAGAGAACAAATAAGGGCGTGATCTTTGGCGCAATATTTCGATTATTTCTTTTCTTCCTGTAGTAAATCCGCCAATTGCTCCACCAAAAGCTTTTCCTAATGTTCCCGTTATTATATCAACTTCTCCTCTGATATTAAATCTTTCTGTAACTCCTCTCCCAGTTTCGCCGACTACGCCTGCAGAATGTGCCTCATCAACCATTACAAGGGCATCATATTTTTTTGCAAGTTCATTGATCTTATCCATAGGAGCAACATTACCATCCATAGAAAATACACCATCAGTTACAATAATTCTAAATCTCTGAGCTTGAGCTTCTTTTAATTTTTCTTCAAGGTCAGCCATGTCGGCATTTTTATATCTGTATCTTTGTGCTTTACACAAGCGAACTCCATCAATTATTGATGCATGATTTAATGAATCAGAGATAATTGCATCCTGATCGGTCAAAATTGGCTCAAAAACGCCTCCATTGGCATCAAAGCACGCAGCATATAAAATGGTATCATCCGTTCCAAAAAACTCCGATACTTTCTTTTCCAGTTCTTTATGCATATCTTGAGTTCCACAAATAAACCTAACTGATGACATGCCATAACCATGAGAATCCATACCTTCCTTAGCCGCTTTTATTAAAGCAGGATGGTCAGACAGACCAAGATAGTTGTTTGCACAAAAATTTAATACTGTTTCTCCGGTATTAATCTTAATCTCAGCCCCTTGAGGACTAACAATTATTCTTTCCTCTTTGTACAATCCGGCTTCACGTATATCTTTTATCTCTTGCTGTAAATGATCTTTAATTTTTCCGTACATGTTAAAAAATGATTTTAGTTAATAATTATATTATTTGTTAAAAAATTCCATTAGAAATTATTTCCGCAAAGATAGTTTTTTTAGAAAATAATTCATCATTATAAATGGCAAAAATAATTTTTTGTTTAATAAAAATATTTATTTTTGCCCTCAAAATAATGATTTTTGAAAAGAGTTATTATTCTTAAATGATTTATTATTTTGTTTTTTAATTAAATAAATATATTGTAAACCAAATTTTTAAAAAGATGAAAAATATTTTAGTTATTGGATCTGCAGGGCAAATTGGATCAGAGTTAACGCTTGAATTAAGAAGAATATACGGTGGAGATAATGTTGTTGCCGGAGTCAGGAAGACTAAGCCTTCTGAGAAGCTAACCAGCACGGGACCTTGCGAGGTTGTTGATGCTTTGAATACTGATGCATTGGTTGAAACCGTTAAAAAGTATAAGATTGATGCTATTATCAATATGGCAGCGATTTTATCAGCAACAGGCGAAAACAATCCTATGCTTGCGTGGGACGTAAACATGAATGGTTTAATTAACGTTCTTGAAATAGCTCGTGAATATAAAATGAAGCAAGTGCTTGTTCCAAGTTCTATAGCTGTTTTTGGTCCTACAACTCCTGTAGATAATACACCTCAGGAAACCATTTTAAAGCCAACAACAATGTATGGAGTAACAAAGGTAGCAGGGGAATTGTTGGGCGATTATTATGTTAAAAAATACGGACTTGATGTAAGAGGACTTAGATATCCCGGAATAATCAGTCATGAAACGGAGCCCGGTGGAGGAACTACTGATTATGCTGTAGCAATTTATTATGAGGCAGTAAAGCATAATAAATATACCTGCTTTGTTAATGAGGATACCAGACTTCCTATGATGTATATGCCTGATTGTCTTAAAGCAACTTTGGATTTAATGCATGCTGACTTTTCAAAACTTGAACATCATTGTGATTTTAACGTTGGAGCAATGAGCTTCAGTGTCAAAGAATTAGCGGAGTCGGTTAAGAAACATATGCCGGGATTTGAAATTGATTACAAGCCCGATGAAAGGCAAGCTATCGCAGATTCATGGCCAAACTCTGTTGATGATTCTTTAGCAAGAAAAGAATGGGGTTGGAAGCCGGAATTTGACCTTGATGCTATGACTCAGGATATGTTAAAAGAAATCAAAATAAAGCATGAAAAAGGATTGATTTAATAAAAATCTAAGCTTATTTAAAAAAACCCTTAGGCAGTAAATCTCCTAAGGGTTTTTTTATTAGTAAATTATTAAAAGTAATTTTATTTTTAGTTTTTTAATAAATACTACTTATTTTTGTGTGATAAAAAAATATCTTAAAAACACATTCATTGCATGGAAAACTATATAGTATCTGCACGTAAATATCGTCCGACAACTTTTGATACTGTTGTTGGTCAAACATCTATAACAAGCACTCTTAAAAATGCCATTAAAAATAATCATCTGGCACAATCTTTTCTTTTTTGTGGACCCAGGGGTATTGGTAAAACTACATGTGCCAGGATTTTTGCAAAAACCATAAATTGCGAAAATTTATCTGATAATTTAGAACCATGCAATAAATGCGAGTCATGCAACTCTTTTAATAATCATAATTCCTTTAATATTCATGAACTTGATGCTGCTTCCAATAACTCTGTTGAGGATATTAGGGCGCTTGTGGAACAAGTACGCATACCCCCTCGAATTGGCAAATACAAAATATACATCATTGATGAGGTCCATATGTTATCACAAGCCGCCTTTAATGCTTTTCTTAAAACTTTGGAGGAACCTCCGGCTTACGCTAAATTTGTTCTGGCTACTACCGAAAAACATAAAATCATACCTACAATATTATCAAGATGCCAAATATTTGACTTTAAAAGAATATCCGTAAAGGATATGGCAAAACATTTAAAATATGTTGCCGAAAATGAAAACATAAATGCAGAGCCGGAAGCATTACACCAAATTGCTCAAAAAGCCGATGGTGCTTTACGCGATGCCCTCTCAATATTTGACCAAATTGTAAGTTTTTCCGGAAATGATTTAACTTACCAAGCTGTCATTGAAAACCTAAATGTTTTAGACTATGATTACTATTTCAAAATAACTGACAGCATAATTAATCAGAACACTACTGAAATTCTTTTGCTTATTAACGAGATAATTGATAAAGGATTTGAAGGGCAGCATTTTATTGCAGGATTTGGGCAACATCTTAGAAATTTACTAGTCAGCAAAAACGAAAAAACTGCTAAACTACTCGAAGTTAGCGATTCAATACAAAATAAATATATAGAACAAGCTAAAAAATGCCAAGACGATTTTTTGATAAATTCTTTGGAAATCCTTTCAGAATGCGATACTAACTATAAAATAACTTCTAATAAAACCCTGCAGCTTGAACTTACACTATTAAGAATTGCTTCTTATCAAAAAAAAAAACAAAATTTAAAGAAGGAAGATGAAATATTGATAGAACCTCCTACGAAACAAATCAAAAAGACTTCAAACGAAACAGATAAAGGTGAAAAACCTGAAGCTACATCAACCGTAAAAGAAGCTCCATCAACCGTAAAATATGATAAACCTATAGAACCAGAAAAAACAGAAAAAATAATTGAAAAATCTGATAATATAAAACTAAAAAAACCACTTAAAATTTCAGATGCCGAGCAAGCACATAAACCTCAAAATAACATTGATGAAGAAAAACCTGTTATAGTAGAAAGTGAAGAAAAAAATAAAATTAATGAAGAGGAAGTTTTAAAATGCTGGGATCAGCTAACAGAAGAGGTAAAAGACGAATCCCACGGACTACATATTACTTTGAAGAAAAATAAACCAAAAATTGAGGCTGAAAACAATAAAGTTATCATAGAACTTGATAATAAAATTCAAGAAAGCGATCTGCAAGAACAAAAACCAAAAATATTAAACTTTTTGAAGAAAAAACTTAACAACAGCTCAATAACTATTTCTACTGAAGTAAGCACAAATAATCAAAACAACACCAAAGCTTATTTGCCTGAAGAAAAGTTCAAACAATTATCCGAAAAAAATCCCGCCCTCTTAAATTTAAAACAGAAATTAAATTTGGATTTTTATTAATCCAGTTTTACATATTTTGTTATATTTGCTTATTAATATTTAAACATTAATCTTAGTTTAATTGTTTTTATTAATAATTGGCAATTAACAGAATAACATTCTAATAATAGCCGTTATTAATTAATGTATTATTTTATAAACAATTTTTTTTATAACCTTAAATATATTTTTATATGAAGACAAGAGTTTTGTTGATTTCGTTAATGTTGGTCTTTTTTGCAAATTTAAATTATGCAGAAAAAAACAGGATTGATTTTGAACAATTTACGTTAGAAAATGGCTTAGATGTAATATTGCATCAAGACAATACCACTCCAAATATAGTGGTAAATGTAATGTATCATGTTGGGGCAAAGGATGAGAGCCCTGATCGCACTGGGTTTGCGCACTTTTTTGAGCATTTGATGTTTCAGGGAACTGAGCATATTGGTCGTGGAGAGTTTTCGGAAATAATAGAAGCTGCGGGAGGCTCCTTAAATGCATTTACTAGTTTTGATATAACTAATTATTTTATTCTTCTTCCTTCAAATCAACTTGAGTTGGGTTTATGGATGGAATCAGAGCGCATGTTGCACTTATTGATTGATTCAACGGGTATCGCAATAGAGAAAGATGTTGTTACGGAAGAGATGAAACAAACCCGTGATAATCGCCCTTACGGGAGACTTTTAACAGAAACCATATCCAGGGCTTTTACAAAACACCCTTATCAGACAGATGTATTAGGGATAGAGGAACATATAAGAGATGCAACAAAAGAAGATATTATAGCATTTCATAATATGTTTTATGTGCCTCAAAATGCTACTTTAGTAGTTGCAGGCGACATTGATATTGATGAAGCAAAAGAAATGGTTGAAAAATATTTTGCTGATATTCCTAAAGGGACAGAAGAAATTGAAAGACCTCCGATGAATGAACCAAAAAGAACTGAGGAATTAAGAGATACTGTTTATGATGANGTNCAAGTNCCNGCACTTNTANANGCATATATGATTCCTGCAATAGGAACGCCTGATTACTATGCTGTTGAAATGCTTGGTTATATATTATCTCGCGGACAAAGTAGCAGGCTATATCGCAGATTGGTAGACGAAGAAGAGGCAGCTTTGCAAGTTTCTGCAATGCCTTTAAGTATGGAGCATCCCGGCATAACTCTTATGCTCGCATTTGCTAATATGGGAGTTGAGCTTGAAGATATTGAAAGGATAATTGAAGAAGAAATGGAAAAAGTCAAAAATGAGTTGATTTCCGAAAAAGAATTGCAAAAAGTAAAAAATCAAATCGAAAGCCAAAAAGTAAACAGCAATACAACCATAGCCCAACGTGCTACAAATCTTGCTAATTATCATATTTTATATGGCGATGCTAATTTAATCAATACAGAAATTGACAGATATATGGAAGTTACTCGTGAAGATATTAAAAGAGTAGCTCAAAAATATTTCAGAGAAGACAACAGAGTAGTTCTATATTGGTTGCCAAAAGCTGAAAGTTAATCAAATTATTAATAAATATAATAAGCATTAAATTTTAAAGAATATTTTATAAATTCAAAAATATAAATCACAATGAAAAAAATAATTTTCGCATCTTTGTTTTTAGGTTTTTCAATATTAACAATAAATGCACAGTTAGACAGGAGTGTAAGACCTGAGCCCGGTCCTGCTCCGGAAATAAAATTAGAGGAATTTGAATCTTTTACATTAGAAAACGGACTAGAAGTTATTGTCGTTGAAAACCGTCAAAATCCTGTAGTTTCTTTTCAGCTTACTTTAGACATAGATCGTGTTTTAGAGGGTGACGCAAAAGGATATGTTAGTTTGGCAGGAAATTTAATGAGAGAAGGAACCGAAAACAGAACTAAGCAAGAAATTGATGAAGCGATTGACTTTTTAGGAGCAAATTTATCTACACATTCCAGAGGTATGTTTGCTTCCTCTCTTACAAGACATAAGCATGACCTTTTAGATATAATGGCGGATGTTCTTTATAATCCAACTTTCCCGGAAGAAGAAATGCAAAGGAGAATAAGTCAAACCAGAACAAGTTTGCAAAATACAAGAACTGATGGAGGTTCTATTGTAAGTAATATTTCACGCACATTAGCTTTTGGCGACGAGCATCCTTATGGAGAAGTTACAACTGAAGAAACACTGGACAATATCACAGTTGATATGCTAAAAGATTATTATAACACATATTTTAAGCCAAATGTTGCTTATATGGTTATTGTTGGAGATATTGACAAGGATGAAGCAAAAAATATTATGGAGCAATATTTTGCTGAATGGGAACCCGGCGATGTGCCAACTCATTCATATCCAACTCCTGAGCCTCCTGAAGGCAATGTAGTAGCCTTTGGAGAAAGAAGGGGTGCATCTCAATCTAATGTTTCGGTAACATATCCGGTATATTTACCTCCCGGGCATGAAGATGCTATTAAAGTTAGTGTTATGAATGGAATACTTGGTGGTGGTGTATTTTCCGGAAGATTGATGACAAATCTGCGAGAAGATAAAGGCTATACTTATGGTGCAAGATCGAGCTTGGGAACAAACCCTTTGGTTTCACGCTTTACAGCAGGAGCAGAAGTGAGAAACGAAGTAACAGACAGCACTATTACCGAAATTCTATATGAAATGGACAGATTAATAAATAACCCTGTAGAGCAAAATGAACTTGATATTATTCAAAGTTTTATGACAGGGCAATTTGCAAGATCACTTGAAAGACCACAAACCATAGCGAGATTTGCCTTAAACATCAAACGTTATGACCTGCCGGAGGATTATTATGCGACATATCTTAAAAGATTAAATGATATTACTATTGAAGATGTGCAAAAAACAGCTCAAAAGTATATAAAACCGGAAAATTCTTATATCGTTGTAGCAGGCAATCGTAATGAAGTTCCTGAAACGCTTAAAAAATTCAGCATGACAGGAGAAGTTAAATTCTTTGACGAGTTTGGGCGTCCAATAGTAGAACAAGAAATAATTAAAGCAGATGATGATATTACTGCTGAAACTGTTATTAACAATTATTTAAATGCCATTGGTGGTAAAAATAACATCAAAAAAATCAAAGATATTAAGCAAGTCATGAAAACATCAGTACAAGGTACTGAAATTACTATTACATCATACAAAAAAGAGCCTAATTATTTGAAAGTTGAAACTTCAATGAACGGAAATGTACTTTCAACGCAGTTGTTTGATGGAGAGAAGGCTTATATAAAATCAATGATGGGAGACCAAACTTTTACTGAAGGACAAGAATTTGAGGCAATGAAAATGCAAGCAATTATGAACCTTGAATTAGAGTATGAGGATTATGGAATTGAAAAGAAACTTGAAGGAATCGTTGACATTAACGGGATAAGTTCTTATAAGATTAAAATCACATCAGCTGAAGGAGAAAAAAGTTATGATTATTATGATGTAGAAACCGAATTAAAAATAAAAAGTGAAACACCTGAAAGTGTATCCAGATATAAAGATTATAAAACCGTTGCTTTTATGGGAAAAGAAGGCAAAGAGATTAAGTTAAAGTTTCCTCATAAAGTTTATCAAGAAGCGCAACAACAATCTTTGGAACTTGAAACACTAAAAATTAAAATTAATAGCGGGTTAACTAAAGAAGAATTTCAAATGTAAAAATGCTATAGATGAAACCCTCATTAACCAAAGGTTTACAAAAATACATGAATTAAAACCATAGACCCTAAAAGTTTCCGAAACCCTTAGGGTCTATGGTCAAAATATTGTAAAACAGAGTATTAACATAAAATTATTCAAGATGAAAAACAACTTATTAATCATTTTTCTATTAGTTTTTGTTTCAACAACTGCTTTTTCAGAAATCAAAAAAATTGATTTTACTGAGTTTACCTTAGATAATGGGATGCATGTTATTTTGCATAAAGATAATACTGTGCCAATTGTTTCATTATCTATGACATATAAAGTAGGTTCTAAAGATGAAAAGCCTGATCGAACCGGATTTGCTCATTACATAGAGCACCTTATGTTTGAAGGTTCCCGTCATATTGATAGAGGAGAGGTATTTAAGCTCATACAAGATGCCGGAGGAACTATAAATGCAACAACAAATCAAGACAGAACCTTATATTTTATGACCTTACCTTCCAATCAATTGGAGCTTGGTTTATGGATTGAATCAGAAAGGCTGAACTATTTAGATATTGATAGTACAGGGGTTGAAATACAACGTCAGGTTATAAAAGAAGAGCGCTATGAAAAATTGGATAATCAGCCTTATGGAACTATCATTGAAGAAACATTTGCAAGAGCATTTACAAAGCATCCGTATAACTGGCTACCTATAGGAAGTGAGCAGTACATTGATAAAGCTACTATTGAAGAGTTCAGAGAGTTTCATAAAACTTATTATGTACCCAATAATGTTGTTCTTTCAATTGCAGGAGACATTGATATTGAAAAAACAAAAGAATCAGTAAAAAAACATTTTAATGACATTCCTAAAGGGACAAAAGAAATTGTTAGGACTGATATTGAAGAACCACCTCTTAATGGAGAAATCAGAGATACAATTTATGACAGAATCCATCTGCCTGCGGTAATTCATGGTTATAGAGTACCTGAAAGAGGAACAAAAGATGCTTATGCAATAGATATGTTGAATACTCTTCTTGCTGATGGGCAAGGTTCAAGAATGTATCGAAAAATTGTAATTGAACAAGAGCTTGCTGCAGGATTACAAGCATTTCCTATATTATTGGAAGATCATGGTTTATTTATGATATTTTCTGCTGCTAATATGGGAACAACTATTAAAGATGTTGAAGCTGCAATAAACAAAGAAATTGAAAAAGTTCAGAGTGAAATAATTTCAGATAACGAATATAAAAAGATTTTAAACCAAACAGAAAGTAAGTTTATTCAACAATTTGCTTCATTAGAAAATATTGCAAATAAATTAGCAGAATATCATTTGTTTTTTAATGACCCAAACATTATAAACACTAAAATTGATATATACAAAAGTATTACTAAAGAGGACTTAATGAGAGTTGCTAATGAATACTTAGTTCCTGAAAATAGAGTGGTGCTTTATTATTTGCCTGAATAATAAGTTTTTTTAAATCTATTTTAATTAGCATTTAAAATAAAACAGTTATAATGAATTATCAAACATATTATTAACTAAACTTAATACCAATGAAATCCATTTTTTCTCTAATAGCATTATTAATTTTTGGACATGCCTTTATTTGTTCAAAAGCACAAGTTGACAGAACAGAACCACCTAGTCCGAAGCCGGCTCCTAAAATCAAAATAGCTGATGCCAAAACATTCGAGCTTGAAAATGGTTTAAAGGTTTTCGTGGTTGAGGATGATAAACTTCCAAGAATAACATATAACTTATTACTTGATATCGATCCTATACTTGAGCAAGAGAATAAAGGATATGTAGATATTGCCGGATATCTTATACGTACCGGCACAACTACTAGAACGCGTAAGGAAATTGATGATGAAATAGGCATTATCGGGGCTTCTTTATCAACCAGGTCAAATGGAATTTATGCTTCAACATTGACAAGATATAATGACAACCTTCTTGAAGTTTTATCTGATATTACAAAGAATGCCAATTTCTCTGAAAGAGAATTTGATATTGTAAGGTCAAGGGTGTTAAATGTCGTTGAGTCCGAAAAGGTTCGCCCTGATGCGATGCTTCAAAAAATGAGCAGAAAAGTGATTTTTGGAGAGGACCATCCCTATGGAGAAACACGTACTTCTGAATCCTTAAAGAATATAACCGTTGAAATGTGTCAAAATTATTATGACACCTATTTCAAACCAAATGTCGCTTACCTAGCTATCGTAGGAGATGTTACAAAAGAAGATATTAAACCTAAAATTGAGAAATATTTTGGTGATTGGGAACCTGGAAATATTCCGGAAAAGAAATATGATATTCCACAAATTCCTGAAAGCAGAACTGTTTCAATAGTTGATAGACCAAATGCAGTTCAGTCTTCCATTCATATAGGATACCCTATTGATTTTAATGTTGAACACGAGTTATTTATTCAGTCCAGAGTTATGAACACTATTTTAGGAGGTGGATTCTTCAGATTAAACGAGAATCTGAGAGAAAAGCATGGTTATGCCTGGAATGCAAGCTCGAGGCTTGTATCAGACCCTAATGTTGGTAAATTCATAGCCCAAACTAATGTCAGAAGTGAAGTTACTTATGATGCTATCAAGCAGGTTTTATATGAGATGGAAAGAATAGTTAATGAAGAGGTTCCTGAAAAAGAATTAGAAAGAGCAAAGAATTATATGTTAGGCAACTTCGCTTTATCATTAGAAAATCCTGAAACAATTGCTATAGCTGCTATAAATATTGAAAGATATGATCTCCCTGAAGATTTTTATGTTAATTATCTGAAATATTTAGAAGAAGTTACGGTTGAAGATATTCAGCATGCAGCTAATGAGTTTATTCATCCAAATAATACAAACATAATAGTTGTGGGAAATGCTGATGATATTGCTGATGATATTAAAAATTTATCTTCTGACAAAAAAATTCAGTATTATGATATTGAAGGTAATCCTATAGAGCATCGCGGAGGTCCTATCTTAAGAAGACGTCGCTAGAATAGTCTTTATTAAATTATAAAACACCAATAGTTTAAAATCTTCTAACTTTTTCATATTAGTAAAAAGTTAGAAGATTTTTTTACTTCCGAATGGGCCACCCATTTTTATAAGCGGAAATTAATGACTGATTGGCAATATAGTAATTATATTTTTGCTCGAAATTTTACTCGAAAGTCAGTAGAAAAGTGTTGCCTTATGCGAAATAAAAGCAGGAAAGTGTAATTATAAAAAAAGCATCCAAAGCTAAAGCTTTGGATGCTTCATATTTATTGTTTTACAACAATTATTTAATTATTCACCGTCATAGACACATCTTACAGAAAGTCCACGATTAATATCTTGTGTATCATCCATAACTTCTCCTGTACTATTACGCATCCTAATTCTCTCGGGATTATTATCTGTTGTTGCCCACCAAGCTCCTTGAACTCCCATATTTGGGAAGAAAGAACCAGAACTTATACGCTCACCACCCGGCAATGCAGAAAATTCATATTTATCAGTTCCAAAATGAGAAGTATTAGCATCCCATCTTGGATGATCATCTGTTTCACAATCTCCACCTTCGGGTGATCCAACTTGACGGCAGGATTTTAATGCATTAGCGACATTACTTTCATTTACATCATTATATTTAACAACTAAATAACGCACTATATTTTTCCAGTCATCAACTGAAGCAACTTTCCATCCATCCGGACATATATTTCTGTTGTCTTGAACAGCAAAACCGTTATAAAGCTTTCCATAAGCATCTATAACATCTTCATCACTATCAAGGTTATGCAAATCTAGTCCTCCGGCTGAAAGGTCATGAGGATAAACAGCAACTGCACCGTCGGTTGTTTCACTCCACTCTACCTCTGTCAAATCTGTAGGGATATTATCTTGGCTACCACCGCTATATACAGAAGTACGAAGGTTTTCAGCAAACCAGCATCTACCTCCAATATTAACTATCTCATAATCATGACCATCAAAATTAGGGCTTGACACACCATCGCAGGCATCAAAGTCTTCAAAATGAGCTGTAAGTGTTACATCTTGAGCCGGCATTTCATATTCAAATTCAGGACTATTACTAACGTTATTTCCATTTACGGTCCATTCTATAAATGTATATCCCGGAGTAGGGTCGGCTGTTACAGTAACTTGTTCCCCTTCTGCAAATTCACCTTCACCAAACAATTCGCCTCCTACTTCAGGGTCAGCAATAAGCGTAAGTTTATGCCCTGAAAGCGTTTCAAAAGTAACTTGATTACCATATCCAACGCCCATTTGGTTTATTGCATAAGCTCTAACATAATACTCAGTACCTAATTCAAGGTCAGTAATATCAAGAGTAAACTCACCTAAGCCTCCTTCATCATCTTGCTGTTTTCCATCGCTATCAATAGTAGGATTGCCGGAAGTGTTCCATACAATTCCTCTTTCTGTAACTTCAAGGTCTCCATCATCAGTAACTTCACCTCCACCAGTAGCAGAAGTATAAGTTATATTATCTATCTGTGCAGTTGTAACCTCAGGAGCATTCCCTTCCGTCCAAAACTCTCTGGTGTTACCATAACCGGGTCCTTCAGTGTTGACAGCATAAGCTCTAACATAATAACGTGTATCAGGTTCTAAGCCTGTAATTTCACTGGTAAATCTACCATCACCTGATCCATCTTCCGTCTTACCTTCATTATCGGTTGTTGTAGGAGTTTGTGACGTAGTACTCCAAACTACACCTCTAGCTGTAATAGACGCATTTCCGTCGCATGTAACATTACCACCGGTTGTAGCAGTAGTAGGTCCTGTTACTTCAACAGAGCTTGTTTCTACTATAGGGAGTTCTGTTCTTTCACAAGACGTACCAATAAAAAATATAGCACATGCCATAATAATCATTGGCAACATCATAAATTTCTTTTTTGTTTTCATTTTTATGTGATTTTTAATTAATAAATTATGTTTACTTTAAATATTTAATCTTCAATTTTCACACATCTTATTGAATAATGTGCATCTTTATTATTAAGGTTAGTGTTCACTTTGCCATCGCTATGGTGTACTGATCTTCTGTATGCCATGCTTTGGTTTAAATCTGTGGACGTCCAGAAGTTAGCATCTGCTCCTACTCCTACAAATGAGCCTGATGGCAGTCTGCTACCTGCCGGCAATGCGGCAAATCCAAACTCATCTGTTCCATAATGAGTGCCATGATTATTCCATCTTGGATGTTCATCGGTATCACATGCTCCTCCATCAGGATGCCCATCTTGCCTACATGATTTGAGTGCATTTCCTGCATCATCAATTTGTTCAACTACATTTATATAATACGACAACATTGTCCAATCTTCATCATTATTAGGGACACGCCAACCTTCAGGGCATAATCCTTTGTTGTTATCAACTGCACTAAAGCTATATAATCTTCCGTACGCGTCAACAACCTCTTGAACTGTAGAAAGGCCATTAATACTAGTATGAGGATAGACAGAAACGTCATCTGTAGAGATCTCAGAGCCATCTTCATATTCAGTTGTTCTTAAATTTTCAGCAAACCAGCATCTGTCACCAATTCCAACTATATCATATTGATATCCATCCATTTCAGGTTTAGAAACCCCATCACAAGCGTCAATTCTTTCAAAATTCGCAGTATAAGTCAAATCTTGAGCAGGCATATCAAAGCTATATATTCTATTAATACTGACAATATCATCATTTGTATCAGTCCAGGCAGCAAAATTGTATCCATGACTAGTTCTGGCTTCAATAGTAACATTATAACCTGCCCCGTATTCTCCTTCTCCAAAGACTTCTCCCCCGATTTCCGGTTCAACTTCCAAAGTTAAGGTATGACCTGATTCTGTAGTAATTTCTATATCTTCGCCATAACCGGTACCAATTTCGCTAGTGGCATAAGCTCTCGCATAATATGTTGTTCCTGCATTAAGGCCATCAAGTAAACTTGTAAATTCTCCGGAACCGGAGCCACCATCAGTAGAAAATCCTTCACTATTATCTTTTGTAGGATTTGGAGATGTATCCCATACAAATCCTCTACTAGAAACATACATTCCACCATCATCAATCACTTCTCCATGCCCGGTAGCTGTATTAGATTCAACATTGGTTATATCAACTGTTAAGACTGTTGGCTCATCTCCTTCAGGGATAAACATTCTTTGATTACCATATCCGGGACCTTCAGAGTTGATAGCATAGGCACGAACATAATACTCATGGCCCGGAACAAGTCCTGTCATTTCACTTATAAACTCACCTGTTCCTGATCCTTCATATGTCCTTCCTTCATTTTCTTCAGTAGTAGGCATTTCTTCTCTACTCCAAACAAGGCCTCTGCTAGTAACGGAGGCATTTCCATCATCCGAAACATTACCACCGCTTTTTGCAGTATTAGCTGCAATTTCTGTAATTTCTAAAGTGCTAACCGTAGGCACTTCAACCCTTTGACAACCCAAAGAAAAGATAAAAATTAATCCAATTGCTAATACCGGAAATAATCTTAAAACTAAATTTTTGTTTGACTTTTTCATTTTGTTTTTTTGTTTATAGTTAGTAATTAATATTTGCTTGCATATATGCAGTTATTAAAAAATTACGACTTATTTTATTATTTTATAATAGTACTTATATCCTTTTAAAAGTTATTATGCAAAAAAACAATGCTTCTTGATATTCTATCATACCCATACTACAAATACCTTACCAAATAATTTAACAAAAGCAAACAGTTATAGCTTAAAGACTATTCTGTTTGCTTTTGTTAATATTCTAACAATTGCGATTCTATTAACCAATTTTGTTTAAAATACAAGTAACTAAAAAGATATTACGTTGGTTAATTATAAATTGTTGCAATAAATAATAAAATATTTAATGCTACAGTATCATTTACTGCTTAACAATCTTGAAAGTTTGAATATGCTGCGAACCAACATAAATTCTCAAGAAGTAAGTTCCTGATTTATAAACATCAAGAGATACTTCTTCGCTTTGCATATTAATCTTATCACTAATAATTAGACTTCCGGTCATATCATAAATACCAAAAGATGCCTTCTCCGGCATTTCTTTTTCAACATTTATAGTTAACAGATCTCTTACCGGATTTGGAAATACACTAATACCATAATCTACTCCCGGTATTTCACTAACATACGTTTCAATATCTTCCGGCTGTTGAAACCCTTGTGTAAGATCATGATTAGCTCCTTGAAGTGTTTGAATTACAGGTTCTCCAATAGTATAACTAATAGAAGTGCCGTTTGGTCCTGTAAAAAAACCTCCACCTGATGCTACTACATTATGTTCAACATTGAAACCATTTTGTGCCGATAAATTAAAAATTGCAATCATAAATACTGCAATTATACCAATTGTTTTTTTCATAACATATTATTTTTTTGAGTTTAAATAAAATTTACGACTTACAAATATAATACAAAATTATAAATATTTTGAATATTTTTCAAAAAAAAGTGATTTTTTTACATTTTTTTTAATAATAAAGCATATTATTAAACAACTTTCAACTTATCCCTAACTCCGTTTCGTCTTCATCAAAATCGAAAAAGCCCTGTGTACATCTTTCTCTTTTACTACAAAAGTTATCTCATTGCTTGTTGATATTACCTCGCAAAT
>SL_3KL_010_SEDDRAFT_10002884_pt1 | contig 15668 bp, 14 predicted proteins | sample SodLakKL_010_SED_2_FD_10381 | JGI IMG/M metagenome (IMG submission 10381) | reverse complement strand
CCATTTCAAAGAAACCTTCGCCTGCCGGCACAGTGCTTCCAGATGGGATCTCTGCAAGATGCGTCTCATTGAATGAGGGTTGCGGTCCCTCCGGGATGGAAGTGATGAACACCCCCTTTTGTAAACAGTCGTTCCACCGGTCATCAAACTCCTTCCCGGCTTCCGGTAATCCAAAAACAGAAACTTGCCAGTAATTTCTAAGATATGTGTAATAATCAACCTCTTCACCCAACCATTTAAGCATGCTGTCCTGCATCTGCCGGGTATCGCCAAGCGGGCGGATCGCAGGCTGCTGAAGGCTGTATTGCCAGGTTACCGGTATCGCATCACCCCACGATTCCAGGTAGTGGTTGTCGGGGCAGACAAAATCGCACAGGGCCGATGTCTCATCCTTCGACGGGGCCAGCGATATCTTAACGCCAACCCGCTCCATTCCCTGTCCGAATCCTTCCCCGTCAGGGTGGTCAAAAACCGGGTTGACATTGTGAATGAGCAGCGCCGATACCTCCCCGTTTTTCATCTCGGCTATGAGCCTCTCCATTGCGGCATCATCCCCGTTCCGGAGCCCTATGCGTGACATGAAATCAATCACCGGACCGTAATTGCCAAGCAGGTAGTTTATGCCATTAACAAGTACCTGTATATCAATGTCGTTAATCCCGCAAACCAGCAATGACCTGCCCCTGTTCTCATCCAGCTCAGCTGCGATCCTGTCAAGTGTCGCGTCAAAACCGGGTATTGAAACCGGCATGCTGCCCCTGAGCCTGTCATATAGATACCTCAGAACACCCTTTACCTGTGAAGGTTTTACCTGGATCCTTTCATCTGCCGCAGCCCCGGTTATCGACATAGAGCTCTCGAACTGGATATGCCTGGACATTTGCGGGTCTTCGGCCGGGACCCTTCTTCCCCCTGCATACTGACCCGCAAAAGTTGCAGGCATCAGCCAGGTACCAAGAAAATCGGCACTAAAACCAACAATAAGCTGTGCATTATCAAACCTGTATGAGGGAACAACCCTGCTGTTAAAACAAATCCTGTTTGCCTCAAGAACTGCAGAGAAAGATAGAGGATCATACTGGACCCATTGGAAGCCGGGCTGTTTTTGAAGAAATTTGTTTATGATTGACTTTGTCGAGGGACTAATGACGGTGCCGGTCAGAAGAACTGTTTTCCCTCCCGATTCTGCCGCTGACCTGAGGCCATCAATCACCCTTTTGTCGGCATATTCCCAGGAAACCTGACTGCCATCCTCCATGGGGTGCCTGAACCTTGCACTGTCATATAACTCCAGTACTGATGCCTGTATCCTTGCTGAGGCACTGCCGTCCGACAGTGGACACAGGTCATTGCCCTCAATCTTTATGGGGCGGCCGTCACGCACCTTTACCAAAATACTGCCGTAATCATCGCCATCAAAAAATGTGCTGGCATAGTAATTTGCTTTACCCGGAGTTATCTCCTCGGGCTTAAAGAGATAGGGTATTGCTTTCTGAACGGGGCGTTCGCATCCTGCTATCAACGCCGATGTGGCAATGCTGAAACCGCAGAGCTTCAGAAAATCCCTCCTTGAAGATGAAGTATTGAGTGACTTTTCTTCAATAAGACCAGACATTTCATTCTTATTAACATAGAGATGGTCGCCAACATAATCCTGTTGCTGCCGGCCATTAAGCTCCTCAAGACTTTTCCAGTGTTTTTTTTTCATATCGCTAATAATGGCATTTCATGCAATCGGTCCCCCCCGTGTCACGTGCAGTGGCATAATCAATCCTGCCCGATGTTACATCTTCTCTTAACTGCATATAAAGTGAGTAGAACTCATTATCTAAAACATCTACTTCGGTGCTCCTGTGGCAATCAAGGCACCAGCCCATAGAAAGGTCACTTACCTGTTTAACCCTGTCCATTGTCTCCACCTCGCCGTGGCACTCAGAGCAATCCAGTCCGGCTGATCCTGTATGCTGGGCATGACTGAAGAATGCATGATCGGGAAGGTTGTGCACCCTGATCCACCTTACAGGTATGTCGTTTTCATAGGCCTCGACAAGTTTATTAATCTCAAAACGGCCCGAATAAGTCCCCTCTCTTACTATAACATGGCAGTTCATACATTGAGAAGTTGACGGAATGCCGGCAGAATGGGAATATTCGGCAATGGAATGGCAATAAAGGCAGTCCGTTTGATTCTCAAGAGCATGCACTCTGTGAGAGAACTTTATCGGCTGATCCGGTTCATAAAATTGAGAGCGGCCGAGTGCTATGGCCTCATGTGCTATATTCTTCACCATAAAGAGGCCGGCAACCAGAATGACGACAAGATGTATTAGCTTGTATGGTATCTTTTTGAATATGACAAGGTCGGCAATCGCACCCAGAAAAATTACAAAAAGAAGAATGAAAAGCAGCAGGCTTGTTATTACCGGTCTTGATTCCATGCCATGTTCGGCAAATTCATCCATCCATGCTTTGATCTGAAATATCTCCTCTTCAGATAACCGGTAGGAATCATGCACCTCGGTCATTTTTGCCGAAACCGGGTCCATTACTACCTGGTAGAAATCATCATGTGACCTGTCCCTGTAGGCCAGGGCAATCTCATGAGCAGACGGATTCCAGTTAAATGAATCTATCAGCCCAGTATTGTGGCATGAGGCACATGATGCTGCATCCGGTCCCGGCGAAATCAATCCCCGGAACAATCTCTCCCCCCTTTTTATATCATCGGTTGTAGGCGGGCCCAAAACCTGGCCGGCTTCCTCTGTCTCCTGGTATAAGGCTGACATGTTTTCATTGGAAGAAACATTGATGCTTAAAAATAGCAACGCACATGAAAGAAGTATTGCTTTTCGCGCTGTTCTGAGTAATTCAGATGGGTTTTGCATCTCAGGAAAATATAGATGTTATCAATTAATTAACAGTTCTTAAAGCACCCGTAATCGCGGCATTTTTAATCCCGATTCCTGGTTTGTTATTTTTCAGGATAAATATATGAAATAAAAAAGGTAAGAATCTAAAACAATTGTAAGTTTCTGACTAATTTAGAATAAGAATTAATATATGTATATACCCCTATACAACTGCAATCAGAACTTTAAACCTGCCTGAAAGGCCGCCATCACAGGAAATTCCGTTTCAAATAGACCGGTATTAACTACCTGTTATAGAAAATATGGAAGAAACCATTCTTATTGTAGCCTGGCTCAGAAGACGAAATTACGTAATAGTAAACCCCTGGCCTTACCCTGGTACCCCCAGCCGTCCGTCCATCCCAGTTTATTACAGGTGCAGTATGTTTGTATACAACATTACCAGACCGGTCCATTATGGTTATCGACAATGGTGTTACCCCGTCAGATCTGACAATAAATGTATTGGTGTTGCCATCTGGGGCAAACACATTTGGCACCTGTAATTCCTCTATTTCTTCAATTGTCACATACTCATCCGCCATATATGTCATTCCCTCCGGATCGGTTATTGCCAGGTTTACCAGGTATGTGCCGGGAGTTTCATACTGATGCATTAATACCGGCAAGGATCCTGCAGCCCCGTCTCCGGTTTCCCAATAAAAGGAGTATTGAAGAGTGTCTTCCATGGTGAACCAAACCCTTGATCCCCCCGTGGTAAGATAATAGCTTTCAAAGGTTACACGAAACTTTGCAATTTCATCAAATGAGTGGTCAAATGATACTGAGTTTATCTGTGCATTCAGATTCAACCCTGATACTCCGATGAAAAATATGAGGGAGAAAAAATAATTTCTGTTCATTATAAAATCAAATTTGCCGCATTGGCATTTATAAAATGCCAGTACGCAATTTATCAAATTTTTTCTGTCAGCCGTTTAACAAGCTTAAAATTATTGAAGAACTCTTTTGCAAATACCCTGATAACGGTATATGCAGGTATTGCCAGGAACATTCCGACTATACCTGCAGTACTGCCAGCTATCATCAGCACAAGAAATATTTCCATCGGATGGGCATGCACGCTGCTGGCGTATATCAGGGGCTGGAATACCATATTGTCAATAAGCTGAACACAGGCAAAAACAATCAGCATGTAGCCAAGNAGCGGCAGCATTTCGGCATAAAAGGCCATCTCCAGATGAGTCACTATACCTATGAATATACCAAGCGTGGCGCCGATAACCGGTCCAATATAGGGAATCACATTGAATACACCCACAAGCAAACCGATCACAAGTGCATTATTGAACTTTATCCCAACAATAAGCATCCCTATTGTAATCAGGATAATAATAAATGTTATCTGAAGGAGGATTCCAATGAAATACCGCATAAGCAGGTACTTGATTGACGACATCGCATGTCTTACGGCGCGTTCATGTTCTGTCGGAACAAATATCAGGAGGCCTTCCAGAAACAGGCGATCGTCCTTCAGAAAGAAAAAGGTCATAAAGGTGATTGCAAATGCGGCAATAAATATGTTTCCGAGAAGTTTGGCAAGGGAACCGAAGATATTAGTAAAAAAATCTATATTCAGAATAGAGTTAAGCTTTTCAGAAATAAACTCCGTAATACTAAGGTCACGGAAAGCATCAAGCTCAAGCCTCTGCATAAACCCCTCCAGCTGCTGGATCGGCTCATCCAGATTACCCATCACCGCTTCGGTGTTAACAGTGGAAAGCTCACTGGCCTGAAAAGCTATAATAGGTATGAACACCCGAAAGAAAAGAAGCAAAGCTCCCCATAATACAACAACTCCCAAAAATGCACTCAGAATTCGCGGAACTCTGAACCTCTCATACTTTACCCTGTCCAGCAGGTCAACAATGGGCCGGCCTACAAGTGAGAGAACAAAGCTAACCAGTATAAAAAAAATCAGCGACCGCAGGTACCATATAATAAATATGGTAATTATCGCACCCAGGATAAGTGCTATGTATTTTACAACTCCGCTTTTTGCTTCCGGTTGATTCTCCAAGTCAAAGTAATTTAAGCTGTTGAACCAGAATTAACCCAGATCCTTCCGGTTAAATTGAGGCAAAACTAAACAAAAATAAGCATTTTGATAACAATACCTTACAATAGCAGAAAAATCATAAATCCCTAATAAACCAGTTTTTTTACAGGTTTGATTATCTTCGTGCACTTAATCAATCTGTGGTCATGTTACAATCGCATGCCGGTGAACTGTCTGCCCTTATGGCAGCAATATTCTGGACATTTACGGCACTGGCATTTGAGTCGGCCGGCAAAAAAATAGGTTCAATTACAGTGAACCTGGTCAGGCTATTTTTAGCCTTCCTGTTTCTTGGTACTTTCACATGGTTTAGCAGGGGACAGTTTTTCCCGACAGGAGCATCTCTCCATAACTGGATATGGCTTTCTTTATCTGGTTTCGTGGGATTCGTACTGGGCGACCTGTTCCTTTTCAGGGCATATGTGGTGGTGGGCGCCCGTGTTTCAATGCTAATAATGTCACTTGCTCCACCCATTGCAGCAGTGGTGGGGTGGATGATAATGGGAGAGACTATGACGGCAAAAAGCCTTACAGGTATGGCGGTAACATTTGCCGGAATAGCAATGGTGGTGCTTACAAGGGAGAAGGATGATGTTATCCCGGCACACGAAAGTCTCATCAAAAAGAACGCAAGGAACAGGTTCCGGTTCACTTACCCTGTGGCAGGTTTGCTGCTTGCATTTGGAGGCGCGGCTGGCCAGGCTACTGGACTGGTTTTGAGCAAATACGGGATGCAGGGGTATGATGCCTTTGCAGCAACACAGATACGGGTAATTACCGGGTTTGCTGGATTTTTGATCATTTATACAATGCTTCGTCGCTGGTACAGGCTGATCCCGGCCCTGAAAAACAGACCGGCAATGAAAAGCCTGACAATAGGTGCCTTCTTCGGCCCGTTCCTGGGAGTCTCATTCTCACTGCTTGCTGTAACATATACCTCTTCGGGAATTGCAGCTACAATAATGAGTATTGTACCGGTGCTGATAATCCCATTCTCTGTATTGATGTTCAAAGAAAAAATAACCCTCCGGGAGATCCTGGGTGCATTTGTCGCTATAGGCGGGGTTGCACTGTTTTTTATGTAGGATCTTATATCTATATCACTGCTGCCGGCTGTTTCTCAGACTCGCATCATAGATACTTTTGTTATTAATTGCATCCATTCGGGATATGCGGCCTATGGCATTGTCGGGAGCCACGGGATCAGAAAAGCCCGCCGTCTCAACAATCCGCTTTTTAAGAACCTCAATATCGGAAACAATCCTCTCCTTAAGTAACAATCTGTCTTTTTTGCCTATCATTATTTAAAGGGATTAATTCTTCAGACTTCCATGACCTTCCGGCCAAAATTACGTCCAAACTCTTTAAGTTCCTCTATCTTTTCCGCATGAGGATAGAACTTTGATGCAAAACCACCTTCAACCACTTTCATTTTCAGGTTTTTCAGGTTACCTTCAATTATGCTGACCGCTTCACCGCTCCAGCCATAGGATCCGAATGAGGCTGCCAGCTTACCTTTATCCCGTATCGGGTTAATAAGAGCAAAAAGCTTGTAGACAGGCAGCAGAGTATTCTGGTTGATTGTAGGTGATCCTACCAGCAGGGCACTGCAGCGGGTAAGCATTGAGTCAATCTCGCCAAGAGGCATCATTTCGATATCGGCTGTTTCAACACCGATATTCCCGTCAATCTCCTTAATCCCCTCAGCAATGTATTCTGCCATCTGTTTTGTATACCCGTAAGCCGAAACATATGTAAGCAGGACATGGTTTCCTTCAGGTTCTGAACCTGCAAGATATTCACGTGAATATTCTTCCGACAGATCAACATATTTCTTCCAGTCTGATCTCAGAATTGGTCCGTGACCCGTTGCTATAACCGAAATATCAAGCGGCCTGATTTTCTCAATTGCCTTAAGCATAAATTTGCTGTAGGGCTTCAGTATAACATCGAAATAGTATTTAAAGGCATCATCATAGCCGGGAACAAGATCATCAAACATCTCTTCGCTGCAGAAATGCGCCCCGAATGAATCACAGGTAAAAAGCACCCTGTCCTCTTCAAGCCATGTGTAGATTGAGTCGGGCCAGTGGAGATTAGGTGCTGAAATGAATTTAAGTGTTTTGTTGCCAAGATCCAGCGTATCGCCATCCCTCACCTTCATACTCCTGAAAGGTATTGATACGATATCCTCAAGATACCGGATAGCATTGCCGCTGCCTACAACAGTGGCATCAGGAGCAAGCTTAAGAAGGTCTTCAAGGTTCCCGGAATGATCAGGCTCAGTATGATCAAGTATAATATATTTAATTTCAGAAGGATCTGTAACAGCCTTGACCTTTTCAAGCCATGTGTCCCTGAACCTGGCCTTGGTTGTTTCAACTATTGCTTTCTTTTCTGCATTTATAAAGTAGGAATTGTAGGTTGTTCCGTACTCAGTTTCCATTACAATATCGAATGTCACGATATCATAATCCAAAATTCCTATCCATTTGACATCGGGGGTCACATCAAGTATTCTGTTATCACTTTTTCTCATTTGTATAAAGTATAGTTATCAATTTCTTTTTCAATTTTGTGTAATCCATATTCGGTTTTTACACTATTAATTAGTTACGCAAATTTAACAAATTCTCTCGTCAGGTAAAAATCATAATCCTGGCCATAAACAATAATTCCATGCTTTCGGTTAAAAGCAAAAAAAAAGCTTCCCGAAGGAAGCTCTTTTAAAAGAAAATTAGAGTTTGCCTATTTAATTTCGGCAATCCTGGTATCTTCAGCTTTTTCGTCTTCACAATCAGCAGCCTTTTCACTTCCTGCCGTAAGAACAGCATTTGTTGCCGAACTGCAGTCTGAAGCCTTTTCACTTCCTGCCGTGAGAACAGCATTTGTTGCTGAACTGCAGTCTGAAGCCTTTTCACGGCCTATGGCATTGTCGGGAGCCACGGGATCAGAAAAGCCCGCCGTCTCAACAATCCGCTTTTTAAGAACCTCAATATCGGAAACAATCCTCTCCTTAAGTAACAATCTGTCTTTTTTGCCTATCATTATTTAAAGGGATTAATTCTTCAGACTTCCATGACCTTCCGGCCAAAATTACGTCCAAACTCTTTAAGTTCCTCTATCTTTTCCGCATGAGGATAGAACTTTGATGCAAAACCACCTTCAACCACTTTCATTTTCAGGTTTTTCAGGTTACCTTCAATTATGCTGACCGCTTCACCGCTCCAGCCATAGGATCCGAATGAGGCTGCCAGCTTACCTTTATCCCGTATCGGGTTAATAAGAGCAAAAAGCTTGTAGACAGGCAGCAGAGTATTCTGGTTGATTGTAGGTGATCCTACCAGCAGGGCACTGCAGCGGGTAAGCATTGAGTCAATCTCGCCAAGAGGCATCATTTCGATATCGGCTGTTTCAACACCGATATTCCCGTCAATCTCCTTAATCCCCTCAGCAATGTATTCTGCCATCTGTTTTGTATACCCGTAAGCCGAAACATATGTAAGCAGGACATGGTTTCCTTCAGGTTCTGAACCTGCAAGATATTCACGTGAATATTCTTCCGACAGATCAACATATTTCTTCCAGTCTGATCTCAGAATTGGTCCGTGACCCGTTGCTATAACCGAAATATCAAGCGGCCTGATTTTCTCAATTGCCTTAAGCATAAATTTGCTGTAGGGCTTCAGTATAACATCGAAATAGTATTTAAAGGCATCATCATAGCCGGGAACAAGATCATCAAACATCTCTTCGCTGCAGAAATGCGCCCCGAATGAATCACAGGTAAAAAGCACCCTGTCCTCTTCAAGCCATGTGTAGATTGAGTCGGGCCAGTGGAGATTAGGTGCTGAAATGAATTTAAGTGTTTTGTTGCCAAGATCCAGCGTATCGCCATCCCTCACCTTCATACTCCTGAAAGGTATTGATACGATATCCTCAAGATACCGGATAGCATTGCCGCTGCCTACAACAGTGGCATCAGGAGCAAGCTTAAGAAGGTCTTCAAGGTTCCCGGAATGATCAGGCTCAGTATGATCAAGTATAATATATTTAATTTCAGAAGGATCTGTAACAGCCTTGACCTTTTCAAGCCATGTGTCCCTGAACCTGGCCTTGGTTGTTTCAACTATTGCTTTCTTTTCTGCATTTATAAAGTAGGAATTGTAGGTTGTTCCGTACTCAGTTTCCATTACAATATCGAATGTCACGATATCATAATCCAAAATTCCTATCCATTTGACATCGGGGGTCACATCAAGTATTCTGTTATCACTTTTTCTCATTTGTATAAAGTATAGTTATCAATTTCTTTTTCAATTTTGTGTAATCCATATTCGGTTTTTACACTATTAATTAGTTACGCAAATTTAACAAATTCTCTCGTCAGGTAAAAATCATAATCCTGGCCATAAACAATAATTCCATGCTTTCGGTTAAAAGCAAAAAAAAAGCTTCCCGAAGGAAGCTCTTTTAAAAGAAAATTAGAGTTTGCCTATTTAATTTCGGCAATCCTGGTATCTTCAGCTTTTTCGTCTTCACAATCAGCAGCCTTTTCACTTCCTGCCGTAAGAACAGCATTTGTTGCCGAACTGCAGTCTGAAGCCTTTTCACTTCCTGCCGTGAGAACAGCATTTGTTGCTGAACTGCAGTCTGAAGCCTTTTCACTTCCTGCCGTGAGAACAGCATTTGTTGCCGAACTGCAGTCTGAAGCCTTTTCAGCCACTGCTGTTGAGCATTCTGTTTTCTTTTCAGCAGTTCTGGAGTCATCCTTGTCAGTTAAGTTGAAAGAGAAGGATGAAACTCCGGCAAATGCTATCATTACGATAAATACAATTGATTTCTTCATAACCGGATAATTTTTTGTTTTTATTTAGTCCAAATATACTTACATTAATCTGGCTACGGTGTTAACCATATGTTAAAAGTAGGGCAAAAAAACTTATACTAATTAAAAGAAGCTATTACTGAGGTCTTCCCGCTTACTTTCTGTCCAATTTTCACATTCAGATTAACTTCTGGAGGAAGGAAAAGATCTACTCTTGATCCGAATTTTATAAACCCCAGCTCCTGCCCTTGCCTTACCTGTTCTCCGGTGCGGGCATAGCATACAATTCTTCGGGCCAGGGCGCCGGCAATCTGTCTCACCAGAACAGAATGCTCACCGTTTTCAATAACCACCGAACTACGTTCATTACTCTCTGAAGCCTTGGGGTGCCAGGCAACAAGATACTTGCCGGGATGATACTTATAATATTTTACCATTCCTGCAACAGGAAAAAGATTAACATGTACATTTAGCGGAGACATAAATATTGATACCTGCAGCCTCCGGTCTTTGAAATATTCATTCTCAACCGTCTCTTCAATTGCTACAATCTTACCGTCTGCAGGGGCAATCACATGATTATTATTTTCGGCAATAGTTCGTATGGGGAGTCTGAAAAACCACAAGATAAGCAGATAACCTATCACAGAAACCGTCAGAAAAGAGAGTGCAAAACCCTGCATCGACGACATGAATGTAAAAATAACTGTGTTGGCAACTGCAAGCATGACTAACAAACCAGTCAGTATAAGGTGCCCCTCTTTATGTATCTTCATATCTCATGTTATAAAATAAAATTCAAATAGACCCAAACTGCAGGAATTACGAAAATCCATGCATCTATTCTGTCCAACACTCCACCGTGCCCCGGAAGCATATTACCGGAATCCTTTACTCCAATTCCCCTTTTGAACAAAGACTCAACCAGATCGCCGTAAACGCCGAGGATGGCAACAATGACTGAAATACCCATCCAGCCTTTCAAATCAAGCAAAGGGAACAGGGTTTTCATCAGGAACGCAGCGGCAAGCACTGCAATAGCGCCACCTATGGTACCTTCCCACGATTTTTTGGGTGATATGCGCTCAAACAGTCTGTGACGTCCCAGCGGAACACCGACCAGGTATGCAACTGTATCATTTATCATAATAAGCATAAACATACCTGCAACAATACCCGGAGTATAGCGGTATGCGGCTATCTCACCCGGAAAAACAAGGAAATTGAGAAGGCTCAGGGGCAACGTAATATAAACAATTGCGTAAAACGTCCAGACCAGGTTATCAAACGGACGCCCTTTCTTCCTGTAAAGCTCAGATATCATAACAACTGCCGGGATAATAACAATTACCGACATCCACTTCATGACTATTAATCCGGATGATAACCCGAAAATAAGCAGAAAAAACAAAGAAGAAACAATAAAAGCAGCAGCCTTCTGGATATGAATTCCCTTGTCATCCGTCAAACGGCAGAACTCGACCAGGGCAAGGATCATTAATCCGAGGTAAAACATCAGAAATGTTATGCTGCCGGCAAACAATGATCCGAAAATCAACACCCCGAAAAGTCCCCCGGTAATAGTACGTTTCAGAAAATCACTCAATTTTCCAGATCCTTTAGAAGCTGCACTGCAGAAGATTCATTTTCAGATTTAACAAGCAGCTCAATTTCACCAAATACAAGGTATGTGGAATCTTTATGGTTCATTACAACAGCCTCTATGCCTTCACCTTCCAAAATCTGTTTTGCCATTTCAGCCCTGTAAAGATCAACAGTTTTATAAACCACAACCCAGTCTTTTTCCATAACTTATAGTTTTTATGCCCGCTCCTCTTCTGGCAACTCATCTTCGCTATTACCATCCGGCATTATTTTCTTACCTTTCACATTTGCAGGACTCTCATTATCCTTCGCATCAGGTTTGGCAATGCCCTTATCATCCTGGTTATTAACCTTTGAGCCGGAACTGTCTGATTCAGCTTTATTTTCCTGCTGCAGGCTGTTATCCTGTTTGTTGTTTTGTTGTTTAATAAGGAGCTCTGATTCAGGCTTTTTATACTTCCTTTTACCAAATATCCGTTCCAGGTCTTCGCTGAATATCACCTCTTTCTCAAGCAGCAAGTCGGCAAGCCTGGTAAGTCCTTCCTTGTTTTTGGTCAGAAGATCTTTAGCCCTTTTAAAAGCCTTGTCAATAATGTCTTTTACCTCATTGTCAATCGTTTCGGCAGTTGTTTCACTGTAAGGCTTGGAGAAGTTATATTCATTCTGTCCCGAAGAGTCATAAAAACTGATATTCCCAATCTTTTTACTCATGCCGAAATAGGTCACCATGGCATATGCCTGCTTGGTAACCCTCTCAAGGTCATTAAGTGCTCCGGTTGAAACTTTATTGAAGTTTATCTCCTCCGATGCACGACCGCCCAGCGCAACACACATCTCGTCAATTAGCTGCTCTGTTGTTGTTATCTGCCTTTCCTCCGGCAGATACCACGCTGCACCAAGCGATCTGCCTCTTGGGATGATCGTTACCTTAACAAGTGGATTGGCATGCTCCAGCAGCCAGCTCAATGTTGCATGACCGGCTTCATGAAATGCGATAGTCCTTTTTTCCTCCAGTGAAATAATCTTATTCTTCCGTTCCAGTCCCCCGATAATCCTGTCAATAGCATCCAGAAAATCCTGCTTGCCAACTGCTTTCTTATCTTTTCTTGCTGCAATAAGGGCAGCTTCATTACAAACATTGGCGATATCTGCACCAGAAAACCCGGGTGTCTGTTTAGCCATAAAATCAATATTGAGATTCTTCTCCAGTCTGACAGGCCTCAGGTGTACCTGGAATATCTCAGTTCTTTCATTAAGGTCAGGCAATTCGACGTGTATCTGCCTGTCAAACCTTCCTGCCCTCAGAAGTGCCCGGTCAAGCACATCAGCCCTGTTGGTTGCCGCAAGCAAAATCACACCCATGTTTGGTTCAAATCCATCCATCTCGGTAAGAAGCTGATTCAAAGTGTTCTCCCTCTCATCATTAGCACCAAAGCCTGGATTTTTCCCCCTGGCACGACCTACTGCATCTATCTCATCGATAAATACAATGCAAGGTGCCTTGTCCTTTGCCTGCTTGAAAAGATCTCTTACCCTTGAAGCTCCTACTCCAACGAACATCTCAACAAAATCTGATCCTGAAATCGAGAAAAACGGCACATTGGCCTCTCCTGCTACCGCCTTGGCAAGCAGCGTTTTCCCGGTTCCCGGAGGCCCGACAAGGAGAACTCCCTTAGGGATTTTCCCGCCCAGCTGGGTATATTTTTGCGGAGTCTTGAGAAAATCTACAATCTCCTTAACTTCCATTTTCGCCTCTTCCAGTCCCGCAACATCTTTGAAGTCAATCTTGACATGCGACTCCTTATCAAACATTTTGGCTTTCGACTTGCCAACATTAAATATGCCACCCGGTCCGCCACCTCCGGCCGCTCCGCTCATCCTGCGAAAAATAAACAGCCAGATAGCAACGAGGATGAAAATTGGCAGCACCCAGCTCAAAACATCTGAAAAATAATCACGCTCTGTCACGTAGTTGGGACTGATTCTCGCATCCTGCTCCAGGTCTTCCTGTGACTCTCGCAACCTTTCTTCAAAAAGCTCAACCGAGCCAATGGTGAAAAAGTAGTGCGGCCCGGATCTCGATGCAGAAGCAAATCCCCGGTCAAACAACTCCTCATACTTAGGCAGATGAAGTCTGTCCTGCTTAATATATATTCTTGCTACTTCCCTGTTAACCACCTCAACTTTCTCAACATCACCGGAACGAAGCATGTCCCTTTCAAACTGCTGGAAATTAATCTCCATAGGTTTGCTGCCGGTGCCGAAAATTTGAATTGCAATGAAAGCGAGGGCAATCAATCCATATATCCAATAGAGATTGAATTTGGGTTTTTTGCCGTCATCTTCAGGCCTTTTGCCCTGATCCTTCTTAGGATCTTTATTTTGATTCATTTCAAACATACAATTTCTGATAATTTTTTACGCTACTCCAGTCTCTCCGTTTTGCCATCGGCCCACAACTCCTCAAGCCGGTAAAAATCCCTGTATTCCTTCTGAAATACATGAACAACTACCGGGCCATAATCCATAAGTACCCATTGGGCATTTCCATGACCTTCGGCATGAAGGGTTGATAGCCCTGCTTTCTCCTTCAACTCCCGGTCAACTGAATCTGCAATGGCATTAACATGTGTATTGGAGTCGCCATGGCATATGACAAAGTAACTGCAAATCCGGTTTTCCAGACCTTCCAGATCAATATTCACTATCTCTTTTCCCTTGACCTTTCTTATTCCTTCGAGAATATTGCCAAGTAATAGTTCTGTGGAGATTCTTTCCTGCTTTTTACTCATTAATTTAATTTGCTCACAAAGTTAATCAATTTTTAGCATATCAGGCCTCTGCATATGATGCAGTAACGGTAAATAAAATTCCGAACTTTTAATGCTGCTAATTTCGTACCTAAAACGTACATTTGAGAAGCATATTGCTGAACTATACTTCAATATATAACAGATGCAAAAGGACTTTGTTGGATGTTACATCAAATTATTCAGTGAGCTTGATTCGACCAACGATTATTGCAGGGAGTTGCTCCGGAAAGAAGATGTGCGTGAGGGTACTGTGATAAGGGCAATCAATCAGCGGAAGGGTCGTGGTCTGTCGGGAAATGTTTGGGAAAGCGCAAAGGGCAAGAACCTTACTTTTTCTATTATTCTTCACCCATGGTTTCTGGAACCATCCGCACAATTCAGTCTGTCGATGGCAGTGTCTCTGGGCATATCAGATTTCCTGAAAAAACAGGCCGGTGAAGTATCTGTCAAATGGCCGAATGACATCCTTGCAGGGGAGAAAAAAATAGCGGGAATTCTTATAGAAAATTCGATTATGGATAACAGGCTGGAATATTCTGTTGTTGGAATAGGTATCAATATTAACCAGACATACTTTCCCAAACATATTCCCAACCCGGTATCGCTCAGGCAACTGTCCGGATCGGTACATTCAACGGACCGGTGCATGAACATCGTTTGCCGGGAAATTGACAAGTGGTATTCCAGGCTGAAAAAAGGAGGCGGGGAGGTCGTCAGAGCTGCCTATACAGAAAAGCTTTTCCGGTTAAATACAGAAAGTTCTTTTAGAAATGCCGGAGGTGAATTCACCGGTATTGTAAGGGGAGTTGATAATTTCGGACGACTCACACTTGAGATGGTAAATGGAGAGATGAAGCATTACAACCTCAAGGAGGTGGAGTTTGTGATTTGAGGTTGTACTTTTGGTGATCACAGCATTATCCTGTTATGCCCACTGCCTGTTGTTCAAATGGTTTGCCAGCTCAGAGGCAACCATCTCAAGACCCTCTTCAAGAGGTTTACTGGCCATCATCTTCATCATCATATTGAGCTCAGCCCTCAGTGTCAGTTTCAGTTTTGTATCTTCATCCCCACTCTCTTCAAGATCAATACTCAGGTCAAACCTGAAAGGTGTCGAGCCCTCCGATGCAAACATTATGGTATCTTCCGGCTTTTTCGTTACCTGACGTACTCCCACCTCACCAAGACCGTCAATGGTAAAACGGCAATTGTCGCTTTCAGCTTCGAAATTACTGACCTTGCCTTCTGGTACAAGGCTTCCGAAATTCCTTATATCCGCGAGGAAACCATATACAGGTTTCCTCGCGACTTTAACAGTTTTAACAGAACTTTCAAATGTAGTCATTCAAGATAAAGTTTATTCAGGCTTTCCACCCGGCAGGATCATTTCTCCACCTGTCAAGGGTTTCAAGCTCTCCGGGTTCAATTATTCC
>SL_3KL_010_SEDDRAFT_10002883_pt1 | contig 15674 bp, 12 predicted proteins | sample SodLakKL_010_SED_2_FD_10381 | JGI IMG/M metagenome (IMG submission 10381) | reverse complement strand
GATGTAATAAAAGCGGACAATGGTTGTCCGTAACGGACTATGGTCTGGTATGGTTAATGGCATTGAGTTCACGAAATGCAAGAATGGTTATCCAGAATACAACGGATAAAGATCTGAGATTATCTGTGAGGTGCATTAAAGATTGACAGGTTACAACAAGTTTTTATTATAATTTTATAACTTTAGCCCTCCCGGCAATTCCAGCCGGGAGGTTTTTTTGGATATACCGGAGAGGAGAACCCGCAGGATTAGCTGTTTTCTTTCTCCCTGATAAGATTCAGGCATATCACTTGAGATATTCAAATGACGGGATTATTAATGAGGCTGATATTATTTCTGCTTTTTCTGACTTTTACAAATCGTGAAGTACCTGCCCAGGAGAAAAGTCCAGTCCGGATACTTGCCGGTGCAGGCTGGGCTCATGTCGGAATCAGGGATAAGGGTATTTCTCCACTGTATTACAACGGAAGTCATACACTAATAACCTCATCACTTATATCCGGGGGAGACAGCATTTTCAATAATGTGGAAATTAATTTTCTCTTCGGCAACATAACGCCCGCCATTTATCCCAAACAAACCTCATCCCGGATGAAAAGCCTGAAAGGAGGTTTGAATTATTCGCATATGCGTTTTGTAACAACGTTTTTCAGCGGGAAAGCCATGCTGCACCTTGGAGGCATACTCGATCTTCAGTTTGCCTGGTATAAGCATAATCAGATGAAAAACAGTTCGGAAAACAGTTACTCTTTCAACACCTTAAATGCAAGCACCTTAATTTCATATCCGTTAACAATAAACGAAAGGGATTTCAACATTGAATTCCGTCTGTTTCTGCCTGTTGCAGCCGCTGTTTTAAGACCATCATATTCCTACATCAAAGCCGGAGGGTTTATGGATCATTCAGCCGGGCACACCATGAGTGTTATAAACAGTTTTGAGGTATTAACGCTAAACAGGTTTTTTGGCGCAGGATCTGAAGTCTCACTTAAATTCATTATAGGGAGTAGCCCGGTAAAGATCGGTTACAAATGGGAATATGCGGGCCATTACGACATAAACAGGCTTGATTCGGCCACACACGGTATAACTTTACAGCGGGTATTTAATTTTTGATAAAAACCATGCCTAAACTTTCAATCGCATACTGGTTTACAGCATTGACAATTCTTTCATCCTGCGAAAAACTGATCATTGAAAAAGATGAGTGCAATACTCCCTTGAATAATTTTGAGTTGCTATGGGACAAGGTTGACAGGAATTATTCGTTTTTCGAATATAAAAATATCGACTGGGATAGTATCTATTCGGTCTACAGGCCAAGAATAAATGATGATCTTACCGACAGGGAGCTGTTCCGAATTTTGGCAGATATGATGAATGAACTAAAGGATGGGCATGTAAACCTCTATTCCGGTTTTAAACAGTCAGCAAATAATCAGTGGTATGCAGGCTATCCTGAAAACTTCAATTATTCCCTTTTGCTGAGAAACTACCTGGGCAGTGATTTTCAGAGGAGCGAAAGCTTCATGACCACTGTTCTGGATTCTGTCGGATACATTTTCAGCAGTTCATTCTCAGAGAAGTTAAAAGAAAGTGAAATAGACAGGATTGTGGAACAATTCAGCGATATAAAGGGTATTATTTTTGATGTAAGGCACAACAGCGGAGGATACAGCAGCAACGGCAAGATAATAGCCAGCCGGTTTGCTGACAGAAAAAGACTGGTTTCATATACCCTTTATAAAACCGGTCCCGGGCATAACGATTTTTCATCCCCTCAGCCAAATTTTGTTGCTCCGGGAGGCAAAAAACAATTTACGGGAAAAGTGGTTATATTAACTAACAGGCGCACCTACAGTGCAACAAATGATTTTGTTCTCAGCATGTCTGCATTCCCTAATGTAACAATAATGGGTGATACAACGGGAGGGGGAGGAGGAACTCCTTACGATTATGAATTACTGAACGGTTGGAGATTCCGGTTTCCGCGGACTCAAACAATTGCACCTGATGGCTTTAATGTGGAACATGGTATTCCTCCTTATGTACCGGTCAATCTTGGAAGGAGGGATGAAGACAGGGGTATTGACTCAATTATAGAGGCAGGTATCAGACTTATAAAAGACAATGTTTAACCGGAACTAAACCTTCACAGACAATATAAGCCTTCACAGAGAAATAAAGGTATGCTCAGAATAATCAGGAAAACGGATGACGGTTCACCAACATTTCATGTTCCCTGCATGAATGAAAGTTACCATTCTATGTACGGAGCGGTTCAGGAATCGGATTTTGTATATATCGATAAATTACTCAGGCCTCTGAATCATCCGGTAATCAGAATTTTTGAAGTTGGGTTCGGAACGGGGCTTAATGCTCTGCTTAGCTGGAGAGAGGCAGAAAAGAAAAAAAAACATATCTGTTTCCACTCAATTGAAAAGTATCCCCTGAAAAAAAAGGAATGGAAGGAGTTCGGAAAAGTTCTGGAAGAATGGAATGGTGATTTGTCCGGTTACATCAGGATGCATGCGTGTGAATGGGAAAAAGATGTTAAGATGGGCGATTTTTTCAAACTCCAGAAGATAAATGCAGACTTTGCCGGTTATGAAACTGAAAAAAAATATGATGCAGTCTTCTTTGATGCTTTCGGTCCTGAGGTGCAGCCGGAATTATGGACAGAGAAAATATTCAAAAAAATCTTCAGGATGATGGAGCCTGGAGGAGTTTTATCGACTTACTCATCAAAAGGAATAGTAAGGAGAAACATGCAGTCGGCAGGATTCAGCGTTCAACGAATCACGGGTCCGCCGGGAAAAAGGCAAATGATATTGGCTTCCAAACCATTCCCGTAAAACAGGCTCCAGAAAATATTCGTAATTATTTCAGTTTTCTGAATATTTTAAACTACTTTCGCAAGTCAATTGTTAAACATAAACGATAATAAAATGAGTCCAAAGTTTTTTTTCACACTTATTCTAACTACTGCTTTTGTGGTTTCATCATGCGGCCAGAATGATCTGTCCCGCACAGAATTAAAAACTGAGAACGATACTATCAGCTATGCTATAGGTATCACATTCGGATCAAACCTGCTCATGAGCGGTCTGGACGAAATAAATCCAAAGGCAATAGCACTTGCAATACAGGAAGTATTCGACGGTGAATCTACAATAATTAATCCTGAACAGGCCAACATGATGCTGAATGATTATTTTGCCAATCTTCAGTTTGGCACAAACCTTGAAGATGGTGAAGATTTCCTTGCCGAGAACAGGTTGAGAGATGAAGTTACCACTACAGATTCAGGCATCCAATATGAAGTTATCACCATGGGTGACGGGCCGAAACCAGGACCGGAAGATGAAGTTATTGTTCATTACGAAGGAACTCTGATGGACGGCACTGTTTTTGACAGTTCCTACCAGAGGGGTGAGCCTGCACAGTTTATGCTCAACAGGGTCATACCCGGATGGACAGAAGCACTTCAGCTTATGCCGGTTGGATCCAAGTGGAAGATATATATTCCCCAGGAGCTGGCATATGGTGCCAATCCAAGACAGGGCGGACCAATTGAGCCTTATATGGCGCTGATTTTTGAAGTTGAGCTTATAGATATAGTAACTGAATAAACCCTTTTCCAAAGCCAGCAGATCAGCACTGATTGAACACTTCACTGTTAAATTATTAATCACAAAATACAGCAATGAGTATTGTACTGAGCGGCAAGCTGCTGAATATATTGCCAAAACAGAGCGGTACAGGGAAAAACGGTCCCTGGGTAAAACAGGATTTTGTTATTGAGACGCCGGGAGAATATCCGAGAAAAATCTGTATAAGTGCATGGGGCGATAAGGCAGACGAAATTACCTCATATAAAGAGGGGGATGAAGTAAAAGTAAACGTAAACATTGAGTCCAGAGAATTTAATGACAGATGGTATACCGATGTAAAGGCATGGAGGATTGAACGTGAGACCACTGCAGGCGGAGAATCATATGAATCAGGAACTTCTGCTCCCCCACCGGGTGATGTTCCACCTCCTTCAGATGATGACCTTTTACCATTCTGACTTTCCCGGTACTTTGCATTGTTATGCCATATAAAACAGAAAAAGCGATCACGTAGATCGCTTTTTCTGTTTTAACACTGATTAAAGTCTATTTATCTGCACCCGAAGCAACCAGTCCGGTATGAAAGAAGAAGTCGCTAAGTGTTCTTGAATTCCTCTCATCAAATTTAACTACAAACTCACCTTCCCGGTAGACAAAGTAATCATACTCAGGATTTGAAAGCCCGCCTTCAAGTCTCTCCCTGTATACCTTCATTCCATTCCGGTAAGCTAAAAGCTCCATAAATGTGTAGCGTCCTGTCTCCTTGTTATTCTGAATAACAGGCACCTTCTCGTAAATCCTACCATTCTTTCTGTAGGCTACTACTTCGTTGGCATTGTAACGTACCCTGCCTGTTTCTTCAACACCTACCAGACTGCTTGTCAGACCAAATCTGACCTTGTCATAAAATTTGATTTCGTTCTCACTGATAACATAGTCAGGCACTCCGGCTTTTGCTATACTTGCTATTGCCAACACTCCGATAATAATTAGAAAATTAAGTTTTTTCATTTTTTGGTTCCTCCTTATTTGGTTTATATTGTTTTAATAAAGAGTTTACCAATTTCGTGCCAATTCCTGTATCTATCTGCTATACTGGTCTTTAATCGTTTTACAGGGAACTGCTGATCGTTCTGAACAGAAAGAAACCGAACATGTACTGTCCGTTTCCGGACAATACATGTTCAAATACTAATCTAAGGTTTCAAACTCTATTCAAGACCGGCCAGGTCAATCAGGAAGGCATATTCCAGGGCAATTTCACGGTAGCGTTGATACCTGCCGGCAGCACCACCGTGACCGGCCTCCATATTGGTGTAAAGCAGCAATTTATTATTGTTTGTCTTATATTCCCTCAGTTTGGCAACCCATTTGGCCGGTTCCCAGTATTGTACCTGTGAATCGTGAAGACCTGCCGTTACAAGCATCGAAGGATAATCCTGTCTGCTCACCTGATCGTAGGGTGAATATGAGAGCATATAGTTATAATAAGTTTCATCATTCGGATTGCCCCACTCATCATATTCGCTGGTAGTCAGCGGTATACTGTCATCCAGCATAGTTGTTACAACATCCACAAAAGGAACTGCGGCGATGACGCCCCTGTATAATTCAGGCCTCATGTTAATCACAGCTCCTATAAGCAACCCTCCGGCACTTCCACCCTGTGCAAACAGTTTTTGTGGATTTGTATAATTCTGATCAATAAGGAACTGTGCACAATCATTAAAATCTGTAAATGTATTGATCTTTTTGAGCAGCTTACCTTCTTCGTACCAGTACCGTCCCATCTCCTCTCCTCCTCTTATGTGTGCAATGGCATATATAAACCCCCTATCGAGCAGACTGAGGCGGACAGAGCTGAACCTCGGATCCATACTCGCTCCGTATGAACCGTATCCATAAAGGAGGGTCGGATTTGTACCATCCTGTTCGATTCCCTTTTTATATACAATGGAAACAGGAATACTGGTCCCGTCACCTGCTGTTGCATACAATCTTCTTGCCTCATAACCTGAAGGATCGAAATCACCAAGAACTTCATCCTGCTTGAGCAATACCCTCTCCCGGGTTTTCATATTGAAATCAAAAACAGAGTTTGGAGTTGTTAGCGAAGTATAATTTAATCTGAGCATTTCACTGTCGAAATCCGGATTAACAGATACAGATGCAGTATAAACCTCTTCCGGAAAATCAATATAATACCCGGTCATGTCGTCCCAGCGGTAAACATACAACTGACGAAGGCCATTCTTCCTTTCCGACAGTACCAGGTAGTCATTGAATATCTCCATATTGCTCAGCAATACATCATCCCTGTGCGGAATCAGCTCACTCCAGTACTCTTTTGAGCTCCTGCCTGTTGTAGTCTCCATTAACCTGAAATTCATGGCATCCCAGTTAGTGAGAATATAAAATTTATCTCCATGATGGTCTACACTGTATCTCATATCCCTTTCCCTTGGGTGAAACAAGGTGAAATCACCTGCCGGCGAGGAGGCTTCCGCATAACGGTATTCGGTTGAAAGAGTACTGGATGAAACGATCATTATATACTTCCTGGACTTTGTGGTGAACACACCAACCCTGTAAGTTTCGTCTTCCTCATAGTAAACCAGGTCGCGATTATCCGGATCATTGCCAAGAACATGCCTGTAAACATTTTCTGATCTGAGTGTAACATCATTTTGAGTAGTATAAAACATTGTCCTGCTGTCCCCCGCCCAGGCAACATATCCGTTGGTTCCTGATATCCGGTCAGGGAGAATTTCTCCTGTTTCAAGGTCTTTAAAACGGAGAGCATACTTTCTGCGTCCAACAGAATCGATGCCGAAAGCCAGAATTTTGTTATCAGGACTGACATTCAGCCCGGATACATTAAAAAAGCTATGACCTTCAGCCAGATCATTTACATTTATCATTATTTCCTCCGGCGCATCCGGCGAGCCTTCTTTCCGGCAGTATATCGGAAATTCACTTCCCTCCTCATATCTTGTATAATAATAATATCCATTATCAAAATAGGGAACAGACTCATCGGTCTGCTTTATTCTTCCGATTATTTCATTATACAGCCTTTCCTGAAGAGGTTCAGTATGTTTAAGTACAGCACCCGTATACTCATTCTCTGCTTCCAGGTAGGCAATTACCGCCGGATCTTCCCGCTCACGCAGCCAGTAATAATTATCAACCCTGGTGTGACCATGGTAAGTCAGTTCGTGTGGCTTTTTCTCTGCAACCGGTGCAGCAGGCTTTGTTCCTGTACAGGAATTTGACATAATAGAGAGTGAAAAGTATAGCATAATTGTAAATAGTTCTGATAAATGTTTCATTTTTTACTGGTTATGATTATAGGTTAAAGGCAATAACACTTTCAACCTTTATATTATTAACGCTTTGAAATTAATTTGTCGAATTGTTCCATATTGCCATTCTCCAGGCATGTTTCAATTATCTGCTTACCCAGATCCGACAATTCGGGAACAAGATATTGCGGAAGCTGTTTTTCGAAAAAAGCTGTCAGCATCTCAGCACCTTTGTCATACCCTTCAAATCCAACAGCCTCCTGCCTGTAAACCTTCAAAAATCGCGACGGTATCTTTGACCCTTCAATGGTCAGGTAATTCAGCTCATAACCCAGCAATGGACAACGTGCAGGCTGATATTGTTCAGATCTGAATTTGGCGTTGCCACGACGGGTAAGATACTCCCGCATCAGCAGTTGGGGTTTAAACCCTACTTTCCAGACACCTATATACTGATTCGGTGTCAGAACATATTGCGTAACTGTGTTGCTTACAATCTGATCCAGAAGCAGGTTGGCATGCCTGACCTTTTTACCTGTAGCAAACGGCCAGTATGAGCCAACGCCCTCACTGCCCATATTTTCGGAGTCCACAATGCTTGGGTTGGCATGCCCCCTGGGCGACACAAGTCTCCATAACCACGCCAGGGCAGGAGGAAGTATGTGGAAAACCCCGATAATCCCATAGCTGGGATGCTCTGCTGAACAAGGAGGTGTCCTGACGCCAAAGCTTCTTACATCAACAGATACCGGCTTATCGACCACTCCGGGAAAGATATCTCTTGGTACAACAACCCTGGGATTAGGGCAGGGTTTACCGGGCTCATCTTCTATATGGTTCCATATCAGAGCGGTTCCTCCCGGATTGGTCTTGATATTGAGAAACAGCAGAGGTTCGGTGGAGTTGATTGTAAGTTTCTCAATCTGAGGTTCACAACCGTAACCGGTAATATTGTCGGTTCTTATAAACCATCCGTTCTCTGCATCCATAATCCTCAGACGCATACCACCGGTTTCATGGGAAGGATGCACGATACCCATATCATCACAAACCGGATTTATCTTACAGAACTGGGGAATAGCTGTTGATCTTTTTTCTCCAGTCAGCGTGTTTTCTCCAATGAGAACTGAACCCTCAGGTTCTCTTACGATATGCTGCAACATCTCACTTTTACCACCTCCACTGGCTCCCTCGTGCATAAAGGTGGTGATATTATCGTAGGGGCTGATCGACTGCACTGCCGAACAATGCGGAACGGTCCATCCCTCGTATTCTCCAATGGATAAGAGGACCCCGTATATTCCTTTTTTTGCACTGGGACCAGGATAGAGGTTATATGAGAAAATCTCATATACTTCATCGGTTCTGTTGTGGACAACAATCTGCTTACCCTGAAAATGTGTATGCCTGAATGTCGGTGCTACATAGACCACCGACTTTACGGTAATTCCCTTTTTGATCTCTTCGGGGTCAACGATCTTTTGCAGTAATGATAGCCCCATGCAAAAGAAGGCAGCATTGGCTGGTGCAATCGCAATCCCGTAATAATCAAATTCTTTCGGACCGATCTGAAAATAAAAATATCCAATCTCCTCATTTTCCAGCCATTTAAGTGTCTCATCCCGCAGAGGTCCGAACTCTTTTCCAAATCTTTCGGAGTACAGCTCTTTGTCAGTTGGTTTGTCATCGGCAACAACCAGCGTATCTGGATCTCTCCTTCGCATGTATGTATCAGTATAATTAACTGATATACCATTGGTTACGCGATGCACTACTGCCTCTGCAACCTCTTTGCCCTCGATGTTGTACTTAACTTCAAAGGAATTGCTATCTGAATTACCGAGTGAAGCTACCGCAAGCTCCTGTACAGTATTAAATAACTTACAGCTTTTGCAATTTTGCAGCAGGCTTGATACCTCTGCAGGAATTTTAATTGTTTCTGACGACATGCTGGTATATTGATTTAATTTGAATTATGAAAAAAGAAAGTAATAAGGAATGCTTCTTCCGGAAAATCAAATGCAAAATTAACATAACACATGCCAATTTCAAATAATAAAAGTAATTTACTCAAGACTACCCATTCATATGAGATTTGCACGTCTGATCCTGTCAATATCCATGATTAAAATATACATGAACCTTTTTATCTGTTTAAAACAGGTTATTCAATTTTGTGAGACTTTAGTATCATGGGGTTCATCCAAATACTCCGGACAGGATAGGCATAACTCATTTTGCTTCAGACAAATCTCTCATGCTTAGCTGGATCCTCTTTCTTGCCACATCCACTTCCAGAACCCTGACTTTAACAGTCTGATTAAGGCTGACCACTTCATTGGGATTGCTAATGAATCTGTCTGCAAGCTGCGAAATATGAACCAGTCCGTCCTGTTTCACCCCAACATCCACAAATGCTCCGAAATTTGTAATATTGGTAACAATTCCGGGTACGATCATTCCCGGTTTCAGATCCTCAATCCTGAATACATCACTGGAAAATTCAAAAACCTCTATCCTGTTACGGGGATCCCGTCCTGGCCTGATCAGTTCCTCCATTATGTCATTCAACGTTGGCAGACCGGCTTTATTGGTTATGTAGTGATTAAGGTCAATCTGCTTTCTGAGTTCCTCTCTTTTTATCAGATCCTCAACCGTTGCCCCCGTATCTTCAGCCATTCTTTCAACTATCCCATACGATTCCGGATGGACTGCGGAGTTGTCAAGAGGATTTTTTCCTCCGGGTATACGGAGAAATCCTGCACACTGTTCAAATGCTTTTCCACCGAGACGGCTCACATTCATAAGTTCGTTTCTGGATCCGAATGGTCCGTGTTCTTTCCTGAATTCCACAATATTCCCGGCCAGCTGGGGACCAAGTCCCGAAACATAGGTCAGCAGATGCCTGCTGGCAGTATTAAGATTGACACCAACCTGGTTAACACAGCTTTCTACTACCTGGTCAAGGCTCTCTTTTAGTTTGTTCTGATCAACATCATGCTGATACTGTCCCACCCCAATTGCTTTCGGTTCTATCTTTACAAGCTCGGCAAGCGGATCTGCAAGCCGCCGGCCGATTGATACTGCACCACGCACTGTAACATCATAACCCGGAAACTCATCCCTTGCAGTTTTTGATGCAGAATAGACCGAAGCACCACTTTCGTTAACCATAAAAACCTGCACCTCCCTGTCAAATTTTACATTTTTTATAAAATGCTCTGTCTCCCTGCTGGCTGTACCGTTTCCTACTGATACCGCTTCTATCTTGTACTGGTTTACAAGCGAAGCGATTTTTCTTGCAGCTGCTTTAGATTCATTTTGCGGGGGATGCGGAAAGATAGTCTCATTATGCAACAGGTTACCCTGTGCATCCAGACAGACAACCTTACAGCCTGTCCGGTAACCCGGATCAACGGCCAGTATCCGTTTTTGTCCCAGTGGCGGGGCCAATAGCAACTGCTTGAGATTCCCGGCAAAAACCGATATAGCCTCCATATCTGCTTTCTCCTTTGAAAGAGCACGGAACTCCGTCTCCATTGATGGTGCCAGTAATCGCCTGTAGCTGTCTGACACAGCCATATCAACCTGCAGTGAACAACTGCCGGCACCCTTCACAAATAACCTGCAGAGAATTTCCTGAGCTTTCTCCTGAGAAGGTTCGACAGATAACCTTAACACGCCCTCTTCCTCTCCTCTTCTCATTGCCAGGATCCTGTGCGAAGGACAACGGCTTAATCTCTCTTCAAAATCAAAATAGTCTCTGTATTTTACCCCCTCTTCTTCTTTCTTTTTGACAACCCTTGAATAAATGTAAGCCTCTCTTTCAAAAAGTGAACGTATCCTGTCTCTTGCTGTCTTATCCTCATTTATCCATTCGGCAATTATGTCCCTTGCTCCCTGCAATGCATCCTCCACATCCGACACATCATCACTAATAAAATCATGCGCCTTCGATTCGATATCAAGTTCTTTCTGATGCATTATCAGCCTGGCAAGCTGCTCCAGACCCTTCTCTCTTGCGATGGAAGCCCGGGTTTTTCTTTTTGGTTTATACGGAAGATATATATCCTCAAGTTCTGTAAGGCTTTCAGCAGCATCTATAACCTGTTTCAGTCCGGGAGTGAGCTTTTCCTGTTCTTCGACCGACTTCAGTATAGCTTCCCTCCTTTTGTCCAGATCTTCCAGTCGTTTATTATGTCCACTGATATCCGCAATGCTAACCTCATCAAGGCTTCCAGTCATTTCTTTCCGGTAGCGGCTTATAAACGGGATCGTAGCACCCTCTTCAAGCAGTTTAAGGGTATTCTCAACCTGCCGGACCGGCAGACCCATCAGAGCTGAAATTTTTTCAACGTGATACCTTGCCATATAAAATCAGAAAATTTGTTGGTCGGACACCAAAGTTAGATCATTTTTTTGAAAAAGGGATTCAATAATCCCAATTTAGTCTTTCTGTTTCTGTCACCGCTCAATATATTGCAAACAGCCGGAGAATCCTTTCTCCGGCTGCTGTGCTGAACAATAATAACGTGATGGTAGAACAAACTAGTAGCGCCTTCTGCTATCCTGTTGGCGACCACCTCTCCTGTCGCCTCTGGGGCCGTCAGGATTCATTGGTCGGGCTTCATTTACCACCAGGTTCCTCTGAGCAAATTCAGTCTCATTCAAAGCCTCAATGGCCTCTTTGGCCTCTGTATCATCCTCCATTTCGACAAATGCGAACCCTTTTGAGCGTCCACTCATTTTGTCGCTGATAATCTGTACGGATTTAACTTCTCCAAAATCCGAAAAAAGCTGGTTAATCTCGTCCTCAGTGGTTCTGTAATTGAGGTTACCTACATAAATCTTCATACCTTAACAAATTTGTTTTTAAATAAATTAATTACTGAATTACAACATACATTTTACAGTCCTGATTCTGCAGGTAGTCCGGAATCTTCCGTATAGCAGGAAATGAATTTTTGCAGGTTGCATTTTTGATTAAGGCATATGCCAACTACCAAACTCTCTTTCTCAGGTCATAAAAAGTTTATCAAAGGTACTTCTTTATTTACAATAATATTCTATTATTCAGTTTTTTTGCCAAATATTTACACTGGCCGGCGCACTGTTCATTTAAACAGTGTTCCCCCGGCGACAGGTGATTTATGAATATGCCGGTTCAGGAACCGGATTGTATCTGCAGGCAAACACTCCGGTAATTGATTCTTTGAATTAAAAAAAATTTGGTCTAAATTTGGATTACCATAAATTATGATCCTATGAGAAGCATTACAAAGTTCATATTAATTGCCCTCTCAGTAATGGGAATTGCCTGGCTGATCCCTGGTGTTGAAGTAATCTCATTCACATCGGCCCTCTGGGTTACGCTGGTTCTGACCATCCTCAACCTGATTATAAAACCTGTTCTGATAGTACTTACAATTCCAATAACAATATTTACTTTCGGTTTGTTCCTGCTGGTTATCAACGGTCTTATGATCTGGATAGCAAGCAACTGGATAAGGGGCTTTGAGGTTGAGTCATTTGGAAAGGCAATATTTTTCAGCATTCTGCTGTCAGTGGCAACCTATATAATTGAAAGTTTAATTAAACCCCCTCCGCGCGATCATGAATTTCATTACGGCGAAACCAGGCATTACAAAAGGTTATAACCTGTAAAGCAAGATTCTTCCNGGCTCAACATGTTCCGGTNCGACAGGATTGTTCTTCACCCGATATGNGAATGCGTTGCAGTGCCCGTTATAATCCCCTGTAAAAAATTATGCTGACTGGCTGAATTTTTAACTGATTTTAGTTACCAGCAGTTCCTTCTCCTGCGCAGCAAGTACTGTCAGGTGAGATATCCAGTAGGCAAGAGTGCTTTCTGCTCCCTGGTTTCTGTTAACGCCGTGACTCTCTAGTCCGTCACAACTTCCTTTTGTCTCATGATCGTACAAGGGGAGTCTTAGTGAATTCTCTCCCAGGAACCACAGGTATGCATTAAACATCCGGTCCAGGTACAACCTGTCGGCTGTTACACTAAAAGCCCTGTAATACATTAGTATCATCGCCATTACATCGATCGACTGCTGGTCAAATTCAGGTATCCCTCCCCCTTTTGTATACCAGCTTCTGTTACCCACGGGCATCAGATATCCCTTGCTGAAGGTTGCCGACTCAAGAAATTCAGTCGACTCAGCTGCCATGGAAAGAAGTTCTTTATCCCCCGTTATTTCAAAAGCTGAAAACAGTGCCAGGGGCAGTATGGCATTATCGTAAGTAAGCTTATCCTCAAACCATTTCCAATCCATGGACCGGTTTTTTTTATATGAATCGGTCAGCTTCTGCAGCAACTCCTTCAAATGCCCGGATACTGCCTCATCACCCGGCGAATCCTTAAGGTAATAGCTGATGCCTATAACAGTATTTGCAATTCCCCTTATCGATTCAAGATTTCTGAAATATGGCACGGAATTGAAAAATATTTCCCTTCCGGTCTGCTTGAATGCATCATTCGGCGCCCACCGGATTAGGTAACCCAATGCCCAGATGGTCCTCCCGAAAGAATCCTCCGACCCGTACTCATCAAGAAACTGGCGGCTAAAACTGAGAAAATTCCTGAAATTACCATTTCCCCTTTGCATATAATGGATAAAGCTCAGATAGACGGGCATCAGATCGAGTGAATCTTTGTCCTTGTTNTGCCTCCAGGCAAGCAGAGACATAAGCAGCGCCCTGGAATTGTCATCAACACAATACCCCTCCTTAAGGTTCGGAACCCCGTATTTTGCATGCTGCACAATGCCGGTATCATCTGTCAGTCTCTTAACGTGAGTAAGGTCATAGGAAGGCATCAGTGCAAGGTCGATTGTCTGTTTTACAGTTTCAGGCTCCTTATTCCAGTGGTCCAGCACATATTTTGCCAGGTCGAGGTATTGGCGCCCTATTTTGGGCCAGCTGATCTTTTTTCCATATTCTCTTGCCCTTCCCCTGAGTTTCATAAGCTTCTCATCATCGGAAAGCAGTTCATCAAGAATGCCGGCCAGCTGATCGCTGTCCCTGAAATCAAATAATCGACCCCTGCCGTTTGCCAGAAGCTCCTGTGCATGCCAGTAGGGAGTGGATACAACCGCACAGCCAGAACCCACAGCATAGGCCAGGGTGCCGCTGGTTATCTGTGCCTCGCTAAGGTAAGGGGTTATATAGATATCGGTCGCCGCAAGATATTCAAAAAGCTTTTCCTCAGATACAAATTCATTATTGAAATAGACATGGTTATCAAGCCCTTTGGTTTTGACTATCCTCCTGAGGTAATTTCTGTACTCTTCTCCGGTATGCTTTACAACCGATGGATGGGTTGCACCCAGGATAACATAGAGAAGGTCGTTATGCTTTTCAGTCAAACCGGGCAGGGCATTAAGCACTATTTCAATACCTTTGTTACGGCTGAGCAATCCGAAGGTGAGCAACACCCTTCTGTTATCAAAACCAAAACTCTCCTTTGCATTCTTCCGCGAAATTTTCTCATGCTCAGGCACCCCATGTTCGATCAGAACAATCTTCTCAGAAGGTATATTGTAGATCTGCGTCAGAAATTCAATGGCACGTTCACTCATCACGACAATACGCGCGGCTTTCTTTCCAATCTCCTCAACTATTGAGCGTTGTGTGTATGAAGGCTCCCTGATGACGGTATGGAAAGTTACGATAAGGGGAACTTCAAGCTTGTGAAGAAGCGGCAATATATATACCCCGTCATCACCTCCGAAAATGCCGAATTCGTGTTCCAGAATGCACAGGTCGGAGTCACTGAAATTGATCTGCCTTGCAGCATCGGCATAATCCCTCTGCCGGTTCTGCCTTATCCTGAATTTGACTTCAGGCGGATAATCATAATCACTGTTGTCTTCATTCAATGCCAGGATCATCATCTTTTCAGAAGCCTCCTTTTCGCCTGTATTAGCAAGAATCGCCCTGACCAGGTTCCTGGTAAAAGTGCCTATCCCGCATTTTTTTGGCGGATAAGTTCCTATAACTGCTATCTTCATAATGGTATAAAAATTAATGATGTTTCAGTATCAGTTATTCCTGTTGTCTGTAATTCTTAATTTTCTTCATTTCAAAGGCTGAAACCAATAGATCTTCACCGGCTGACGAGGGACCGGCATAAATCTCATAAACCATGTTTTCTGTTACCCACTCACCTTCGACGGGATCATACATTGCAAGGTCTTTGGCAGGCACTGTGAAGCTGGTTCTCCGTGTCTCCCCCGGCAACAATTCAATCCGCGAAAAGCCCCTTAAAAGCTTCACGGGCCTGTCGGCCTGAGAATTTAAAAACCCGATATAGAGCTGCACCACCTCATCACCGGTCCTTTCCCCCGTGTTTGTAACATCAACGCTGACATGCAGGGTGTCAAGGGGACCAATAAGCGGATTGTGAACAACCATATTATCGTAACGAAAGGTTGTATAACTGAGGCCGTGACCAAACCGCCAGGCAGCATTGTAACCCTTTTTATCAAAAAGGGTATAACCATGATAATACCCGTAGGTAACGGTATCAGCCCATGGATCAAACCATGGAAGATCATTTTCATCTTCAGGTATTGTAAAGGGCAGTTTGCCTCCCGGATTCACTTCGCCAAAAAGAATGCCGGCAAGCGCATTGCCGCCTTCCATTCCCGGGTACCAGGCAAACAGTATGGCGGGTATATCCTGCCGCCACTCCTCCATGGTTATTGCACTGCCACCAACATAAGTCACCACC
>SL_3KL_010_SEDDRAFT_10002882_pt1 | contig 15681 bp, 12 predicted proteins | sample SodLakKL_010_SED_2_FD_10381 | JGI IMG/M metagenome (IMG submission 10381) | reverse complement strand
GTTGACATAGTGCAGTGGGTAAGTCTTTGCGCGTTCCAACCTACATTACGTCTTTACAAAGGATCATTATTACATTTGAGAGGACCAAAATAAATTGAAATACGGATTTTTTAATGATGAAACACGTGAATATATAATCACCAACCCCCGAACCCCTTATCCGTGGATCAATTATCTCGGCAACGAGGATTTCTTCAGCATACTATCGAATACCGCAGGCGGATACAGTTTTTTCAAAGACGCGCGGTTGCGCCGCATAACCCGATTCCGCTATAACAATGTACCTATCGATTCGGGTGGAAAATATTTCTATATAAATGATAACGGCACGGTCTGGTCGCCGGGTTGGAAACCCGTAAAGACTACTCTCGATAATTATGAGTGCCGGCATGGTTTAGGATATTCCCGCATCACCGGCGAACTCGATAAACTTGAAGCAAGTGTACTATTCTTTGTACCTCTCGGTTTTAACGGGGAAATACAACGGCTTACGCTCAGCAATAAAAGCAACGAAGAAAAATATTTTACGGTATATTCATTTGTGGAATGGTGTCTCTGGAACGCGCTTGACGATATGACAAATTTCCAGCGCAATTTTTCAACCGGTGAAGTGGAAATCGACGGATCGGTGCTGTATCATAAAACGGAATACCGTGAACGCCGGAATCATTTTGCTTTTTATTCGGTTAATCATCCAATCGACGGATTCGATACCGACCGGGACTCGTTCATCGGCTTATATAACGGGTTCGAACTTCCGCAGGTTGTTGAACGAAACCAACCGGATAATTCCATCGCGCACGGATGGGCCCCCGTTGCGTCGCATTGTCTGAGGATCACGCTGAAACCGGGTGAGACCAGGGATTTTATTTTCTTACTCGGTTATGCGGAAAACGATACAAACGATAAGTGGGAATCTCCGCAGGTAATCAACAAGACACCCGCGCGAAATATGATCAATCAATTCGCGAACACAAAACAGGTCGAAGATGCGTTCGAACGGCTGAGGGAATTCTGGGATGAACTGCTGTCCGTGTATCAACTGAGGAGTGATGATGAAAAACTTAACCGGATGGTGAATATATGGAACCAGTATCAGTGTATGGTTACATTCCATATGTCACGGAGCGCTTCTTACTTTGAATCAGGTATCGGCCGGGGTATGGGATTCCGTGATTCCAACCAGGACCTGATAGGGTTTGTGCATCAGATACCGGGGAAGGCACGCGAGCGAATTCTGGATATTGCCGCAACTCAGTTTGAAGACGGCGGCGCGTATCATCAGTATCAACCGTTGACCAAAAAGGGAAATCACGAGATCGGAGGTAATTTCAACGACGATCCCCTCTGGCTTATACTGTCGACTACTGCCTATATTAAAGAAACCGGCGATTTTTCTATACTCGACGAGCAAGTCCCGTTCGATAACGATCCATCCAAGGCGCAAAGTCTGTTCGAACATTTGCGACGCTCGTTTTATCATGTCGTTAACAATCTCGGTCCTCATGGCTTGCCGCTCATCGGACGGGCCGATTGGAACGATTGTCTCAATCTTAATTGTTTTTCCAACAATCCCGACGAATCCTTCCAAACAACCGAAAACAAATCGGATGGACAAGCGGAATCTATCTTCATTGCCGGTCAATTTGTTTTATACGGTAACGAATTTGTGTCGTTGTGTAAAAGGCTGGGTTATCACGATGAAGCAGAGGAAGCAAGCCGGCACATAGAAGATATGCGACAGGCGATACATACCTATGGGTGGGATGGCGAATGGTTCCTACGGGCATACGATTATTACGGTAATAAAGTCGGCAGTCACGAAAACGAAGAGGGGAAAATATTTATCGAAACGCAGGGATTCTGTGTGATGGCCGGCGTGGGAATCGATGACGGCAAAGCTGAGAAAGCGCTGCGGTCCGTTAAGAAATACCTCGATTGTGAATATGGTATCGTGCTGCACAATCCGGCTTTCACGAAATATCAAATACAATTCGGCGAGATATCTACCTATCCGCCCGGATACAAAGAGAATGCGGGTATCTTTTGTCACAATAACCCGTGGATCATGATTGCCGAAACCGTTATCGGCAACGGCGATAACGCATTCGAGTATTACAAAAAAATTGCACCCTCATATCTGGAAGACATAAGCGATCTGCACAAAACCGAACCCTATGTCTATTCACAAATGATTGCCGGTAAAGACGCGGTCAGACCGGGCGAGGCGAAGAACAGCTGGTTAACCGGAACCGCGGCATGGAATTATTACGCGATTACTCAATATATACTCGGCATTCGTCCCGAATACGACGGTCTGATTATCGATCCATGCATTCCGAAAAATTGGGATGGTTTTACCGTAACTCGGAAGTATCGAGGCGCCGAATACATTATTGAAGTAGAGAACCCCTCGCATGTCTCGAAAGGAGTTACGTCTCTTATCGTCAATGGTGTCGAGCAGCAGGACACGTTCATACCTCAGATGCCGGAAAGATCCGTGAACAGGATAAAAGCGGTTATGGGTTGACATATCTTGAGGGACGTAATCAGCTTTACCGACCAATCACCCAATCAACCAACCATCCAATCATCCACCCATGCACCCATGCATCCATGCATCCATCCCCCCCGTTTTCATTTCCCTTAAATTCCCCTTTTTAAGACGAATAATTTTCTAAAATTGACTTTTCTGGCTATTTTGCCTATTTTTAATAGTTTATATTTACAAACCTTTCAGAAACCCAACGTTCTATATTGTTGAAAATAAAGGGCATATACTATGGCGAAATTCAAAGGTGTGGATTATTTTAATTTAGATGACGTGCTTGATAAGGATGATATTCTCGTACGGGATACGGTACGGGAATTTGTTGACGACAATGTTATCCCGATAATCGAGAAACATAACAGAGAGTGTACCTTTCCCATGGATCTCGTTCCTAAAATGGGAGAACTCGGGTTACTCGGTGCTACGTTACCCGAAGAGTATGGTTGTGCGGGGATGAATAACATTGCCTACGGACTGGTAATGCAGGAACTAGAACGCGGCGACAGCGGAATACGAAGCTTTGCCTCGGTACAGAGTGCACTTGTCATGTACCCCATTTTTACATTCGGAAGCGATGAACAGAAGAAACAGTGGCTTCCGATATTAGCGACGGGAGAAAAGATCGGATGCTTCGGTCTCACCGAGCCCGATTTCGGCAGCAATCCCTCAGGTATGAAAACACGGGCCGAAAAGAAAGGCGACCGTTATGTATTAAACGGCGCGAAGATGTGGATCACAAACGGTACCATCGCAGACGTGGCCGTTGTGTGGGCAAAACTTGACGGCGTGGTTCGCGGGTTTCTGGTTGAGAAGGGAACAAAAGGCTATACCGCACCGGAAATGAAGGGTAAACATTCCCTTCGTGCCTCGATCACGTCTGAGCTAGTCTTTGAAGATTGTGAGATACCGGAAGAAAACATCCTGCCGGAATCAGGCGGAATGAAATCACCGTTGATGTGTCTGAACCAGGCACGCTACGGAATCGCATGGGGTGTGCTCGGTGCAGCGATGGCATGTTACGACTCGGCTTTACAGTATGCGCAGACCCGCATTCAATTCGATAAACCGATCGGTTCATTCCAGATAACACAGGAGAAGCTGGTTTACATGGTGACGGAGATTACGAAAGGACAGATGTTGTGCTGGCGGCTCGGTCAGATGAAAGATGCAGGTACGCTTCATCATACACACGTATCAATGGCGAAACGGAATAATTGTTATCACGCACTCGAGATTGCACGTCTTTCCCGCGGCATACTCGGCGCGAACGGTATCCTTGATGAATATCCCGTTATGCGGCACGCTGCAAACCTCGAGTCGGTTATGACCTATGAAGGTACCCATGAAATTCACACGCTCATTATCGGTCAGGATATTACCGGTATAGCAGCGTTTACATAAATCAAACACGATGTTGAATCGTTTGTGTGCTGTATTTTGAACAGGAATAAGATATGGGAAAGACCAAATTTATCGGAGATGCTCTTACATTCGACGATGTGTTGCTTGTACCGGCAAAATCAAGTGTGCTGCCGCGTGAAGTTGATACTAAAACAAGATTGACCCGCGGGATTACCCTGAATATCCCGATCATCAGTGCCGCGATGGATACCGTCACCGAAGCGGGGATGGCTATTGCACTTGCCCGCGAGGGGGGGGTCGGAATCATTCATAAAAATATGACCATCGAGCAACATGCCGCTCAAATAGACCGTGTAAAACGCTCCGAAAGCGGCATGATCATGAATCCGATAACGCTGACTCCCGATAAAAAAATCAGTGATTGTAAAGAGCTGATGCATAAGTACAGTATTTCCGGTGTCCCTATCGTCGATGAAGGGAAACTCGTCGGAATACTCACCAACAGAGATCTTCGCTTTGAACCGAACCAGGATCTTACAGTCAGCGAAGTGATGACAAAAGATAATCTTGTGACCGTACCCCGCGGGACAACACTCGAAGAGGCGGAAAAAATTCTCCAAAATCATAAAATCGAGAAGCTTCCCGTTGTCGATAAAAAAGGGATACTGGTCGGTTTGATTACCTTCAAAGATATTCAAAAGAAAAAAAGTCATCCCAATGCATCGAAAGATAAACACGGTCGCTTGCTCGTCGGGGCCGCGGTCGGGATCACCGATGATACTATCGACCGGGTACGTGTTCTGACCGAACACGGCACGGACGTTATCGTGGTCGATACCGCGCACGGACATTCGAAGGGTGTGATCGATATGGTGAAAAGGATACGGAAAGCATTTCCGAATTTACAGCTTATTGCCGGGAATGTTGTGACGGCGGAAGCCACGCTCGATCTTATAAAAGCGGGTGTCGATGCCGTAAAAGTCGGTGTCGGTCCCGGATCCATCTGCACCACCCGCGTTGTTGCCGGTGTGGGTGTTCCCCAGGTAACCGCTATTTACGAATGCGCAAAAGCCGCTGCACGCAACAGAATTCCCGTTATTGCCGACGGCGGCATCAAACAGACCGGCGATATTGCCAAAGCGATCTCCGCGGGTGCCGATACGGTTATGATAGGCGGTATGTTCGCTGGCGTTGAAGAAAGCCCGGGTGAGAAAGTTCTCTACGAGGGAAGGACCTATAAAGTCTATCGCGGGATGGGGTCGCTTAGTGCCATGAAGAAGGGTAGCAGGGATCGTTATTTCCAGGATGTGGAGGACGAGCTTCCGAAACTCGTACCGGAAGGGATCGAAGGAAGAGTACCGTATCGCGGAACGCTGCGCGAAACCGTGCACCAGATGATCGGGGGCTTGCGCGCTGCCATGGCATATTGCGGCGTTTCGACGGTAGCAAAACTCAAGAGCGAATCCCGATTTATGAGAATGACTGTTGCCGGATTACGCGAAAGTCATCCACACGATGTACAGATCACACAGGAAGCGCCGAACTATAGTTTATAATAAATTAATGGAGATCACTTCAATTACGGAACACCGGGCCGCATATATCACCTATCTTTTGGAGGAGAATAAACTTGATGCAATCCTTATTTCACGGCCTGTTCATATTCGTTATCTGACGGGTTTTACCGGATCGAATGGCCTGGTTCTCGTAACTCACCGGAACCGGTATTTCATAACCGACAGCAGATATGAAGTGCAGGCAGCCGCAGAGGTTCAGAACTGGAAAGTGGTTATTGCAAAAGGCGGATTGTATGATGAAATTAAACGAAAAAATTTTCTCCGCAATGCTACACACATAGGTATTGAATCGAAATATCTTTCCTACAAACAGTATAAAATTAATCAGAAAAAAATTTCCGGCAAACGGTGGAAGGCACTCAATGTCACGATCGAACCGTTGATGCTGCAGAAAAGTCGGTCCGAAATCGATTCCATTAAAAAAGCTATCGCAATTTCGGAGCAGACGTTCAGTCATGTTGTCGGTATGATAAGGCCGGGGATNCCGGAAAAGGAGATCGCCGCTGAAATAACGTATCAGCACCGGTTGAACGGTGCGGAGGGNGACGCGTTTGAATCTATCGTTGCAAGCGGTGCGCGTGCGGCACTTCCGCACGCAAAACCAACGNATAANAAAATTAAAAATAAAGAGCTCATCGTGATAGATTTCGGTTGTACGTTTAACGGCTACCATAGCGATATAACCCGCACGATTGCCGTCGGACGCCCGGATTCCGAATCGCGAAAATGTTATACCATCGTGAACGAAGCGCTGCATCTGGCCACGGATGCCGTACGGGATGGAATAAGCTGTAAAAAACTCGACAGTGTCGGTCGCGGATATATCCGAAAAAGCGGATACGGTAAATACTTCAATCATTCACTGGGACACGGGATCGGACTCGATGTGCACGAACTACCGAGAATTTCTCCTTACAGTAAGGAACAGCTCGTCGAGGATTCGACCATTACCCTTGAGCCGGGAATATATGTACCGGAGCGTTTTGGAATACGTATCGAAGATGACATACGCGTGACGACTGACGGTTGCGAATTATTAACGACGCTCCCGCGTGAATTAATGACGGTGTAAATAAAATGGATCGGAATGTACTGGTAATTGCATATTACTTTCCCCCGATGGGGCTGAGCGGTGTGCAGAGAACTGTAAAATTTGTGAAATATTTAAGAAACTATGGATGGTATCCGGTTGTGCTGACGGTTTCCCCGGGCGGTTATTATGCATATGACAAGTCATTGCTCAAAGAGGTCGAAGACGCCGGTGTGGATATCATTCGCACGGGATCGATCGATCCGACACGTTTATATAAACCGGGCGAAGCCGTGAAATTACCCCGGGAGTCCGTCCGTAAGCTGATGAATCGCGCAAGTCAAACCGTTTTCATACCGGATAACAAAATAGGATGGAAGAAGCCGGCGATCAGGAAAATTGAGGAAGTGAAGGATAAGTATAATATCGAACTCGTTTTCAGCACGGCGCCACCGTTTACCGACCACATCATCGGAAGGGACCTGTCACGCAAATTACAAGTGCCGCTCGTGCTGGATTACCGCGATGCCTGGCTCGATTATCAATTTGCGTTTTATCCGACTCCCCTGCATCGCTACGCACACTATAATCTGGAAAAATCCTGTCTGAAGGCGGTAAGCAAGGTCGTTGTCGTGAACCGGAAGATCAAGATAAAAATTCTGGAACAATATTCTTTCTTACATTACAATGACGTGAACATCATTCCGCAGGGATTCGATCCCGCTGATTTTACGATCGATTCTCTGCCATCGCTGCCGGATTCGCACACAATGCGTATCACACACACCGGAACATTCATCGAAGATATTACNCCGGTACCGTTACTNAATGCAGTGGCAAAGATTTTNAANGAGAATCCAAAACTCAGAGGACGTATCAAGCTGACGTTCGCCGGTTTGTTCAGGGAAGCGCATGAAAAAATTATCAAAAAACTCGGATTACAGAACGATGTTGAACTGCTCGGCTATATCGACCATCGGTCATGTACGGGAGTCATGATGAATTCGGATGTGTTGTTTCTCACGCTCGGAAAGAAGAAGAATCATGAGCATCATACAACCGGAAAACTGTATGACTACTTCGGAGCGCGGAAACCGATTCTGGCGGCGGTCCCCGAAGGTATTGTTTCACAGATCGTAACCGAAACGGGCGCCGGCGTCGTAACAGATCCGGAAAATATTGATGAAATAGCCAGCGCTGTACTGCAGTATTTTGAAAAATTCCGCCGCCGTGAATTATTACCGGTCCCCGAATCGGCGGTCGAAAAATACGATAGAACAAAATTGACGGGAGACCTCGCAGGAATATTTAATAAAGTTACCGAGTATAGATACGCATGAAAATAGCAATCATAGGTTCGGGCGGCAGGGAACACGCCCTGGCGTGGAAATTACAGCAAAGTCCGAAAGTTGAAAAATTACTATGCCTGCCCGGGAATCCCGGTACGGTGGGAGTAGCGACGAATGTTGCCGTGACGATTGAAAATCACGATGCAATTATCGATATTCTCAAACAGTACAAAATCGATCTCGCCGTGATCGGTCCCGAAGCTCCGCTTGTCGACGGTCTCGCGGATAAGGTCCGCGAGGCGGGGATCCGTTGCTTCGGTCCGGGACAACAGGCCGCGATGATCGAGGGGAGTAAAGCTTTCTCGAAAGAATTTATGAAACGCCACGGAATACCGACGGCGGATTTCCGCACTTTCTCGAGAGAACAATTATATGATGCGATCAGATATCTGGATGAACTTCCGATGCCGGTTGTCATTAAAGCGAGCGGACTGGCTGCCGGTAAAGGGGTGCTGATCTGCAGTGAAAGGGATGAAGCGCGTGAAGTCACGCGCTCGATGCTGCAGGGCGATGCGTTTAAAGAGGCGGGTGCAACGATAGTCATAGAAGAATTCCTCGAAGGTGAAGAGGTGAGCGTGTTTGCACTTTGTGACGGATCACGGTTTGTCACCTTAATGCCGGCACAGGATCATAAGAAAATCCTCGACGGCGATAAAGGGAAAAACACCGGGGGGATGGGAGCGTATGCACCGGCACCGATCGCAACGGATGAGATCTTACAAACCGCCAGGAAAAATGTGCTTGTACCGACGGTTCAGGGCATGCGGGATGAAGGATATCCCTTTATCGGATGTTTGTATGCAGGATTGATACTGACGGCATCGGGTATCAAAGTCCTTGAATATAACTGCCGGTTCGGTGATCCGGAAGCGCAGGTGGTGCTGCCGCTGATCGATGATGACCTGGCGGAAATACTGTATGCCTGCGCCGGAGGTGAGCTGAAACAGGATAGCATTCGTTTCCACGAGGCATCGGCTGTCTGTGTTGTTATGGCATCGGGGGGATATCCGGATACATATAAAACAGGCTTAAAGATCGGCGGACTGCAGAACATAAAAGAAGAGGACGGTGTCGTCGTCTTTCATGCAGGAACGAAACGCGAAGTCGATGCAATCCTTACGGCCGGTGGGCGCGTTCTCGGTGTTACCGCTATCGGATACAAGGACGATCTACAGGAAACTATACGATCGGCTTATCGTGCGGTTGAAAAGATAACATTCGACGGGGCGTATTACCGGAGTGATATAGGGGCGAAGGGTCTAGGCGGTAAGTAGGCAGTTGACAGTAGGCAGTTGGCAGTAGACAATAGGCATGTGGGCGTTGTTGTTTGAAGGACTTTTTTAAATAATTAATAGTTATATGTAAAGTATACCGAAAGGGTTTATTACAAATGAATTTTAGGGATTTGATTGTTTATAAGAAATCATTCGCTCTGGCAATGGAGGTATTTGAACTTACAAAAGGATTTCCACCTGATGAAAAGTATGAATTAACCGATCAGGTTCGCAGGTCTACCCGTGCAGTATGCAGAGCAATAGGAGAAGGATATCGTAAGCCTCAATATCCCAAGCTTTTTTCAAATAAAATGAGTGATGCTGATATGGAGAATACAGAGACGCAAATTTCATTGGATTTTGCCGAAGCGTGTGGTTATATTTCAAACAATAAAAACATTGAGCTCCGTGATAAATCAGAAGAAATCGGACGGTTGTTAAATCACATGATTAACAATCCTGAGAAATATCAAAGAAAATCAAATTAACAGTCGAAATAAGCGATAAGAAATATTGTATACTGCCAACTTGTCTACTGTCTACTTTTTAATTTACTACAGGGGTATATCTACATAACAACATATCATGGGAATAGGAGAATAGTACATTGAAAATATTAGTAACCGGCGGTGCCGGATTCATTGGTTCGCATATAGTCGATGCACTCATCGAAAAGGGACACAAGGTCGTCGTTCTCGACGATCTCTCGTCGGGGTCGGTTAAAAATCTTCCCCGCAAAATCCGTTTCATTAAACTTGATGTCCGAAGCAATAATCTCGGTACGTTGTTTCTCGAAGAACATTTCGATGCAGTGTATCACCTCGCGGCTCAGATGGACGTCAGGAAATCGGTTGCCGATCCGAAGTTCGATGCATCGGTGAACATCATCGGGGGTCTGAATCTGCTCGAGTGCTGTGCGAAATACGATGTGAAAAAGGTAATATTCGCATCGACAGGCGGTGCGATATACGGCGAACAGGATTATTTCCCGGCAGACGAAAAGCATCCGCTGCGTCCGCTGTCACCGTATGGTGTCGCTAAACTTTCCTTTGAACAATATCTGTTCTATTATAAGGAGATTTACAGTATCGATTATATTTCGCTTCGATTTGCAAATATCTACGGACCGCGTCAGAATCCGCACGGCGAAGCCGGTGTCGTAGCTATTTTCACAACGAAATTTTTAAACGGCGAGAAACCGGTTATCAACGGCGACGGTAAACAGACGAGAGATTATGTGTACGTCGGCGATATTGTCGATGCGAATATCCGGGCGCTGGATTACCCCGGCACGGGGATTTTCAATCTCGGTACCGGTATAGAATCCGATGTAAATATATTGTTCAGACAAATCCGTGATCTGACCGGCTCGGATTGTGAAGAAGTCCATGGTCCGGCAAAGAAAGGCGAACAACTTCGCAGCGTACTCGATAATTCACTCGCCAAAGATGTACTCGGCTGGGAACCGAAGATATCACTTAAACAGGGTCTCAAAGAAACGGTCGACTATTTTAAAAAGCAGAAATGAAAAAAGTCCGGCAGGATATAATCGATGATCTTCTCCAACGGATGACAGACGGAAACCGGCGTGCGATTGCGCGCTGCATATCGATGGTTGAGAACGATACCATCGATGCCGATCCGCTGCTGCGGCAGATATTTCCTCAGACAGGCAATGCCTACCGGATAGGTATTACCGGACCGCTCGGTTCGGGAAAAAGTACGCTTACGAATAAACTCACTGACTTCTACATCAAACAGGGATTAAAGGTCGGAATCATCGCGGTTGATCCCACAAGTCCGTTTACCGGCGGCGCTGTCCTCGGCGACCGCATCCGGATGTCGGATGTCGAAATGAATGAGAATGTTTTTATCCGCAGTATGGCTTCACGCGGCAGTCTCGGCGGACTCAGTAAAAAAGCACGTGAGGCCGCGGATGTGCTCGATGCTGCGGGCAAGGATATTATCTTTCTCGAAACCGTGGGTGTGGGACAATCGGAGATCGATATCGTGCGGGCATCCGATGCTACGGTTGTCGTGCTCGTCCCGGAATCGGGCGATTCAATCCAGGCGATGAAAGCAGGGCTCATGGAGATCGCCGATGTTTTTGTACTCAACAAATCGGACCGCAGCGGCGCGGATCAGGCTGCGGCGGCAATCGATTCAATCCTGCATCTGCGAAGCAACACATCGTGGTATCCGCCGGTCGTAAAAACGATCGCAAATCAGAATAAGGGCATCGACGAACTGGACATCAAACTCAATGAATTTAAAAAGCGTGCGCAAGAATCAGAGGAATTCCAGAAACGCCGAATCGAATCGCTTGCCGAACGGGTCGACCAGCTTGTTACAAAACGGCTGTACCGGGAATTCTGGACAGGGGAACGGCGTTCATTTTTCAATAAACATCTCGATGCGGTACGCGACTACAGAACGTCGCCCTACGATCTCGCGGAAAAATTAATCGATCATTTTAAGAATGAAAAAATAAATAATTGAGTTTTAAAAAATGTAACGGGAGGAGTGAATATCAATGAGTTTTGAAGAATCCGCCGGCATCAATTTTACGATGTCGGAGAATCAACGTATGGTGCGTGATCTGGCTCGTGATTTTACGGAAAAAGAGATCAAACCGTATGTGATGAAGTACGATGAAAGCCAGGATTTTCCGAAAGAGATATTTGAAAAATTAGGGGAAGTCGGTTTTCTCGGAGCCATTTTCCCCGAAGAATACGGCGGATCCGATATGAGTACCCTCGATTTTGCAGTTATGATGGAAGAGATATCGAAGGTCGATCCGTCCGTCGGTCTCGGACTTGCGGCACATAACGGGTTATGTACGTCACATATATTCCTTTTCGGAAATAATGAGCAGAAGAAAAAATATTTACCCGACCTCTGCAGCGGAAAGAAACTCGGAGGATGGGGGTTGACCGAACCCGGTTCCGGAAGCGATGCCGGCGGGATGCAATCGGTTGCAGAACGCAACGGCGATCACTACATAATAAACGGGAGCAAAACATTCTGCACGCACGGTTCGGTAGGGGAAACCTATGTCGTCATGGCAAAGACGGATAAGGGTAAAGGAAAAGAAAGTATTACTTCTTTTATTCTTGAGAAGGGGATGAACGGATTCTCGGTCGGGAAAAAAGAAAACAAACTCGGGATGCGTGCAAGCGATACAGCAACGCTGATCTTTGAGAACGTGAAAGTCCCGGTGGAGAACCGGATAGGTGAAGAAGGCGAAGGTTTTAAGCAGGCGTTAAAAGTGCTCGACGGCGGACGAATCGGCATTGCCGCACTCTCGGTCGGGATTGCACAGGGAGCGCTGGAGCATAGTTTGAAATATGCGAACGAACGGAAACAATTCGGTAAATTTCTTTCGGAAATGCAGGCAATACAGTTTAAAATTGCCGATATGCATACCGAAACAGAAGCCGCCCGGTTGCTTACGTATGAGGCGGCATACCGGAAAGATAACGGACTTGATTATACCCTGGCAGCCGCCAAAGCGAAATACTTTGCAAGCGAGATTGCAACACGCGCGGCTAACGAAGCAGTCCAGATCCACGGCGGGTACGGCTTTATCAAAGAATACCCGGTAGAAAAATTGTACCGCGATGTAAAACTGATGACCATAGGCGAGGGAACGTCCGAAGTACAAAAGATGGTCATCGCACGACAGCTACTAAAATAGACAAACGGATGAACGATGCCCCGTATCGGTAAAGACGTAAAAAAGGATGCTGCATTTAATCGCAACGAAGACATCACTAAAAATCTGATCCGTGTACTCGATGCAAAAGCAAAAAAAATAATGCTCGGAGGCGGTGAGGAAGCGATTAAAAAACAGCACGCGAAAAACAAACTCACCGCGCGCGAGCGCATCGATAAACTCATCGATCCGCAATCTTCTTTTTTTGAGATCGGCTTGTTCACGGCATACGGGATGTATGCTGAATATGGCGGAGCCCCTTCGTCGGGTACGGTTTTCGGGATCGGTAAAATTCACGGCAGGGATGTCGTGATCGTTGCAAACGATGCGACGGTGAAAGCGGGAGCCTGGTTTCCGATCACGTGCAAGAAAAATCTGCGGGCACAGGAAATCTCTATAGAAAACCGTTTACCGATCGTGTACCTCGTCGATTCCGCGGGCGTTTTTTTACCATTGCAAAGTAAGATTTTTCCCGATAAAGAACATTTCGGCCGGATATTCCGGAATAACGCGGTCATGTCGTCGCTCGGTATAACACAAATCGCGGCAATCATGGGACCGTGTGTCGCAGGCGGAGCGTACCTTCCGATTATGAGCGATGAAGCTCTCATCGTCGATAAAACCGGCTACGTTTTTTTAGCCGGATCCCATCTTGTAAAAGCAGCCATCGGTGAAGAGATCGATAACGAAGATCTCGGCGGAGCGACGGTCCATTGCGAGATCAGCGGCGTCACGGACTATAAAATGAAAGACGACGAGACCTGTCTCAATCAGATAAGAAATATTATCGGGAAACTCGGCGGGCAACACAAGACCGGCTTTAATCGGATTACCCCGCAGCCGCCGGCATTCGATGCAGGGGAGATATACGGCATCATCCCCGAAGACAGAGCAAAGCCGTATGATATGTACCAGGTCCTGGCCCGCATTACCGATAACAGCGAGCTGGACGAATACAAACGCGATTACGGGAAGACGATCATAACCGGTTACGCGCGAATCGACGGTTGGTCGGTAGGTATCGTAGCGAATCAGCGGTCGATAGTAAAAAATGCGAAGGGCGAGATGCAGGTCGGCGGTGTTATTTATTCCGAAAGCGCGGATAAAGCCGCGCGCTTCATAATGAACTGCAACCAAAAGAAAATACCGCTCGTGTTCTTTCAGGATGTTACCGGTTTTATGGTCGGCAGCAGAGCCGAGCACGGCGGTATCATCAAGGACGGAGCAAAGATGGTGAATGCCGTCGCCAACAGTGTCGTACCAAAATTCACGATAATTGTCGGCAACAGTTACGGTGCCGGTAATTACGCGATGTGCGGTAAGGCATACGATCCACGGTTCATCGTAGGATGGCCGTCGGCAAAAATAGCCGTCATGGGGGGAGACCAGGCAAGTAAAACCCTGCTCGGTATTCGTCTGCAGGCGATGGAAAAAAAAGGCGAAAAACTGAGTGAGGAAGAAAAAGCAAAACAGCTTAAGGAGATCAAGGACCGTTACGACAGTGAGACAAATCCATTCTTTGCGGCGGCGCGCCTCTGGATCGACGGTATAATCGATCCCGCGAACTCGAGAGATTTTATCAGCCGGGGAATCGAAATCGCGAACTGTCAGGGAGAATTACCCAGGTTTAATCCCGGGGTGATACAGACGTAAAATAGGGTGCGGGGCTGCGTTGTAGCAGGGATGGATGAATGCATGGGTGTATGCCTCCATCTGGAATTGGATGATTGGTTGATTGGCTGATTGTATTTTCCTTGAACAAGTGGAGTAATTCTTATGGAAGATGTTCATAAGAAACACCTTGAGAAGAATAAGAATATTAATCAGACTGGTATGATGATTATCAAATCAGAGAAATCATCGCACAATACAATAACTACAATACCATCGATGAAAAGTGATATAAAAACAATCAACCAAGCATTCAATCATGCACCCATGCATCCATGCACCCATTCACCAGTGCACTTATACATTTATAACAACGATAACCTTTAAACCTCAACAACAATGACCAAGATAATAGTAGTTGACGACGAAAAATCCATCCGCGACTCGATCAAGATGATCCTTGACTATGAAGGATACGAATCACTGTTTGCGGAGAACGGTAAAAAAGCTTTGCAGGTTATCGATGATGAACCGGTTGATGTTGTATTACTCGATATCAAAATGCCGGGTATGGATGGACTTGAAGTTTTGGACGCGATCCGTGAGCTGGATGCCGATATTCCCGTTATTATGATATCGGGGCATGGTACCATTGAAACGGCGGTTGAAGCCACAAAAAAAGGCGCGTATGATTTTCTGGAGAAACCCCTCGACCGCGATAAAGTGTTAGTGACAATCAGGAACGCTCTGCGTCAGCGCAAGCTGTCTCAGGACTACCGTGAGATCAAAGAGAAGGTCGAAACCGATGAACAGATACTGGGAAAAAGTCGGGCAATTCAAAAAATAATCGAGCTGATTAAACGCGTCGGTCCGACCGACGCCCGTATTCTGATCACCGGAGAGAACGGAACCGGAAAAGAGCTTGTGGCAAAGGCGTTACACCGGTACAGCAAGCGGAGCGATATGTCATTTGTCGAGGTGAATTGTGCGGCGATACCGAACGAGTTGCTTGAATCCGAGTTATTCGGACATGAAAAAGGAGCATTCACGGGTGCTGCGGCGAGGAGGATCGGGAAATTCGAATATGCGCACAAAGGGACCCTCTTTCTTGATGAAATAGGGGACATGAGTCTGACTGCGCAGGCGAAGGTACTGCGTGCAATCGAGGAAGGGAAGATCGAACGTTTGGGATCGAACAAAATCGTGGAGGTC
>SL_3KL_010_SEDDRAFT_10002881_pt1 | contig 15681 bp, 13 predicted proteins | sample SodLakKL_010_SED_2_FD_10381 | JGI IMG/M metagenome (IMG submission 10381) | reverse complement strand
CGCCTCGCATGAAGGTCGCGGCCACGAATCCCGCCAGATCCCCCGTCACACCCCCTCCCAGGGCCACCACGCAGCCGTCCCGCCCCATCCCCCACTCCAGGAGGGCGTCGGTGAGTCGAACCCACCCCTCCCGGGACTTGTGACGCTCCCCTGCCGGAAAGGAGAAGCGGGAAGCCTGGGCCCCGGTGGATCTCAGGAGCCCCAGGACCCGCTCCCCGTGGAGCCCGTCCACATTGGCGTCGGCGATGAGGGCGTAGCGGTGGGCCGGCGCACGGCGAGAAAGGAGATCCGGAAGCGCCTCGATCCCCCCGCCCCCCACGAGGACCGGGTAACGCTCCCCGGCACCGGTCTGGACCCAGACCGGGCGGGTCTTCGGAGAGAACCCGGGAAGCCCGGAGAGCCCGTCCTCCTCGTTCATTTCCCCTCCTTCGCCAGGCCTGCCTCCGCCTCCCATCCCGAAAGGGCACCCCGGTCCTGGTGAGGCTCCCGGAAGACTTCCGGCGCCACCCGCTCCGCGAGGGGGACCCCCGTCTCCGGATCCGTCCCGTGGGGAAGCACCTCCAGGAGGGGAAGGGCCACGAAGGTCCGCAGGTGCCAGCGGGGATGGGGAAGGGCAAGCCCGGGCTCCCGGAGGACCGCATCGCCGTGGAAGATGAGGTCCACGTCCAGGGTGCGGGGCCCGCCCGGCCGGGTCCGGAGGCGCCCCTGGGACTGCTCCACCCGGAGGAGGGCATCCATGAGCTCCCGGGGCGAACGGTCCGTGCGCCCCAGGACCACGACGTTCAGGAACGGACCCTGCTCCGTATCCCCCCACGGAGGCGTTTCCATGATCCGGGACACCCGCTCGACGTGGAGGAATCCGGACAGGGCCCGGACCCCTTCCCGAAGGTGGGATTCCCGATCCCCCAGGTTGCTTCCCAGCGCCACCACCACCTGCACCTCTTCCGCCCCGCAACCCGTCCCAGCCTTCCCGGGAACGCTCATCCCGGATTTCCCCGGCCATAGCGGTCCCGGACCCGGACCACGTCATCCAGTTCAGGGGTGGAGGCCTCCAGGAGATCCACGTCGGTGAGGGCCTCCATCCGGTGAAGGGTGCCCGGTTCGATCCGGAGGCTCTCCCCCTCCTCCAGGATCCGCTCCTCCAGGGCATCCAGTCCCGGACCCACCTGGAGCCGGACACGACCGCGCAGGAGGTGGAGGGTCTCGTCCTTCTCCTCGTGGAACTGGAGGGAGAAGGCTTCCCCCTCCCGGATATGGAGGATCTTCCCCACGTAGTACTCGGTGTGCGCCCAGATGAGCTCGTACCCCCAGGGCTTCTCCACGCGGGTGGGGACGAAGGAGGGGGAGAGGGGCGCCCGGGAGGCCGCCCGGAGCTGTTCCTCCGGCGCCACCATGCGGGGGTGTCCCTCGGGGGGCGTGGTTCCAGACTCCGAGTTTTCCATCCATCCTCCTCCCGTCGGCGGCCCCTCTGCTTCTTCAAACCTTCTTCAAAGGCATTCTAAGATCGACCCAGGTATGAAGGATGTACAGCCGTTCCCCCGTCCCGCGCCCCTTCTCCCCACCGCCCCCCACCGCCCCCCCACCGGCGTCGCCCCACCCTTGGCGAGCTCGGGTGACGCCCACTATCTATTCTTTCATGCAAGGATCACTCATGCACGCTCGCGCCCTCAGCTTTCTGGTCGCGGCCCTTCTGCCCGGACTCCTCCTCGGGGCCCTCACCCGGCCGGCCTTCGCTCAGGCCGTCCCCGTGGAGGGGGCCATCCGGGGACAGGTGATGGACGAGACCACGGGGGAAGGGGTTCCGGCGGTGCAGGTGGAGTTCCTGGACCCCCGGAACCGGGTCCGAGCCTCGGCCACGTCGGATGGAGAGGGGGTGTTCCTCCTCCCCCGGGTCCCCAGTGGATCCTTCCGGCTCCGTGCCACCCGGATCGGGTACGCCACCACGGCCACGGACTACGGCCGGGTCGAGGCCGGCGAGGTGCTCACCGTGGTCCTCAGGATCCACCCCGAGGCCATCCCCCTCGCCCCCTTGGAGATCACCTCCCGCCGCCGGGCCACCTCTCCCATCCTGGAGGGATTCCATTTCCGGCGGGAGCGGGGGGTTGGCGGCACCTTCCTCACCCGGGACGACGTGGAACGGCGGAGTCCCTCCCGACTCACCGACCTCCTCCAGGCGGTGCCGGGGATCCGGATCACCTCCGGACCGGGGTTCGGCTCGAGCCGGCTCGTCTCCATGATCCCCCCAGGCCCGGCCCGGTCCTCGGGCGCCTGCCCGGTGCAGGTCTTCCTGGACGGCGTCCTGGCCTCCCGGAGGGTCCTCATGGCGGGAGGTGGAGGGCTCTCACCCCTGGACGGAGTGCCGGTGGATGACCTGGCCTCACCGTCGGACATCGAGGGGATCGAGGTCTACCGGGGCCTGAGCGGAATTCCCCCGGAGTTCCTGACCCCCGACGCAGGGTGTGGGGTCATCGCCATCTGGACCCGCCGGGAACCCTGACCTTCCGCCCATCGCACAGCCGATGGCGAGACTTGACGCTCCCCCGGTGGGAGGCGACCCTGAAGTCGGCCCCGTTGGATACCCACCCCGTCTCCCCGGGGACTCCCGTTCTGCCGGCCCGATCCACCGGCACGATCGGCGGCACGATCAGGACCCGCCTGAGGAGATCGGGGTACTGCACGCGGGGTTTGAAAGGGTTCGCTGGTGCCGCCCCCGGAAGAGCGTCTTCCGGATCCCTCCCGAGGCTCTCCATTCTGGAGGGCCGGGGGAGGGTGGGGCTCGCCGACATCCGTGAGAGGCATGGGCAAGAAGCAGACGTCGTGGTCCCGGGTTCGAGAAGGCGCCGCCTCGGGTGGGAGGATGGCCGGAAGGGCCCTCCGTCTCCCCTGGGTATGGGTTCCCCTGCTCTTCATCCTGGCCCTGGGGATCGGCTTCGGATGGGGCGCCTGGCGAAATCTCTGCGTCGACTGCCCATCCATCGCCCAGATCCACACCTGGGAGCCGCAGCAGACCTCGAAGGTCTTCAGCCACGACGGTCAGCTCATCGGGGAGTTGGGGATCGAGCGCCGTACACCCGTGGCCTATCAGGCGCTCCCCTCCCATGTTCCCCAGGCCTTCATCGCGGTGGAGGACCGTCGCTTCTTCCGGCACCAGGGCGTAGACGCCCGGGGCGTTGCAAGGGCGGTGTTGGGCGTGGCGGTCACCGGCTCCTTCCGTGGCGGAGGAGGAAGCACCATCACCCAGCAGCTCGCCCGGAACATGTTCGAGACCATCGGTTTCGAGAAGCGGGTGGAGCGGAAGCTGAAGGAACTCCAGGTGGCGCTGGAGCTGGAGCGGGCGTATTCGAAGGAACAGATCCTCGAAGCCTACATGAACCAGATCAACCTGGGGCATGGCTGGTGGGGGATCCAGACCGCGGCCCGGAACTACTTCGGGAAGGACGCCCTGGAGTTGAACCCTGCGGAGGCGGCCATGCTGGCCGCCATCGCCAACCGCCCCATGTACTACTCCCCCCTCCGGAACCAGGACGCGGCTCGGAGCCGTCGGAACCTGGTGCTGGATCGGATGGCCCGAGAGGGTTTCCTCTCCCGCCAGGAAGCCTCGGAGTGGCAGGCCCATCCCCTCCCCTCCGAGCGGGCCGACGGCTCCGGCACCGACGCTCCCTACTTCACCGAGTGGGTCCGCCAGATCGTCCAGTCCCGTTTCGGAAGCCAGGTCTACACCGGGGGACTCCAGATCCACACCACCCTGGACGTGGGGATGCAGCGGGCCGCCGAGGGCGCCATGGAGCGGGGATTCAACCGGGTGGAGTCGCGACCCGGGTTCCGGCACCCGAAGTACGAGGAGACCGCCGATCGCCGAGAAGCCTTCGCCGAGTCCAACTCCCCCTATCTCCAGGGAATGTTCGTGGCCCTGGACCCCCACACCGGATCGGTCCGGGCCCTGGTGGGGGGACGGGACTACGAGCAGTCCCGCTTCAACCGGGCGCTGCAGGCCCGGCGGCAGCCCGGCTCCTCCTTCAAGACCTTCGTCTACGCGGCGGCCATGGCTGCGGGGATTCCGGCCTCCTACATCCTCGCCGACGCCCCCGTGGTGCGAAGCGAGGTGGACGGAACGGAGTGGCGTCCCCAGAACTTCTCCGGGGACTTCGACGGGGACATGACCCTTCGGGAGGCCTTCCGACGCTCCATCAACATGGTGGCCATCAAGCTGGCCGATGAGGAGGTGGGGCTGGAGACGGTGGCCCAGACCGCTCGGCGTCTCGGCATCCGCACCGAGATTCCCCGCTTCCCCTCCATCGCCATCGGCTCCCCCGATGTCCTTCCCATCCAGATGGCCGAGGCCTATTCCGCCTTCGCCGCCCTGGGCACCAAGGTCCGACCCTTCCCCATCCTCCGGGTGGAGAGCGCCGACGGCGAGGTCCTCTGGGAGCCCCAGCCCGAACGGACCCAGGTCCTGGATCCCCTGGCGGCCCGGCTCATGGTGTCCCTGATGGAGGACGTGGTTGACCGGGGCACCGCCGCCAATGGCGTCCGGAACGTGGGGGGACTCCCCTACGAGGTCCCGGCTGCAGGGAAGACGGGGACCACCAACAACTCCACCGACGTCTGGTTCGTGGGGTTCACCCCCGACATCCAGGCCGCGGTCTGGTTCGGGATGGATCGGCCCCAGCGGATCTACACCGGTGCCACCGGCGGAGGCGATGCGGCCCCGGTCTGGGGGGACTTCATGCGCCAGGTCTACGTCGGCACCGAGGAGGAGGCGAATGGGGGAGGCGGCGGAACGCCCCCCCTCCTGGAGATTCCCGAACCCTGGTCCACCGAGGGGCTCATCTCCCTCCAGGTGGACAACCGCACGGGGCTCCTGGCCTCCGAGTGGTGCCCGGAGAACCGGCGCTACACCGAATTCTTCCTTCCAGGAACGGAGCCTACGGAGCCCTGCGACGACACCAGTGGCCGGATTCGTGTCCCCCGCTGGCCCTGAAGTCCACCACCCTCCCGCCGCCACACCATGATCACCACCGCCACCACCTCCGTCTTCACCTTCGACACCTCCCACCACGCCCTGTGGGCCGAGGATGTCGCAGGGGAGCGATCCGTTCCGGTGGAGGTGATCGCCGCCCCCCCGGAGTCAGGATCCAAGTGTGACCTGGCGCTCCGGACCCTCAGGGCCCGGGCCGACGAACTGGAGTCCGCCTTCCAGGAGGAAGGGATCGAGTTCCGGCGGTGGGGCTGAGGCGATTCAAGGGGGGAAGGAGGGGCTCCGCCGGAAGAGGCCCAAGGTCTGGACCGCCAGGGAGTCGGTAATCACGGCGGCCACCCGATCCCCCCAGGCATCCAGGGGCCACTCCACGGGGCGATCGAACTCCACCCGCGCCCAGGATTCCGACTCCGGGTCCCCCCTCCGCCAGGATCTGGGCCCCCGGAACTCCGGCTCGATGCCGATCCAGTGCCTCCCTTCCCTGTCGATGCGATACCGGGTGATGGGGGACAGCCAAGACCGCCACGTGAAAAGGGGGGAGGGCCTGATGAGGCCCTCTCCCCTTCCGTGTCGTCCGGGTGACCCTTGTTCCCGCGGTCCCCGGGGCCCACCCGGGGCCCTCCGGGATCCACTCCGGAGGGCCGCCGAACGGGGTTGAGGTTCAGCTGATGTTGGGGTTGTTCGTCCGCTCGTCGAAGGGGAGCGGGAAGCAGGTCTGGTCGAAGACCGTCCCTACCTCGGGCTTGTAGTAGTTGTCCCCGGGCTCGAGGATGTTGGGGACGGAGCCGGGGTTCCGGCGCCAGTCGCCCATCCGCTTCCCCTCCAGCCAGAAGTCGATGGAGCGCTGGGCCATGAGCTCGCCCAGGAGGTCGTCCCCCTCGTAGGGTCCGTGTCCGCCGGCGGCGCGCCGCTCATTGATGAAGGACAGCATCTCCACCGGGTCGTTCCGGGCCTCCACCTCGATGTACCGGGCTTCCAGCCCCGAGGCGAGGCGGATGGACGCCGCCCAGCTCGGATACTTGAGCTGGGACCAGAGCTGGAGGGTGTTGTCCTGGGCCGGACGTCCGGAGTCGAAGAACTGGATCCGGGGGTCCCCCTCGGGGTCCGTCGGGTCCCCGGTCAGATCCTGCCCCATCTCCCGGTAGTGGGGCGGCACCACGAAGGCCTCACGGCTACCTCCGGCGGAGAAGAAGTAGACCCCGTTCCCCAGCCGACCCCGGTTCCCCGGGTCGTCCACGAAGGGCACCAGAAACTCGAAGTCGGAGGGCACCCCCTGGACGGCGGTGATGGCATCGGCGGTCCGCCCCAGCTGCAGGAGGGTCCGTCCCCTGGCCACCCGGGAAGCGTTGAGGATGTTCGCGGCCTCGGCTCCGGTGAGCCCCCCGGCCAGCTCGATGGCCTGATCATAGCGGGGGAGAGCCGCCTCGAGGGTCTGCTCCACCGACATGAGGGGGCCGGGTTCGTTGCCCGGCTGCCGCATGGTCCCCTCGCAGAAGGCTTCCCCCATGAGGGTGAGTCCGTAGGCGGAGGTCAGGGAGGCCCGGGCCACATTCAGCTCCTGTCCCTGGACGCCGGCCAGCGCCTCCACAGCCTGCTCCCCCTGGGAGATGCCCCGGGTGAGGGGGATCCACACCTCATCCCGGAAGGTGCCGTTCCGGTCGTCGATGGCCCGGCGCCCGAACTCGTTCCGGGTGGGGAAGGTGTCTCCCACCCATGCCTCGTTGGTGAACCAGGCCGTATGGCGGATCACGTCGCCAAAGGCGGATCCCAGGGTCTGGAAGGCCGACCGGGAGAATACGGTCCCGTCGGCGATGGGATCGATGTCCTCAGCATCGATGATGTTGGGGGTTCGGACTTCAAAGAAGGATTCGCAGCCGGCCGCGGCCACCGTGAGGATGCCCGCAAGGGCCAGGTGGACCGGAAGCCGGAACCGTCGAGTATTCAGTCGGTTCTTCATGATTCTCTCCTGTTCCGGCGTCAGAAAGTGAGGTTGACCCGGCCGATGAAGCGCCGGGGCTGGGGCAGCGTCAGGAAGTCCCAGCGGCTGAAGTTGGCGGTGGCCAACCCGTTCACCTCGGGATCGGGACCGTTGTAGTCCGTCCAGAGCTGCAGATTCCGCGCACCCAGAGAAATGGTGGCGCCCCGGGCCCGGAAGGCCTGGGCCAGCTCCAGCGGGAGCGTATAGCTCACCGTGAGCTCCCGGAAGCGCACATGGCTCGCGTCCTCGTAGTAGGCATCGTTCACCGCCGAGGCGCTCAGGCTGCGACCGTCCTGGGTGATGAAGGGCCCGAAGCGACGCAGTCGCTCCTCCTCACTGATGACGTCGGTGTCAGCCCGACGCACCCACCGCTCCCCGGTGCCGAACTGCCGCTCCCGGAACTGGTCGGTGTTGTTGTAGAGGGTGTAGTCCCGCATCCAGTCCACCTGGGCGTAGACCCGGAAGTTCTGGAAGAGGGTGAAGGTGGAGGAGAAGTTCCCCTCGTTCCCGGGGTTGGGGTTCCCGATGAACTCCACCGTGTCGGAGACGATGGCCCGGTTGTTGGCCATGTCGAACTCCTCGACCACGTGGGTCCACCGCCCGAAGGCCGGGAACCCGGGAATGACGCGCTGTTCGGCGCCGAAGGGCTCCACGTCACCCAGGTCCGTGACCTCGTTGGTGTTGGTGGAGAAGTTCAGCCGGGCATCCCACGCGAAGTTGGGGAGGTCCACGATCCGGGAGTTCAACCCGACCTCCCACCCCGAGTTCTTGAGCTCTCCGATGTTCACGAAGGGGTCGTCCACGAATCCCAGTGAGGGGGCCAGGGGACGCTCCAGGATCAGGTCCTCGGACCGCTTGTCGTAGTAGGTCACCTCCAGGCCGATGCGCTCGTTGAAGAGCCCGGCGTCAAAGCCCAACTCCCACTCCACCCCCCGCTCCGCCTTGAGATCGGGGTTCCCCGGGTTCAGGGGGAGGACCCCCGAGGCCACCTGCGTGGGGGTCACCGCGAAGGGCGCCGAGTCGAAGGTGGTGAGGGAGGCCCCGGTGCTGGGGGACCGTCCGGTGGAGCCCCATACCGTCCGGAGACGGAGGGTGGAGAAGATCCCCTCGAGACCCACGGGGAAGAAGTCCGACTCGGAGACGACGTAGGAGACGCCCACCTTCGGATTGAAGAAGGTGTCCACGTCCCGACCGAAGGCGGAGCTCCGGTCCAGACGGGCCCCGAGCTGGAAGTAGAGGCGGTCCTGCCAGGCCAGGTCGAGCTGGCTCAGGAGGCCGCCGTAGCGCTCCTCGAAGTACTGCTGCTCCCCGGTGGTCTGGGCCGCGGCGTTGATGGAGCGGGCCGTGTTCACCGTGAGGCCCTGCCCCACCGCGCCGGCCAGGTCGCTCCGGGTGGCCACCGCCTGCCCCCCGAAGGCCAGGTCCGCTATCCAGTTCTCACCGACGGGCTGGCGGACGCTTCCCAGATAGTCGATGGTGATCTGGTCCCGGTTCTGCCGCCGGTGGGAGATCTGCCCTGAGTTCAGGGTGGCCGTTCCGTACCAGCCAATGTCGTTCTTGGGGAAGAATGAAGTGGCCTCGGAGCGGGTGATGTCCCCGCCCAGGCTGAACCGGTTGGTGAGCCAGGTGAAGGGGGTGTAGTTGGCGGTCATCACCGGGTTCACCCGGATGGCCATGTTGGAGTTCTCGATGGCGGAGATGGCCTCCACCTGGCGGTTCGCCCCGAACCACCCCTCCCGGGTGTCCACCCCGATGCTCAGGGGGGATCCCAGCATGGCCCCGCCCAGGAATCCGTAGATGTTGTTGTCGTTCTGGGGCATCAGGTTGTCCGTCCGGCTGAGCCCCACGGAGGCGTCGAGCCGAAGGTCGTCCCGGGGGGTGAAGTCGAAGTTCATGCGGCCCGAATACCGGTTGAACTCGTTCCCCGGGAAGATCCCCTCCTCCTCGCTTGCACTGAAGGAGAGGAAGTATCCGAAGTTCTCACCACCGCCCCGCCCGGACCACCCGACGTTGTGAGCGATCCCAGTCTGCCACACCCCCAGACGGGTGAGGGGGTTGTCTGAGACGATGTCCCCGGCCTGGAGACCGAAGCAGGGGGAGTCGGGGTTCTGAGTGCGGCCCGCGTCGCAGACACCGAAGTTTGGGTCCCCGTCCCACACCGTCTCGGAGGCCCCGAACTCATAGGAGACGGTCTGGGTGAAGGGGGTTCCTGCCCGACCCCGCTTGGTCCGGATCTGGATCACCCCGGCGGAGGCGTCGGAGCCGTAGAGGGTGGACGCCGCCGGTCCCTTCACGATCTCGATGGACTCGATGTCGTTGGGATTCAGGTCATTCAGCCGGGAGGCGGCCTGTCCGCCCACGCCGAAGAGCTGGTTCGTCCGGGAATCCATGAGGACCCCGTCAATGATGACCAGGGGCTCGTTGGAGAGGTTCACCGAAGCCGCGCCCCGGAGGCGGATCCGCTGGGTGGAGCCGGCCGTCCCGGAGGAGGTGGTGATGTTCACCCCGGCGGTCCGGGCCTGGAGGAGGTTACCCACCGTGGTCACCGGCGCCACCTCCACCAGGGAGGACGCGTCGAGAGAGGAGATGGAGGCCGCCTGGGCCCGCCGCTCCTGCCGCCCCGCCGTCCCCGTGACGATGAGCTCGTCCAGGGCAAGGGCGGAGGGGGAGAGCTGGAAGTTCACCGTGGCCGTCTCCCCCACACCCAGGTTGACGGACTGGGTGGAGGTGGCATAGCCGAGGAAGGTGGCCCGGACCTGGATCTCCCCTGCGGTGACGTTGGGGATTCGGAAGGATCCGTCCGAGGCAGAGAGGGTGCCGCGCTGGGTTCCGACAATGATGACCTGGGCGGAAGCCACGGGGGCTCCGGTTCGGACGTCGGTGACGGTTCCCTGGATCGTCCCCGTCTCCTGGGCCTCGACAGGGGAGGTGAAGATCACCATCCCCGCGAGGGCCAGCAGACAGGTCAGTCCGCTGAACCAATCTGTTCTGGAATTCATATGCCCTGTGTCCTGTTCATGCGGAACGGCGGAGGTACGTTCCCCACCATCCCTGGTGAAACCTTGGTGGCCAGGGGAGCCTTCCCGCTGTTGTGAAGCCACCGGGAACCACTCGAACGGTATTCGTCTGGGGAGTGCACCACCTCCTTGCGCTTCAGGAGCAACGCGGGCGGTCAGTCTGTCTCAGGCGATCTGGGAGGGAAGTGGGGTGAGGGGGATGTTCGAACTTCAGGAAACGGATGTGGCCTCCACCTCGTCCAGTTTGCCCTGATTTTCGAGAACGCCTTGGAAAATGTCACAAAACGGACAGGAAACTTCAAGGTCATGGGATTGTTTGCTTTCCATCCTGGACCATGCGGGTCCGGATCAGAGGATGGAGGGAGAGGCCTTCTTCCCAATCCGGATAGCCCACCAGAAATAGGAGAACGGCGATCTGGGGGAGATGGTCTGGAAGGGCAGCCTACTGAGGAGAGTGCTCGGGCTTCAGGAGCCGGACGGAGCCTTCACCTCGTTCCGTCCGTCCTTTGGTCCAGGAAAAANCAGAACGAGGTCATGACACGGACAGAACCCTTCACGTCCAAGGCACCGCCAGGGTTCCGTCCGGGTTCACGCGGGTCTGGATGAGGGGAAGGAGGGGGGGGCCATCCTTCCCGGTCCGAATGGCCGCCCGGACCCTCCGGGCGCCTCTCTCCGCGGCTTCCCGGGTCCGGGCGTGCACCCTCCCCAGGATGTCGCCCGCCTCCACCTCGTCACCCGGCTGCACCAGCTGGTCGAATCCCACTTCCGGATGGATGGGCTCCCCGAGTCGGGTCCGCCCTCCGCCCAATTCCACCACACCCTGTCCGAGGGGAAGGGGGAGGACCTCCAGGACCGAGCCGGCGCGTTCGGCGCGCACGGGGATCACCTCGGCGGCCGCGGGGAGGAGGGAGGGGTCGTCCACCACGCGGGGATCACCCCCCTGCCGCTCCACCATTCGCCGGAAGCGTTCCAGGGGTGCGCCTCCGTCCAGGAACTCGGCCGCCCTCGTTCGAGCCGCCTCGGGATCCGGGAACCGGTCGGCTCGGAAGAGCATCTCGGCGGCGAGTTCCAGAACCAGAGCCCGCAGGTCGTCGGGTCCCTCCCCCCGAAGGCATTCCAGCGCCTCCCGGACCTCCAGCGCATTCCCGGCGCTTCGCCCAAGGGGACGATCCATGGCGGTCAGGAGCGCGGATGTGGGTACGCCGTGGCGTCGGCCGATCTCCACCATGGTCCGGGCCAGAGCCTCGGCCTGTGCCGGATCTGGAAGGAAGGCGCCACTCCCCACCTTCACATCCAGGACCAGGGCGGAAAGCCCCTCCGCCAGCTTCTTGGACATGATGCTGGCGGCGATGAGGGGGATGGAGGCCACGGTCCCGGTCACACTGCGGAGGTCATAGAGTCGCCGGTCCAGCGGCGCAATCTCCCGGGTCTGGCCGGTCATGGCTACCCCTTCGGCCTCGAGGACCGCCTGGAAGCGGTCCAGCGGAAGGTCGGTCCGAAACCCGGGAATGGACTCGAGCTTGTCCAGCGTTCCCCCCGTATGCCCCAGGCCTCGCCCCGACATCATGGGCACATAGAGGCCGGCCTCCGCCACCAGGGGGGCCAGCACGAGGGAGACCTTGTCCCCGACCCCCCCGGTGGAATGCTTGTCCACCCGGGGGGCGGGGAGGTGGCTCAGATCCAGGACGGCGCCGGAGTGGAGCATGGTCTCCACGAATTCGGCGAGTTCCGAATCCTCCATTCCGCGGAAGACAACCGCCATGAGAAAGGCGGCCATCTGGTAATCCTCCACATCCCCCTCCAGGTACCCCTGCAGGAAGGAGCGAAGGTCGCCCGGGTCGATGGGGTCCCCGTTCCGCTTCCGCTCCAGGAAGGGGACCGGGTTGAACCCCTGGGTCAGGAGAAGCGCTTCCGAGCGGTGGTGAGGGCCTCGTCCACCTTGTCCCTCACCTCCTCGGTGATGTCCTCCCACCGATCCGTCGCGGTGTCCCGAAGGTCATCTGCCGCCCGGTGGATCCGCTTCCGGGTCTTCCTCCCCGAGTCGGGGGCCATGAGGAGCGCAACGCCTGCGCCGATGGCGGCCCCGCAGATCAGGCCGGAGAGAAAGTTGAAGAGTCGGGCGTCGTCGTCGTATTCCATTCTGGTTCTCCTGGTGGTGTTTTGGACTCGTGTGCGTGTGCGGGCCTCCGTCCGGCCGGGCCTCAACGTGTCGGCCTCCGTAAGGTCAGCCGCACCTTCCGGGGCTCACCGGGGCTCAGTCCGCCCGGATCTCAGGCCGGGGCTCGGCGCCGGCTCCGGATGCCACGCTTCGGATACCATCCCGGACGTCGGAAGGTCCACCTCCTGCCCACGCATGTCTCGTCCGGTGGGTCTCGTTGAAGACCAACCGATCCCCCTTCGGCTTGGGGCGGCCGGGCCCCGCCTCGATCCAGGGCCCGCCTCTTCGCAGCGATCGTCAGGCCTTCGAAGGACACCTGCGGAGCGGGGAGGACCGCCGCGAAGCGGTGGTCGGGGGCCCTCAATGGCGGTGTCTGGACTTCTTCAGCGTCCTTCAAGGGCGGCCAAGGGCGGCCCCTGGACTTCTTCAGCGTCCCCCTGGTGGTGGGGATGGAGGGATCTCCCCATATTCTGGGGTTTAGGATCCTTGGGCTGTGCGTTCCTGCCTGCGACGGACCGTCTGCTCCGGCGGGGAACACCGCCGCGAAGCGGTGGTCCGGGGCCCTCGACGGTGGCTCCGCCATGTCTTCCACGACCTTTCAGTTCCAGCTCCTTCCTGCCCATGCGCCACCCCGAGAATCACTCAATGCCCAATCCCGACGCGCCTCACCCAGCCACCTTCCCCGACCTCACCCTGGACGATCTGACCCGCATTCTCCGGGAGGCACAGGATGAGCCCGGCAGGAACCTCTCCCCCTCGGCACTGCAGAGGGCGGGCTTCGCCGCCGGAGAGGGCCTCTTCCGTGAGTTCGCCGCGGGCATTCCCGGCAAGGATCCCGCTTCCCTCGCCGGGGAGCGGTTCTGGGAGGTCCTGGCCCGGTTCTTCCAGCGCCGGGGTTGGGGACGGATCAGCCAGTCCCGGGTCCACCCCGGGATGGGACTCCTCACCGCCTGGGATTGGGCCGAGACCCGGAATGCGGAGACTGGGCATGGCAGGACCAGGGACAAGGAGGCTGGGCACGGGGGGGAAGGCGCAGCCGGCTGTCCAGTCTCCACCGGAATGCTGGCCAGGGTCCTGGGAGAGGTGGCCCAGGGGCCCGTCGCCGTGCTCCAGGTGGCCTGTCCATCCCGGGGAGATGATGCCTGCCAGTTCCTCTTCGGGCACGAGGACGCGGTCCGCCGGAGCTACGACCTCCTCCAGGAAGGTGTCCCCCTGGACCAGATCCTGGAGCAGGTCTGAGTTCCCCCGTGGACGGTTCGATGCGCGTCATGGCCGTGGATTTCGGTGAGGTCCGTTTGGGACTGGCGGTAAGCGATCCCACCGGGACGCTGGCCTCCCCCCTCCCCACGCTCCGCCGACGGCGCGGGAAGCGCCCCCCCTTGCGCGCCCTCCAGGAGACCGCCGAGGTCCATGGGGTGGAGGCCCTGGTTTTCGGTCTCCCCCTGGAGCTCTCCGGGGAGGAGACCGCGTGGACCCGGGAAGTACGCCAGGTGGGAGAGGCCCTGGGGGAGCGGCTCCAGCTTCCCGTGCACTTCGTGGATGAGCGGATGACCTCGGTTCGGGCCGAGCGCCTCGTCCGCAGCTCCGGGCTCCCCCGGCGTCGGCGGGAGGAGAAGGAACGGGTGGATGCCGGTGCGGCGGTCCTCATCCTCCAACACTGGCTCGACCTGCGGCGAAAGGGTCTGGAGGCGGGGCAATGACCCCGCTCAGTCTGCGATGGGCCCTGTGGGCGACACTCCCCCTGCTGCTGGTGGGAATCCTCGCCGCCTGCGGACCCCAGGAGGAGGAGGAGATGGGAGAACCCACACGAATCACGGTTCCCTCGGGGGCCTCCTTCCAGCAGGTCACCGATACCCTGGTGGCCCGGGACATCGTCAGCCGTCCCACGCTCTTCCGGGTCGTAGCGCGGGTCCGCAGATACGACCGGCAGATCCGTGCGGGAGTCTATGCCATCCCACCGGGCGAGGGATGGTTTGCCCTCCTGGACCGCCTGGTGGAAGGGCGAGTGCTCACCGTCCCGGTGACCATCCCCGAAGGCTGGACGCTCCGGCAGATCGCCGCACGCCTGGCTGTGGTGGCGGAACTGGACGAAGAGGAACTCCGTTCCCTGTTGGAAGCGCAGGAAGCCCACGGGGAGTGGGATGTACCCGGTCCGGGACTGGAAGGCTACCTGTTTCCCGATACCTATCATCTCTCCCCCGGAAGCTCCCCGGAGACGATCATCGGGACCATGACCCGACGCTACCGGTCCATGTGGACGCCGGAGCGCCGCGCCCGGGCGGAGGAACTCGGGTTCTCCGAGCAGGAGATCATGACCCTGGCCTCCATCGTCCAGGCGGAGGCGAGGGGGGAATCGGAGATGCCCCGAATCGCGTCCGTCTTCCATAATCGGCTCCGAATCGGCTATCTCCTGCAGGCCGACCCCACGGTGCAGTACGCCCTGGGCGAACGACGGTCCCGCCTTTTCTATCGGGACATCGACTCGGTGGCTGACCACCCCTACAACACCTATACCCGGGGCGGTCTCCCCCCCGGTCCCATCGGCGCGGCGGGGGAAGCGGCGCTGGATGCCACCCTCCATCCCGAAACCAGCGATTACCTGTACTTCGTGGCCCGTCCCGATGGAACGCACATCTTCACACGTACGCTCCAGGAGCACAATCGGGCCCGGGTGGAAGCGCGGAGGATGTGGGATCGCCTGGAGATGGAGCGACGGCGGGAGTCGGAAAACAGTTCCTCGTGAGCCGCCGCACACCCTACGCATTCCGGGACAAGCTCCGGCTGGTGGTGATCACCGACCGGGAACGGGCCGGCTTTTGGGGCGTCGAGGCCGTGGTAGACGCGGCCCTCCGCGGTGGAGCCAGGTGCATCCAGCTCCGTGAGAAAGCCCTGGGCGCCGGCGAAGTGCTCCCCCTGGCCCACCGCCTTCGGCGACAGACCCTGGCCCACGGCGCCCTCCTCATCGTGAATGACCGGGTGGATCTGGCCCTGGCCTGCGAGGCCGACGGCGTCCACCTTGGGCCCGACGACCTCCCCGTCCAGGAGGTCCGACGGATGGCCCCGCCGGACTTCCTCATCGGGTTCTCCACCGACGACCCGGCCACCGCCGCCACTGCAGTCGGGGAAGGCGCGGACTACCTGGGGTGCGGAACCCTCTGGCCCACCGCCTCCAAGGGGGATGCCGGAAGGTCCATCGGGCCGGCCGGGCTGGCCTCGGTCTGCGCGGCCGTTTCGGCCCCGGTGGTGGCCATCGGGGGCATCACCCTGGAGCGTCTTCCCCTCCTGAAGGACACCGGGGCCGCCGGCGTCGCGGTCATCCACGCGGTCATGGCTGCGCAGGATCCGGAGTCCGTCGCCCGAGCCTTCCTGGCAGGCTTCTCGCCCGACCCGTCCCCGCCTTCCTGAGTTCCCAACCAAAGTACAACGCAAACGACCCCCCGGCCTGCCCTTGTGGGGGCGGACCGAGGGGTCGGAATGTGAGGCCGGCGACGACGTACTCTCCCACCGAGCTGCCCCGGCAGTACCATCCGCGCTGCGAGGCTTAACTTCC
>SL_3KL_010_SEDDRAFT_10002880_pt1 | contig 15682 bp, 11 predicted proteins | sample SodLakKL_010_SED_2_FD_10381 | JGI IMG/M metagenome (IMG submission 10381) | reverse complement strand
AGTAAAGCACGTGCAATTGAAATCCGTTGCCGCTGCCCCCCTGATAACCGCGCTCCCCGGTCGCCGATAACCGTATCATACCCATCGGGAAACGAGCGAATAAACATATCAGCATTTGCCGCCCGTGCCGCTTCAATGATATCCTCATCGCGAGCATCATCCAATCCGTACGCAATATTATTACGGAGTGTATCATTGAACAAGACGGTTTCCTGTGTCACAATACCGATCAATCTGCGCAGCGATTTTACCTCCACATCCCGTAAATCGTGTCCATCTATAAGGATAGAACCGTGAACAGGATCATAAAATCTCGGGATAAGATCGATCAAGGTGGTTTTTCCACTTCCGCTCGGTCCGACTATTGCAACAACCTCACCTTTATTCACCGTTAAATTGATATTCTTAAGCACTGCCTGACCGTTATCCTGGACAAGTAACGGTGTTTTTACCGGATATGAAAATGATACATTCTGAAACTCAATCGAATGTGTAAAGCCGTCAAGAAAAACTGCGTTCGGTTTGCTTTGAATAGTCGGTTTGGTATCGATAACGGTAAAAACACGTGCAGCCGCCGCTGCAGATTGCTGTAATCTATTCACCACTGCCGTAAGATTTTTCATCGGCGGCATCATCTGAAATATTGCAAACAAAAATCCCATAAACTCGGCAGGCCGCAGTGTGCCGAACTCAAGCACCTGTCTGCCTCCGTACCAGATAATTACAACACCCGCTATCACCGACAAAAACTCAGTAACCGGATGCGCCAAATTTCGCATGCGCGCTATCTTCAACATCCGTTTGAAATAATCGCGGGTTTTCTCCATAAACTTCTTCGACTCAAACTGCTCCATTCCGAATGCTTTCACAACTTTTACACCGCTTATTGTTTCCTGCAGCACGGTCGTTATATCAGCTATCTTTTGTTGGGATTTTCCGGTATCGCGTTTTAAACGCTTTCCGATTATTCTGATAAATAACATGGTGACCGGAATAACGGCGATAGAGATTAAGGTGAGCTGCCAGGATATCATTAACGCGATCATGAGGAAAACAAGGACAAGAAGCGGTTCCCGCACGAGGTTCAAAAAACTCGTGCCGATGCTTTGCTGAATAATAGTTACATCGTTGGTAACACGGGATATAAGATCGCCTGCACGTTCGTTTGTGAAATAGGATAAGCTGAGCGTGTGCAGGTGATTGAATATGGCATTTCGCAGATCCTTTACCATACCCTGTTCCACAAATGCAAGCATATATGATTGCATAAAGCCGGTAATATTTTTGAGAAAGAAGACCAGCAGTATAATTACACAAATCCTGAACAATGCGTCGAACTGATCGCCCGTAAAAACTATCGATGCAAACCACAACGAGAGTGAATGGCGCAATCCTTCGAGCCGTCCGACAACCGGTGGAGATTCCTCTTCCACTGCAGGTTCGACATCCTGCTGGATCGCCTCGGGCCCCCCTTTTGCATAATCCTGATCGAATAAAGTTTCAAGAAGCGGAATTGTAAGATAAATCGATAAGCCGCTGAATACCGAGAAGAAAACCGTAAAGATCAGCGACGCCGTGAGATGCTTCCAATACGGCCGAACATATCGAAATATCCTGTAATAAATATTCATATTATCGAACAACGAAATTAACCAGCTTATCCTTCACCACGATTGCCTTCACAAGCTGCTTGTCATTCATATGCTTTTTTATATTGTTGTCCGAGAGTGCCATTTCCTTGAGGGCATCTTCGGTTGTTCCGGCAGGGACTACAAACTTAGCACGTATCTTACCATTAATCTGGGCAACGACGGTAACTTCTTCTGCAGCAACCGCTGTGCTGTCATATACCGGCCAGTTTGCCTTGGAAAAGATGCTTTCTGTTTTTCCGCACATCTCCCAGAGTTCATCTGCCAGATGCGGTGCAAACGGAGCCAACAGTACTATAAAGTGATACATCGTGTGTCCGAATACCGCTTTCTCAATATCGGATTTTTGTTGTAAATTTTGAGCATATCGTGATAAATCATTCAACAATTCCATCAATGCTGCGACCGCCGTGTTGAAATGAAATTTTCCTGTATCATCAGTTACCTTTTTTATGGTTTGATGACACTTACGATAAAGATTACGCGCATCTCCCTCAAGTTCGGTAAATACAATTTGTCCGTTGCTTCCTGTATCGGTGAAATGGACGTTGTTATCCCGTACGAGATGATAGATACGCCGGCTAAACCTGTCAATACCAACAATGCCCGAATCCGACCAATCTCCCCCCTCTTCATACGGTCCCATAAACATCAGATACATCCTGAAAATATCGGAACCATAGGATTCGACAAATGAATTTGGATTCACAACATTTCCCTTCGACTTTGACATCTTGGCACCCTGATTGGTAATCGTGCCCTGATGTACCAAACTTATGAACGGCTCATCAAACGATAAGTAACCTGCATCACGCAACGCTTTTGTTATAAACCGGGCATACAACAGGTGCATTACGGCATGTTCCGATCCCCCGACATATTTATCTACCGGCAGCCATTTGTTTGTGATCTCTTTATCAAATGGTGCCGTATCAAGATGCGCGTTCGGAAAGCGAAGGTAATACCACGATGAACAAACAAATGTGTCCATCGTATCGACGTCACGTTTTGCAGCAGTGCCACATTTCGGACAGCCTGTATTAACAAATTCATCACTCCGTGCCAGTGGCGATTCTCCACCCGGTCGAAAATCTACATCCATAGGCAATTCAACCGGCAATTGGTCTTCAGGTACCGGTACTTCACCGCAATCCGGGCAATGCACTATCGGAATAGGCGCTCCCCAGTATCGCTGACGTGACACAAGCCAGTCACGGAGACGATAGTTCACTTTTCTTTTGCCTAATCCGCGTTCCTCGATCTCATCGGAAATTTGTTCAATACCGGTCTTCGAATCCACACCGGTGTACTTTCCGGATCGGATCATAGTTCCTTCACCGATGTACGCTTCTTCAAGTGGATCATTTTCATTTTTCCCGGGTTCAAGTATCACGTTCCGTATCGGGAGATCAAAAGTTTTTGCAAATTCAAAATCACGTTCGTCATGTCCCGGTACTGCCATTACTGCACCGGTACCATAGCTGTATAAAACATAATCGGCAGTCCAGACCGGAATCTTCTCATTATTAAGTGGATTCACCGCATATGCTCCCGTTGGAACACCTGTTTTCTCACGTTCGAGAGATTGACGATCTATTTCAGTTTTTTTCCCTGCTTCTTCAATATAATTTTTAACCTGATCTTTGTGTTCAGGGGTGGTAATCTTTTCAACAAGAGGATGTTCGGGAGCAAGCACCATATAGGTCACACCGAATAATGTATCCGGTCTGGTGGTGAAAACGTTCAGTTCGTCACCTGTTCCATCGACAGTAAACTTTATCTCAACACCGACGCTCTTCCCGATCCAATTCCGCTGCATTAGTTTAGTCTTCTCAGGCCAATCCAGGTCGTCGAGTTTTTCGAGAAGTTCATCGGCATAATCGGTAATTTTGAAAAACCATTGAACGAGATCCTTTTTGATCACCTGCGAACTACACCGTTCACACAACCCCTCAACAACCTGTTCGTTTGCTAGTACTGTTTTGCAATCCGGACACCAATTTACAGGCGCTTTTCCGCGATACGCGTTACCGGAATTATACAGGGTCAGGAATAACCATTGTGTCCATTTGTAATATTCCGGTACCGAGGTATCGATCTCATACCGCCAGTCATACATCGCTCCAATCCGTTTGAGCTGCTCCCGGATATCGTTGACATTTTCCTGGGTGCTGTGATGAGGATGTACTCCCGTCTTAACGGCCGCATTCTCTGCCGGTAAACCGAACGCATCGTAACCCATTGGTTCGAAAACTCTGTGTCCCTGCAGTTTTTTGAATCGTGCCCACGTATCGGTGGGACCATAGTTAAACCAATGGCCGATATGTAATTTTGCCGCAGAAGGATAAATAAACATCACCAGACAATACAATTTATCTGTCGCGTCTCGGACATCAATGTGATAGGTACCCTCTTCTTCCCACCGTTTTTGCCATTTTCGTTCGATTTCTACCTGATTATACTTCATATGTGCAATTACATCCGGTTTATACGTTAAAGTTATAGATTACGTTAAGATAGTAAAATTACGCAATTTAAGGAGATTAGTCAAATAAATGACTGAATGAATTTGAAGGAAATGTATTATGAAACGGCTTTCAGAACAAGAGCGGTAATATCATCTGATTGATTATCTGGATCGGCAAATTCCTGAACTGAAGCGAAAATATCGTCTAGCAATGATCCGGCACTCTCACACTCATTATGAAGCATCACATTCTCGATCCGCTCCTCACTGTACTCTTCGTTTTCTGCATTCATTGCCTCGCTCACACCGTCGGTGAACATTACCACCGTATCTCCGGGATCTAAATGAATGATCTCGTGTTCATACGTTATCATCGACCGTACAACTCCAAGAATCATTCCCCCTTTATCAAGCCGGCGAACTGTCCCGTCAGCTTTGCAATAAAACGGATGATTGTGACCGGCATTTACGTATTTTAAAGTATTATCTTCGGTGTTCAGTATTCCCCAGAAAAATGTTATGAAGTTGTCGGCAGAGGTATTATCATAGATGAGATCATTCACTCGCCCTGTCGCATCGGCAATTGTAATATCGAGTGGAGCAAGAGCACGGATGGTTGCCTGTAAGTTTGCCATTAACAGTGCGGCGGGCGTCCCCTTCCCTGATACATCAGCTATGACAAGTAAATACCGGTGATCATCTAATTGCACTATATCGAAGTAGTCTCCTCCTACCTGCCTTGATGCAATAGTCTTCGCGGCTAATTGATACCGCGGAATTGCTGGAATCGACTTCGGGAGCAATCCCTGCTGAATTTGATGTGCAATTTTCAGCTCTTCCTCAAGACGTTGTTTCTCAAGTGTCTCTTCAAAGAGCCGGATATTCTCCATCGATATCATTGCGAGATTACCGAGTGAAGAAAGAAACTCAAGATCCTTTTCTGAATAAGGAGCACCGGTCATTCGTTTACCGAGCAACATGACTCCTCGTGTTACACCCTGAATGGTCATCGGTACAATTACCGATATAGCATAATCGTCCAAACAACGATAGGTGTCGGGTTCGAATGTATCCGGGCTATCCGTAACAATGACAGGTTTTATACACCGTAATAAATCGTGAAGCACGGTTTGCTTTACCTCTTTTACCGGCAACCGGGATGCAATCACTTCACACCGATCATTCTCTTTTACCGCGATAAGATACCGATTGGTACCGAGATGGCCGAGCAGAGAAAAGACCAGAACTTTTATAAGCTGTTCCCGTTCAATAACGGCACCGAACTCTTTACTCATTTCGAATAACGTATTCAGTTCCTGGATTCTGCTGTCAAGATTTCGATTTGCTTCCTTTAATTCTTCGAGAATGGATGTCTTTTCAATTGCCGTTGCTGAAATATTGACAAGTGAACGGAAGAATATTTCTTCAGATGGGCTGAACTGTTGTTCACCGATACGCTTGCCAAGACACACAATTCCGATAAGTTTACCGCGTACTGTCAGGTCAAGAATATGGGTAAGTCCGCTATTCTGTAAACGTGTTAGCCATGGGAATTGCTGATAATCGTGTGAATGAATACTAATTTGCATTTCCGGTTCAGGAGAGATTTCCAGATGTTCTTGTTCCCGTATGTCGTGTATTCCCTTCGCTTTCGCCACACGGTACGTGGTACCATTTTCCCGGAGTAATATTAATCCGCGTGTAAAACGGAGTTTTCCCATGAGTGTGTAGAGAACATTATTCAGAATGAAATCGATATCAAACGATGAGTTGATTGTGCGGGTAAACTCAACGAGTGGCTGTAATTCAAATGGTGATGATGTTTGTGTATTTTGGTTTACTACCGACATGGAATGATAAAAATATTATATTTTCAATGGGGCTCTATAAAAATCGTATCACGATTATTGTAAATACTTGGTTAAAATAACCCGGTTCTTTCTTCCCGGCTGGATTTTATATTCAACTTTATCCATAAGTGATTTCATCAGATACATACCGAATCCGCCCCGTTTATAGCTTTTTATGTGTTCTTTCATATCGGGCATTTTGATAGCATCGGGTTCGAACGGCATCCCTTGATCCTCAATCATTATCTCAAAAGTATTATTCCGTGCTTTCAATCTCAGGTGAATAGGATAATTCGAGGCATTTTTATAGGCATGCTTTATTATATTCGTACAAGCTTCATCGACAGCGAGAGTTATTTTACTTACTTCATCATCACTAAAACCGAATTTTTTAGCTTCATCGGAAATAAATGCTCTCACCTTATTCAGGTACGATGTCTTGCTTTGTATGGTTAATTCTTTCAAGTTATTTGATTCTGTTTTCTGTTTCACGATTATTGGTTCTCCTGAACCGTCATCTAGTACGAAAAATCAATCGTTATTCTGACTGAACACTATTGAATTTTTCAATCGCTTCGCCCTCCTGTTTGAATATCTCATAAAGCAGCGGGAAGCCGAGCAGATCAAAGACATTATAGACCTTCTGCGACATATTGGAAAATTTTATATCGCCTTTTTGCTCGCGCACATCTTCAACAAATGCCATAAATACACCGAGTCCGGCACTGCTGATATACGAGAGGTCGTTACAATTAACAACGATTTTATGATGACCCTTATTAATAAGGTCCTGAAACGTTTCTTCGAGTTTCGGTGCGGTATGTGCATCGAGATAGCCCTTCAGTTCTAACACATGCACCGGATTCTCATTCCGGACCTTTATTGAAAAATCACTCATGCTAAAATCTCCTTGCTTATATATACGAAACTATTCATCCTGAGTTTCTTTTTAAGATAACAATTGTTATATCATCATCAAAAGAATCACTGCCGGTAAATGCTGAAATCTCATCCAAAATGAGCGAACGCAGCTCACGCGGACTCTTTTCCTTATGTTTTGTGACCAGCGTCACAAGCCTGTCCGTGCCGAATTCTTCACCATCCGATTTTCTGGCTTCGGTTACTCCGTCGGTATAAAATACACAAACATCACCAACGGAAATCGGTATTTTTTCTTCTTCGATAACTTCATCGAATAACTCTGCACCGGTCAAGCCGAGACCTATACCATTTGGTTTATGCAGTTTTACCGTACCGTTATGCAGATGCATCATCGGACAGTGCCCCGCCCTCGATAAATGCATTGAATGATCGGAAGTATCAACAATAGCATAAATTAACGAAATAAATGCACTTTTATCAATACTGCCATATAAGGCATTGTTAGCTTTAACCAGGAATTCGGCCGTCGAGGTACACGATTTGCTTAATGCCTGAAATATACCTTTGAGTTCAGCCATATAAAACGCTGCAGACACGCCTTTCCCTGAAACATCACCTATCACGACACCGAGTCTGTTAGAATCGAGTTCGATTACATCATAATAATCTCCGCCAACTTCAAATGCCGGTGCAGAGAAGGCATCCAGCTCAAATCCTTTCGGTTCGGGCAGTCGTTGCGGCAACAGCTTCTTCTGCACTTTTTGTGCAACCATGAGTTCCTGTTGCAACCGCTCCCGCTCTATAGATTGTTCGATGAGCCGGGAGTTTTCGATTGCAATTGAAACGTGATCGGCAAAGGTCGAAATCAGTTCGGTTTCTTCCTTATCGAATCCGAATTCCATGGTTTTCGCGGCATAGAGAATACCGATCATCTGCTCCTGAGATACAAGCGGTACACCTATTAAAGAACCTATATTTTTCACTGAACGACTGATATCACGAGTCCGCCTGTCACGAACAAATTCATCGATAACGACCACTTTTTTAGTTTCGATAATATGCCGGCGAAGTCCGGTTTCCGGATGTGTTATTATATCAATTTCAGCCGGTTCAATATTTTTAAGGGCAACGAGTTCGAATTCCATAGCACCATCACCGGCATCATTCTTTTTAATTACCTCAAGCCAGGCGCTGCGGGCTTCGGTAACTTCAATAGTCAGATTTGTAACCGTCTGTACCAGGTCTTTGAAGTCAAATACCCGGGTAATTAATCGGCTCAGATTGTGTACCGAACTCAACTCAATACGTTTCCGGTCGAACGCCTCTGCGGTCGGCAAATGGAATAATGACACAACAAAGCTCATACCGAAATAAATCACACTGAATATGGCAATAATACGCACAAAATATTGCAATGGATAATGATAATACAATAAGCTCCGGTTTATGAAACCACTCTCGGTCAGTGTGACATTGAGAATGATAAACAGGACAAAAAGCAAGAAACTATATCCGATGCTGTATAATTTTTCACGTTTTGAAAGGTATACTATCCACGTAAATTTAAACGAGTTGGCAATGCCGGCAAAAATCGCTATAACAAAAAAGACAAATGATGTGGTCGTACTTTCGAGCGGTTCTTGATTCCAGACAGAGAGTGAGGCGATACCCAGGATGACCAGAAATATTATTAAATTTCTCTTGGTGCCCTTTCGTTGTTTAATGAATATAAGCTGAGCAATGGTATATAATAATATAATTGCAACTATACCTGTGAATATGCTGACAATATTTGCAAAGAATATAGTAAGATAATCGGTCGGAATGAGTTGCTTTTCAAGTGCTTCAAACCCATTAATAGAGATCAATGCAATTACGAGCGACATTGCCAGGAAGGAAAGCAAGGTCATAAAAATAATCCCGAATAGACGGAGTGGATTCACCGATCTCCTGGGCATGATCGATTGCAGAAATATGTATAATCCGATAAATGCGAGTACAACAAAGACATTGCGGAGTTGTGAGATCAATCCGAGATCGATTTCCAGGTTTTTATGCACTGCATCGATTATAAAAACTATCAAAAACAGTACACCTGCACCCGTGACAGACACTGCTCCGCTTATTTTCGTTTTTATAATATGTGCAATAGATTGTTTCATCATACCCGAAGTTTTTTCCAACCACCCGAACGGAATTTCAGAAACATTATAAGACTATAGGTAATAATATATGCCGGTAATGCTAACCATGCACCGATTAATCCCAGATCAAGCGGTACAGCAAATATATATGCAATCGGTAAAAACACAAGCCAATGCGTGATGATCTCACTTAGCATAACAAAAACCATCGCACCTGCAGCCTGTAACGCATTAGCAAGAATTATTCCTACAGCATAAAATATTTGTGCCGCTCCGGCAATACGAATGACCGGTATTGCAGCATTAATAACATTTTCATTGGTAGTGATTATTAACAACACAAACTGTGGAATTACCAAAAAAATAATCCCAACACAGATTGTAAATATCGTTCCGAGCTTTGCAGTTTCAAAACCGTAACTCTGGGCGAGAAACATTTTTTTATTACCCATATGATGACCGATCAATGTTTGAGCTGCGATACCAAATCCGAATAACGGCATAAAAGAAATAAAGAGTGCTGTTATCACGACCTGGGTGGCAGCCTGCTCAAGGGTCCCTACCATTCCGGTTATCCCGACAAATACCAGAAATCCGCTCAGGATAAAAACACTCTGTACCGACACCGGAATTGATATCCTGAAGATCGAACGGATGATATCCTTCGATAAACGGATATCAGAATAGTATCTATATGGTATTCGATAATTACGTAAAAATGTTACAAAAACGAAGAAAAAGGTACTGACAAAGATACCTATTGTCGATGCAAGACCGGCACCTGCAAGTTCCATTCTCGGGAATCCAAAGTTCCCGAAAATCAAAAAGTAATTAAATATTATATTCAACAGGTTCATTATGATCGCGGAGATCATAAAAATATTCGTTCTGCCAATACCATAAAAAAATCCACGGTATGATACGCTTATCAGGAAAAACGGCAGTCCGACAAACCGGTACATCATATATCCCGAACCGGCATTGGATACCTCTCTGTCACTGGAAAAGAGATCTATAATTTCATATGAGTAGAAATATCCGAGAGTGCCGAATATCAAACCGAGTACCGTACAAACTATCAGAGAATTATTTAATACCTGGCCTGCTGACGGTTTATCTCCTTCACCGTGTCGTCTAGCAACTAAAACGTGGGTACCGGTTGCAAGACTTGAAAATATACTTATAATTGCCCAGGTCGCAAGGAGTCCGAGCCCCATTGCTGCGAGTGCAAGCTCTGCAGTGTGAAGCCGTCCTACCATCGCAGTATCTACAACCGATACCACCATTTGTGAGGATAAACCGGCAATTGCAGGTGCAGCTATTTTGACAACCTGCCGAGAAAGACGTTTATCGGGAAGAAAGTTCATTGGCACCTGCAGGCTCCAGCAGGAGTCGATGTATTTCTAGGTACTCAAATTTCGAAATTATAGTACAACCCGGATCTGTGCGATGTATCTATCTACATCCTGAGTGTATATGGACTCGGGATACTCTTCTTGTAACTTTTCAAAAACATTCAATGCTTTCTTATATTCACCTGCTTCGAGATAGTTACGTCCGGCATGTTTCAGGTTCTCCGGTGTGACAGCGGTTCTTCCATACCGGTTTGCAGCCTGCTGATAGTACTCTGCAGCTTTCACATACTCCCCCCTGACTTCATATATTGCAGCACGACCGGCAAGCGCTGATGCACGCAAGAGATCATCCGAACCCCGGAATTCTGAAAAATACCGGTATGCATCATCATATTCCCCGAGATGATAATATGCATTAGCGAGATAGAAAGAAGCGATTCTTCCGGCTTCAGTTCTACGATAATTATCGGCAATATCCCTTAATCCCATAATATTCTGCTCCAGTACACCTTCTATTGCACGTTCATATCGGGCTTCATCATAGAGTGGATAAACTTTGCCGAGTTCGGTCATTGCTCGTTCATGCTCACTTTGGAGATTTGTATAGTATATCACACCTATTAACACGAGGGCGATTACTGCGATACCTCCAAAAAGTAAGTGTTTTCGGTAATCATAGATTTTGTCGTAGACTTTAAAATACGTTGAAACTAATTTGTCTTGTTTGATTTCTTTTCTTGAAATCTTCTTTTTTGGTCGTAACATAATATCTCACATCCTCACTTTAATGATAAATAAATATTGTTGTACGCCCGACAGGATTCGAACCTGTGACCTACAGCTCCGGAGGCTGTCGCTCTATCCAGCTGAGCTACGGGCGCATTGCATTTCACATTATAACCCTATAAAATACAAAACTTTAGGGGGGAATACAAGAGAAACCGGTTTATGAGCGTAAAGGTTGTTATTTAAACGAAATAGGTTCGCCCGAATACCAGCCCGACAGGTAATACATAACCGCGTTGCGGCCTGCCCGTTGGGCCTCAAAAAGGGCGTGTTTGCCCGTAAGCATAACTTCTTCCACAGTTGCACCGTTAACCGGATATACCGATACTCCGACACTGATTGACGAATCAAATTTCTGATCCGTAAATTCCTTTTCATGAATCTCTTTCCTGAGATTTGCTGCAAATTCCAGCGCACTCTCAAGCTCGGTCTTTGGCAGCAAAATCACAAATTCATCAATACCGAAGCGGCACGCGGCATCGACATTCCTTATTCGTGATTTTAACAGGTCTCCTATTTCCTTAACGAGTTCTGTCCCCATCTCGGTCCCGTACGTATTCGTTACATATTTAAAATTATCGATATCGAAAAGAATTAGTGAAAAACTTTCCTTAAATGTACTCGCGCGCTTAAAATTATCGTTCACTTTTTCCATAAATGTCGCATAGGTATCGAGTCCGGTTATTGGATCGACACGCTCAAGGTGTAATATCTTCTCCCGTAAACGGTATTTATGGAGCGCTAATCCTGCAAGGTCGGCAAATAGTTGTACAATCTTTACATCCTGCTTTGAAAAACTTTTTACCTCCCGACTATCCACGTGCAGGTAACCCAACGTTCGTTGATTGACCGAGATTTGTACCGCAATGCATGAACCAAACGATTTCTCAAGCTGAACTTCATCAGCATTTTCGCTATCGTCCTGGCTATCTGGTATACATATTGGCTCGCCGGTCCACAGCAGTTTACCTATCATACCAGTTGTAACTCTTGTTCGAAACTTCTTACAAAAGGTAAGCGATAAACCGCTACTATTCTCTACCCGGAGATATTCGGTTTTCGGATCGATTAGTATAATAGCGCACGTTTGACAATGATATAATCGCTGTAACTTATCGATAATTAAATGAAATACGTGTTCATATTGATGTGCCGATTTTAACTCATTAACTATATCGGTAAGATGGTGTAATCGGAGTTCTCTAACTGTATCTTCCATGGTGTGTACTCCTTTCGAATGTACATAAGAATATATTACGACTTTATCGCAAAATCAATATTTTTTCTTCGGTAGAAAGAAAATCAACATCACGGCACCGGCAGCAAACCCTCCTGCATGAGCCCACCAGGCAATGCCAGTTGATGTTTCATAATACAAAGCAGTCCACCCACTCCATAGCTGAATAATAAACCAACCGCCAAGAAAAATGAGTGCAGGAATATTAAAAACCGGAAAGAGAATAAGCAGCGGAATGACAACCTGAATACGCGCAAGCGGATACAGAAAGAAATAGGCACCGAGAACTCCGGCTATAGCGCCGCTTGCACCGATAAGTGGTGTTGTGGAGTCTACATAAAAGAAAAAATGCGTAAGTGTAGCAATAATGCCGGTGACAATGTAGAACAAGAAAAACCGCAAATGCCCGAATCGTGATTCAACACTACTTCCGAACACCCATAAATACAACATATTACCGAGGAGATGAAACAGTCCGCCGTGTAAAAATAGGGATGTAATTAATGTCGGGAAATGAGAAGCACCGGCAATAGGATTCAGGATAGCACGGTATAATTCAGCCGGCACAACCGCATATCTGCCAATAAATTTGTCAATCTCAGCTCCCAGTGATATCTGATATATAAATATCGCAACGTTGGTACTGATGAGTAAAACCGTTACGACGGGAGGTTTCAATCTATAGACATTATCACGTACCGGTATCATGAAAATTTGGTTATCTATGAAGAAAAAATAGTTAGCGAATTACGGATAGCAATATACTAAAATTTCCGAACTTTTTTCTCCTTACTGCAGATTGAATCCCACGAATTTTTTCATTACATTTTCTAAACACCTTTGATTCTTTTCTGATTAGTATGTATCATTCAATTCTGATTAAGGAGCACCTTCCCTATGGCTAAAATTAAAAAAAGATCCTGGGCTGAACCGTTTAAGATCAAAGTCGTAGAACCATTAAAAATAACTACCCGTGAGTACCGGGAAAATGCAATTCAAGAAGCCGGTTATAACACTTTTCTCTTACATTCCGAAGATGTCTACATTGATTTACTAACCGATAGCGGCACCAATGCAATGAGTGATAATCAATGGGCCGGTATGATGTTGGGTGATGAGGCATATGCAGGCAGTAAGAACTATTATAACCTTGAAGAAAAGATGCAACAATATTATGGTTATAAATACCTCGTACCTGCGCATCAGGGTCGTGGCGCCGAGCATATGATCTCAAAAGTACTGATTAAACCGGGCATGTATGTTCCCGGTAATATGTACTTTACCACAACCCGCTTACACCAGGAACTTGCGGGAGGAACTTTTGTCGATGTCATTATCGATGAAGCACATGATCCCCAGAATCAACATCCCTTCAAGGGTAACATCGATTTACAAAAACTCGAGGATCTCATTAAAAAAGTAAGCGCCGATAAAATCCCATATCTCTCAATAGCCGGTACCGTAAATATGGCCGGCGGTCAACCGTTCTCAATGGATAATCTGAAGCAAACGTATACGCTCTGCAAAAAGCATGGTATCCGGATTATCTTTGATGCAACCCGGGCTGTTGAAAACGCATACTTTATTAAAATCCGGGAAAAAGGATATGAAGATACAACGATTGCTGAAATTCTCAAAGAGATGTGTTCGTACACAGACGGTGCGACGGTCAGTGCAAAGAAAGACCTCTATGTAAACATCGGTGGTTTCCTTGCAACAAATGAATATGAGGTATTTGAAGAAGCCCGTAACATGGTTGTTGTATATGAAGGACTACATACCTACGGCGGTATCGCCGGACGTGATATGGAGGCAATGGCACGAGGTATTGTCGAGATGGTCGATTATGACCAGATACGCGCACGAATCGGACAGGTTGAGTATGTCGGTGAGAATTTACTACAACACGGTATTCCGATTGTTGAACCGGTAGGCGGTCACGCGATATTTCTTGATGCAAAGAAATTTTATCCACATATTCAACAGATAGAATTCCCGGCGCAAACACTTGCCGCTGAAATCTATATCGACTCTGGAGTCCGCTCAATGGAGCGCGGTATCGTTTCAGCCGGAAGAAATAAAGAAACCGGCGATCATTATTACCCAAAGCTCGAGTTGGTACGTCTTACCTTTCCGCGACGTGTCTATACACAGGCACACTGTGATGTGATGATCGAATCGATCGTCGAGACTTTTGAAAACCGTGATAATGTTAAAGGCCTAAAGATGGTCTATGAACCGAAATACCTGCGCTTCTTCCAGGCACGCTTTGAACGGTTGTAAAACACTTCCTCCAAAAGCCACGGAATTTTACATTTATTTCCAGTGTACTATCTGTGGCTTTTGCATTTGTTATCCCTTTTTAACCAAAGAATAATTGCGTTACGAGCACCGCTGATATAATACCGACAAAATCGGCTGTTAAGCCACCGGGTACTGCATGGCGGGTACGATATACACCGACAGAACCAAAGTAAACCGCCATAACATAAAATGTTGTTTCCGTACTTCCCATCATTACCGATGCCATTCTGCCGATCATTGAATCAGGTCCGTGTGTTGTTACAAGTTCCGACATCACACCCAACGCTCCGCTTCCCGACAGTGGACGAAGTATAGCAAGTGGTAATACTTCAGGATCCATTCCGATAAGCGTTGTGATCGGGCCGACAATTGTTCCGAGCATTTCCATTGCACCGCCTGCCCGGAATACGCCGATAGCAACAAGCATTGCAACGAGGTATGGAATAATTCTGACTGCAACCTGAAATCCTTCTTTTGCTCCTTCCACAAAAACTTCATATATCTTCACACCCCTCAGAGCGGCAAATATCAGAATAAATACAATTAATGCCGGAATTGCAGCAATTGAAATTATATGTAATACAGTCATCATGGTAAAAATCCTCAATCAAGTTGTTTACGATACACCGGAAGACGCTGCAGTAATTTCACCGCGGTTATTCCGGCAATTGTTGCAGTAGCCGTTGCAAGTATCATGGGAACAATTATTTCAGTGGGATTTGCACTTCCTGCCGATGCCCGGATTGCAATAACGGTAGCCGGAATAAGCTGTACACTGCTTGTATTAATAACAAGAAACGTACACATCGCATCTGTTGCGGTACCGACTTTCTTATTTAGCTTGTTCAGCTCTTCCATCGCTTTCAGCCCGAGTGGAGTTGCGGCATTGGCTAGTCCGAGCATATTTGCCGAAATATTAAGGATCATTGCACCCATTGCCGGGTGATTTGCCGGCACATCGGGGAACAATCTCGTCATAATTGGCCGGAGACCTGAAGCAATGGTTTG
>SL_3KL_010_SEDDRAFT_10002879_pt1 | contig 15683 bp, 9 predicted proteins | sample SodLakKL_010_SED_2_FD_10381 | JGI IMG/M metagenome (IMG submission 10381) | reverse complement strand
GTCTTTTTAGGAATTCTTCCCATGGGAAGAATTCCTAAAAATTCCTAAGTTGTTAACCTCACAAGAAGACAACCAGACACACTATTTGGGGAAGTACCAATTTGCCCATTCTTTGCGGTGAGAGAAGCAATTATATTCAGTGCCTCTTTACGTGGCTGAATCAATTCAAATGCTGCCATACTATAAATAGTATCAAAAGTCTGACTCAATTTAATATGCAGAAAATTCTTTTCAATCAATTCACAGCGTTCTGCTTTATACCAGTCGGCTCTTTTTTTTGCAATTTTAAGTCTCAGAGAATCAATATCTATCCCCACACTATGTGATATCGAATCTTTCTTTGCAAAATATATCGTGGTGCTTCCGGTTCCGCATCCAACCTCAAGAAAGGTTTTTGAACGATTTATTTCAGACAATTTTTCAAGATCTTTAATTAATGAACCGTAATGCCGGGTTAAATAATACTTTTTCCACTGTGAAAATGCATACTTATGAAATAGGTATTTTTTCAGGATTTCGTTTCTCTCCTCTTCATTAAACAAGCCCTCTTTAAACAGGGTCGGGGCATCTGTTAATATCACCTCTATGGTAATAATTTTTTTCAATAATTGGCCTGTTTAGTTGATTTTTTTAGTTTTTTAATGAGTTGTTTATACTCGTTTCTGAGTAAATATACATCCTTCGGAACATTTTTCATATTTGTTGTCCATTCTGACAGATCGCTGAAATTGACATTCATAATTTTTTGCAGTGCTTCCTCTGAATTTATCAGGTTTACAGAAAAACCAATGTTATGAGCGTGATTATCGACTGCATCGGGAGTATCGATCTGTGTAATCATGGGTTTTTGATAATAACAAGCCTGGTAAAATCGGTGAGTTCTTGACCACATGATATTTGATTTGGCATGGTAAATAGCAGTCCATACCAAATCCACTTTGCTGTAAAGATCATTGATGTCGTCGGGGTAGATAAAGGTGCCGCCATATTCCGCAAACCCGGATGAGAGTATTTCGTCTTTCAAAGGAAGTACGTTGTCCATGAAAAACCCACGCAGGTATAAGTGAAATTTTCCGTTTCCCTCACGCAACACCCGGTTCAAAAGATTCAGTGAATGATAACACCTAAGAACACCAAAGTAACCAATGCGAATGGGATAAGAATCGTTACTGTTTTTTTTAACAGGGATATCATTATGTGGCTCCATCAGATTTTCATCCAATTTATTTTCGATAATGTGAAATTCTGTTTCGCCAACGTTTAGCATTTTCTTAAAATAGCCTTCAATATAGGCCGGTGCTGTAACCACAACCACATCCGTTCTTGATGTAAGGAATTTGTCCAGCCGTCTTGCCAGTGAACTGACAATACCTTTTTTTACAAGTATCTCGCGAATATCGGCAACATCGTACGCCAATTTTACCGTTGATTTCTGAAAAAGTGATAGAAACCATCCGATGCAAAGCAATTCGAGCGTAAAACAATATAAGACATCCGTCTGCTTTACTTTTTTCCTGATTTTAAAAAATGAGGTAAATATGGATGGTATTCGTTTGTAATACTTTCCGTGTTCAGTAAAACCCAGCAGAGTAACGTTATCCTCATACGTTTTACCTTTATAGGTATCACGTTTATAACCAAAAATTTCTGCTTTCGCGCCTTCATTTTTTAAATGTTCAATTCTGTCCAGCGCAAAGGAATCGTCAAGATCGGGTAAGAGAAATGTAATGTGCATATTTAATTAGTTGTAAATAATTTTTTAAAGTTAATTATGCGATGGGCAATTAAATAGTCTGCCGGTAATAGTCTAATTTTATAGCCAGTTTGCGTTCAAAATATTAAAAAAACGTTGAGAGTGTTATCCCATTTTTTTCTTTACTGCTAAAGACTTTATTTCAACTCAATGAATATTGTGAGCTAAAATAAAAAATGTGTACCATTTATCATTAATAAAACAAAAATTTGATTATTGATAGTTTATATTGTGGCAATGAAATCCGTATTGGAAATATAAATAACATCTACATTTTGACGAATCAAAAAAAACTAATGATATTCATCGGATCGCTAACCAGTGGTGGTGCCGAGAGAGTAGCTGTTTCGCTTAGTAAATACTTATCGATAAATAATAATTATCAGGTAGTATTAGTAACTCTTGATGGATATATGTCTGATTTTTATACACTTCACCATACTGTTAAACGAATTGCCATGGATATGAGCGGGGCTACAAGCGGTATCGGTAAATATGTGAAGAACCTGCAGCGTGTTTTAGCTTTTCGCAGAATTGTTAAAAAAGAAAAACCGGATGTTGTATTGGGTATGATTACACGTCATGCGGTTATCTCAATTTTAGCTTGCGTTTTACTGCCGGTAAAGGTGGTGGTTTCGGAAAGGAATTATCCGGGGAAACGCAAAAATCATTCAATTTGGGAAATGCTCAGAGAATATACATACAGGCATGCGGATGCTCATGTTGTACAGACCTCAAAAATTGCAGAATGGTTGCGAGAAAATACAAATTCTACAAATATCCATATCATTCCTAATTCCATATCATGGCCTCTGGGAAAAGTTGAACCCAACCTTGCACCCTCCGATTATGTTAAAAATGATGAAAATATAATTCTTGCTGTAGGTTCATTTAAAGAACAGAAGGGGTTCGATTTACTGATTGAAGCTGCTGCAAAATTTTTAAAAAATTATCCGAAATGGAAACTTGTGATTCTCGGCGGACCTGTAGATGAAGAAGAGAAACAAAAGAGTGATTATTTGCTTAGGCAGTATCATTCTATGATTAGAAAATACCATTTAAAAGAACAGATAATACTGCCGGGTAAAGCCGGTAATGTGGTTGATTGGTATCGAAGGTCCGATATTTTTGTATTGAGTTCGCGTTATGAGGGTTTCCCAAATGTATTACTGGAAGCCATGGCCTCCGGCACGGCCTGTGTTGCATTTGATTGTGACACAGGGCCAAGCGATTTAATTAAAGATGGCCATAATGGAATATTAGTGGAGGAATCAGATATCGGTAATCTTTCTGTATCGATCCAACGGCTAATTTCTGATGCTGATCTGAGAAGTGAACTTTCAAAAAATGCACTCGAAGTCAGGGAAATTTATTGCGAAAAAATTATCATGAAGGAGTGGTATCAAATATTAACAAGTGATATGCAAGAAAAAAATTGAATCAGTAAGGAAGTGATCTTGAAATATTCATATAGGAGGGAGCTAATTGATTGGAGAAATCACCTGCTGGATTATCAATAAAAATAGTTCCTTTTGCAAAAGATCCGCCATTTTGATCGTCAATATCAACTATCCATGTCTTAGTTCCATTTTCTGACCTAAACTTACAGTTCTTGAAAACATATTCGTAGCCGCCATCTGGCTTAAGGTCAAGACCTCGAGGCCTGAAATACTGGTAAGCATTGCCTGACAACTCCTTAACATATATGCAGTTTTCGGCATAAAATTTTTTTAATTCAAGGCTGTACCTGTTGGGTCTGATTCCGTGCATTTTGATAGTACAATTATATAAATAGAATTCACTTGTTAAGTCTCTGATGTCTCTTAATCCGTTCCAGTTGGCTGTTAATGGATGGCATTTGCCAGTCATATTTGGGAAATAGGTGTTGATACCGTCATCAAAGTTCCGGCATTCAAAATGATTATTTATAAAAATGCCAATGGTTTTTTTGAATGTGCCGGAATGTTGAGGTGTACTTTTAATTTGTGCAAAATAAATTCTCCCGGGCTGATTTGAAGAATTATTAAAAAAGCCCCATGTTGCTAAAAAATTATTTGCCATTATCATATATTTAACACCAACACTTTTGATCATTTGTGCACTGTGATGCCCTTCAACCCTGCAATTTTTTATAATAGCAGTATGCAGTTTATTATCATTGCCTGTTTCCAATAGAAAAAGTGCATCAGCGTTGTTAGAGTTTGGTTTGTCTTGTCTGATTCGATGCCCCCCACACCCGTCATATACAATCCAACCATGTGATCCACCAGAATCAAATCCTTTATCCGTAAAATTAATGGCACTACATTTATAATAGTAAACACCTTTAAAAACTTTTATTTCACCTGATTCATCTTCAGCATACATTCTGTTAACCGCTTGATTAGAAAAACATCTTGCAGCATTTTCGACAGAGCAATTTTCCCAGTAACTGTTGCCATTCTCATTTCTGAAACCACCCCAGTTGTAGCCGTACTGTTTTTTTGCGCAATCAATGGCCTGAATATTTCTGATAATTGAATTAGAACTGTTTCTTAATATATATAATCGATTTGATGTTTCACCTGCTTTCCAAGATCTGAAATTCGAATCAAACAAGCCGCCATTCCAGATACAGGGCGAACTTAGTCTTACCATATAATTCGACCGCCTCTGTCCATTTTTGCCATAGTCTGTTCTTTTCATCGTACCTTTACATTCAATACGAATACTTTTTTTAATTTCCCAGTTGTTAATCAACCAAATCCCTTCAGGAATAACAAGTGTTCCACCGGGGGGAGTAGCTTCCACAGCAGCTTCAAATTGTTTTTTTATAAAAGTGCCGTTTTTAGCACCAAAATTGATTACATTTACAACCTTTTTATTATGACCAATCTTTTGTTCGAGATTATGAAATAAATCGTTGCGAAAGTTTTCGTTGTAAATATTATATGGAACTTCATTTTTCCAGTATTCTAACTTATAATGGGTTATTGAGTTTAAATAATTAATATCTAATTCATTATGTATGTAATTTCGTATAACCATTTGATTATTATAGTATTTATGAGTTGTGTTATACATGCGTTTCTCTGAATTGAAAAGCGCAAAAAGCAATTTTTGAAGGGGAATTAATAATGCACTAATGAAATAGATAATAAATTTTCGTCTTTTAAGAACCATACTGATTTTAATTTGGCATTGTAGCCGATAATTATTTATTTAAAATATGTATAAACAAATATACTATAGTCTTTAATATAAACTTAAATATAAATATAATTTTAAATTAAATTAAATATGTTGATCTATGTGACTGGCAGGGGCCTTAGCGGAAGTACAATTTTGGATATAGCATTATCTCAGTCAAATAACGTTATAGGTATGGGTGAATTTATTATTGGAATGTATAAAAAGGGAAAATGCAGCTGTGGAAAGAGGTTAACAGAGTGTGATAAATGGGAAAAATTATTTACTTCAGAATCAAGTATAAAAACTGAGGATTTTGAGTATTTAAAAAATGAATCTACGGTGGCAAATTATTTTAAATATTTTTTAGTGAGTAAAAAAAAATTTCATAAAAAAGCTCATAAATACTTAAATATTAATTCAAAGGTATTAAAAATAAAAAGAAATTCGTGTAATTCCGATATAATTGTAGATTCATCAAAAGAGGTTACGAGAGGACTGATTCTTTCAAGAGGTTATGACGAATGTATAATAATTCATTTAATCAGGGATCCTTTTAAAGTAGTATCAAGTAATATTTATCACCTTGAACAGGGGAAGCCATTTCGTTTTATGAGAAAAAAATATAGAAATAAAAATGCTTTGTTTATTTATTTGTTAGTAGCAAGTTTTGGGTGGCTCATTGGTAATTTTTTAATTGAGCTTACAGGTATCTATAATAGGAATAAAAAGATTAAAATCAGGTATGAAGATTTATGTGCAAACCCGGATGAAGTAATCAGTAATATTGAAAAGAGAATTAATCAAGATTTATCAAGTACAAAGGATTTTTTAAAGGGAGAAAAAGCTGCAAAGAATTTTCACACTGTTCGTGGAAATCCCACTAAAAATGAGAAAAATTTGCTATTTGACAGAAATAGAGCAGTAGCCAGAGATAGAATGTCAATTTTTCAACGTATAGTTGTAAGAATTATAGTTGCACCATTGCGAATCGCTTATGGATATGGTTTTTAGCTATCAGTATAAACATGTTTATTCATTCTGATTAATTCTTCTTTTTATGAAAATCGTAATTTTACTTCCGTTTTTAAAAGCAGGTGGCACAGAAAGGCAGGCAAGTTATATAGCAAACTACCTGCAAGGTAATGGGTACGAAGTTGAACTTTTATGCATAGAAAAAACAGGTCAGTTCAACAAATTGTTTGAAGTTCCAATTCACTATTTAAACTCAAAATTCAGAAATTTGTTCATATTCCGGAATATTTATTTGGTGACTAAATATCTCAGGAATGCAGATGCAGATTTAATTGTCAGCCGTGCCTGGAGTACAAATTTAATCTGTGGCTTTGCAGGTATGTTAACCGGCTTGCCGGTTATTCACTTTCTGTCAGGGTCAATAGATCTTTCGGAGCATAGCATTCTAAAAAAGAAAATCTTTACTTTCGTTCTATCAAGGGCATCCAAAATAATTTCTGTATCATATGCATCCAAAGAAAATTGCGTTAAATGGCTTGATATCGATGAGAAATTAATTGAAGTTGTTCACAATGGTGTAGATGCCGAAAACATTCATCAATTGTCAAAACAAGAAATAGATCTTCCGGATGATTTTAACAATTCTGTGCCAACCATCACTTTTGTGGGTACTCAAGAGCACCGAAAAGGAGTGGATATACTGTTGCGAGCTGCAAAACAAGTTGTAAAATCAAATCCCATAAACATTCTTATTATCGGAGAAGGAGAATCATTAGGGCGTTATGTGGCGATGAGGGATGAAATGAAATTGAAAAATTATGTATTTTTTCTTGGAGAAAAATTAAATCCTTTTCCGTACATGAAAATGGCATCAGTGTTCGTAATGCCATCGAGAGCAGAAGGCTTTCCAAATGTTTTATTAGAAGCTATGGCTCTGAAATGTGCAGTTATTGCCACTGATTGTGAAACAGGCCCAAGGGAAGTTATAGATGGTAAAAATGGTATCCTTGTACCGGTAGAAGACTCACTATCAATATCGGATGAAATAATCAAATTAATCAGTGATCCTGTTCAGGTAAAAAAGTTTGGAACAAATGCCTACCAGACAATTCAGAACCATTTTACGTTGCATAAACAGATGCAAAAACTGGAATCAATTTTCGAGCGTGTTTTATAAAAAGTATTGACTGATTCATCTATGTTTAAAATAAAACAGAAATATCTTGACCACTTTACCGGTTTTTCACTGGCGTTGCTGGCTGCATTTCCTGTTGTCCGTGAAAACCTGATACCGCTTCCTGGTCAGGCAATGGTTATACCGGTAGCATTTCTATATGTCAGTGGAATTTTAAGACTTTTTCATGATGGAAATAAAATATTTAAGTGGAAAGTAATTATTTATACATATGCTATTTATCTACTGTTTTTTTTTCTTATTCTATCTGTAGCCTGGAGGCATTATCCGGTTGATACCAACGACGATCTTATTAAGGTATTATTCATATTAATTTTATTACCCGCCTTACTTCTCTCTTTTAATGAAAGGGCATTAGATTATTTTTTTAATTGGATTGTATTATACGGTATTTATGTAACCTTTGTCTACATTTATGACTATGCTATGGTGGCTAATTTAAGGGGATGGGCTGTTGGAACAAGCGCCTATCTGGTACGATCGTTTTTAATCGGAATGGGAGCATTAATAGCATTGTCAAAACTTTTATTTTATGATAATATCAATAAAAAACTATACGGATTTATTGCTTTCTTTCTCTATTTCGGTTTGGCGATAGCCTTAGGCAGGGCCGCTCTGCTTGCAGCGGTATTCTTGGGATTCATTCTTATCGCAATTTATTATCGAAACAATTGGCCCAAAAGCTATTCCTACATCGAATATTTCAAGAATAAAAGTACATTGATAATGGTGATGTTGTTATTCGGTTCAGTGGCATTTGCTGTTACACAAATTGAGAGAACGTTTTCCCGATTGATGAGACTGTTTACAGGGGCAGAATTCAGAACGCACAGGGTGCAATTATGGCAAGATGCTTTCATAGGGTTTTTTGATGCACCGATATTCGGACACGGTTTAAGCAACAGTGGGGCAGTTATAAATTTTAACTATCCACATAATCTGTATTTGCAAATGATGGTAGATGGAGGTCTAATTGCCTTTATTTTAATATTTTTTATTTCTCTGTACCCACTTCTTATTGCATATAATGCATATAAGAAACAACTACTTAAATCTAAATATTGGCTTCCTCTATTATCTTGTTATATTTTTTATTTAATTAACTATTCATTAGCTACAAACTTTTATGACGGAAGAATGTTGATAGCTTTGGGTTTGATTATCGTAATTGTTATAAATAATTTATCTTCCAAATATCCTGATAAATAATTCTTTGAAATGCTTCAATATTTTGATTATTAAATCATTAATATTGATTTGCTTACTTTTATTTTTGTTATAAAAAATTTTTCAGGATTTGATTTTCAAAATTCTTTCATAAAAATTCAGAAAAAATATTGTAAACCTTAAACTATTGGATAATTGTATATCCTAAACTCATTTTTTGTGGCAATAGATGAAAACCATAAATTTTGACCATCTCCAGGGCCATATGGAAAAAAAATAAGTCCGTAACGAAATAGTTTTTGATGCCAGAAGTCTTTTTTAAGTTCAAAAATCAGATTCCAATTTCTTCCATCCCGACTTTCCCAGATTTCAGTTGCATCATTTCGGTTAAATTTGCCGGGTTCACTTGCAGTGCTGAAGTAAAGATTTTCTGAAACTTTTGTCCCAAAAAAAATTGAACCACCAACAGTTGTGAGTTTCTCAATCTTTTTAGTGTTTCGTTTGAAACGGCAAATATAATTTTGTTCTCTTGGTGTATCTGTGCCGTAATAGATATAGTCGTCAGTAAAAAGAAGCGTTACAGCTCTAAATGATTGAGATCCTCCAATTTTATAAATTACTTTATAATCACTTCTGCGTAAATTCATGATCCATGATTCATCATCATCATCTCCTGTAGTAACCCATAGTGTATCATTATAAGGATCTTTAAAAACTCCGTGTATATGACGAATATTTTCAAACTTTTTTACTTCTTTCCATATGTTATAAGGTGGTTTTGAACGCAATAAGTGGATGGGTGGTTTATTACGACTTCGTATATATTCTCCATAGTAAACGGTGTTATTAATTGTTGCCATATGCAACGGTTGAGATCCCCTCAGTTTACAAAAATGTATTATTTTTTTCTCTTTGGTATCAATGTAATATATACGGCCTGCAAGAAAAGCTAACAATTTATTTTTATGAACAGGAATAACATTCTGAATATGCGATCTTGTTAAACGCTGATATAAAGGAAACTTATTTAGAAACAGATCAATATAGTTACTATGAAGTGATATTATTTTTTCCGGAGATTTATTTGAATTCCATTCAAATATAGATTTTCCTTTCGAAAAAAATTTTTGGTTTTTATCACAGTAGTTTATAAACCCATTCACTGCGATATTCAAGCGATTTTGATTTAAATCTTGCATAGCAAAATAACTATAACCAGTTTGGTTGAATATTCTGAGAAATGCGCTCTTTAAGTTTTCTAATAGTCTTTGCACTTATTGTTAGCAGGTTTACTTAATCAGGGTCATTTTTTTTACTTTAATGTTTTCATCTGTTTGTAATTGATAAAAGTAAATTCCACTTGAAAAAGATGCTCCATTAAACTGCATATTATGTGTTCCTTTGGATTTCATGCCTTTATCAAAATCAGCAACCAGTACTCCATTAATATTATAGATCTGAATCCGAATATTACTTTCTTCAGATAGATGGTAACGGATCGTTGTTGAACTGTTGAAAGGATTGGGATAGTTCTGTTCTAATCTTATTATACCATCGAATATAGTACCCCTGATAAATGAGATATTATTGGTGTGCATGGAATTTTTACTTGCATAGGCAGTATTTGCCTTAATAGTCCACTTTGCATCAAATATCTCATCAGTATTCACATTTTGCTTAGCCAGTATATTGTGAATTTTCTTATATGGTATTGAAATACTTTCTGAGGTGATGGAATCAATCTTTAATATCGGTTCCGAAAAATTTCCTTCAGTTTCATCCATTAAAAATGTATAGCTATAATCCAGATTACTATTAACTTTTTGCCAGGAGAACTGTATAGCCTGATCTGCATTACCTGTTATTTCGAAAGTTTGATTATTATTCGGATCATTCAATTCAAAATCGGATATCTCTACGACAACCCCTCTTTTCAAATTGATGGGATGCTCAACCGTTGACCATTTTGCAGGAATACCGATATTTACCTGCACAGCCCATTTAGCTTCTAAATAGTCAGAATAATTAATCCCTGCTTTGTTTAGAAGTGAGTCAAGTTGTTCGTAGGTCATGCTCAATTTATTTACGGATAATGAATCTATCTTGATCAGAGGTTTAGAAAAATCTTCATCAATAAAGTCCAGGTACCAGGAATATGTAAAATCATCTATACTCTCAGCCTCTTCCCATTTAAAATCTATCGTAGTATTTGATAAACCGGAAATATCAATTTCTTTATTCTTTGACGGCCTAATTAGGGTGAAGTCGGATATTTCATAAATATATCCACGATAAAATGTCAGGCTTTTTTTTGCAGTTGAATATTTATCAAGGGCAAGAGTTGAGGCTTTTACTTTCCATACTACTTGCCGTTCAGTTTCTATTGGCACATCATGAAGTGATAACAGACTGTCTAACTCTTCATAGGTAAATGTATACCAGTAATTGCTTAATGAGTCGATTTTTAAGATTGGATTGTCAAAGTTGTTACCATAGAAGTCCAGGATTAAACGATAAGTAATATCCAAATCACTTTCTGCCTCTTCCCAAACAAATCGTAGTTCTTGATCCGAAGCTCCCTGAACCTTAATGACTTGATTGTCTGACGGTTTGAGCAATGAAAAGTCATTAAGATACCCAATATAGTCTCTGAATATTTCTGTCTGAAAAGAATTATCTGAATATTTTGTTACGGTTTTTGAAGAAGCTTTTACTTTCCATAGTAAATCAATGCTATCACCTACTTCTAAATTCCATTCGCTGAGCAAACTGTCTAACTCTGAATATGTAAAGCTAAAACTTGTTTGGTGAAGAGAATCTTTAATAAACAGCGGATCAGACAAAGAACTGTTTTTATCATACGCCATCAATGTGTAATTCAAGTCAAGCCTGCTGTCGGCTTTAGTCCATTCAATTTGAAAAACCTGGTCTGGCTCACCCCGTACAGTTATTTCCAGCGGGTTTTTGGATTTAATCATATTAAAATCAGAAATAATATCCTCTGAAAAAACCGGATGTACTTTTTCTGAAATAGCGATGGCTGATTTTCGCCCCTCGGTTTGTGCGAAAATTCTGTAACGATATTCATTTTCTAATACTGTATTGTCTACAAATAAACTATCCATGTGATTTAGTTCTGCTATTTTTTCAAATTCACTGTTATTTGTAGATCTTTCCAGAATTACTGAAGATTCGACCGTTGTTAAGTAGTCCCAATTTAAAATGATTTTGTTATTGTTCTCTTTAGATACTGTAAATTGGTTGGGCATATCAGGTGGTATTCCATGTAACAAGCGTTCTTCGAGCTGTTTAGCATAAAGAGAGGGAAATTCTGGAGTTTGGTTGGTGCCTTCTATATATCCGGCAGGATGGTCAAAAAAACCACCTCCTGAAACTCTTGACTGATTTCCTATACCATAGTTTTGCGCTCCAGGAGGTTTTTGGATATAGATATAGCTATTCTCTGCATGAATATTCCAGGCAGTGGAATGTACTGAGGTCCAGCCATGGGAAGAACCAAAATTTCCCCGGTTGTTTAATGACAAAACATTAAAATGTACAGGATCATCAAATATAATATTGTCATAAAGTAGAGCCTGACTCCATTTTTGGTGTCCTTCGGAAGAACCAAGTGTTCTCCTGGAAATGCTCTCATGAAAAACTACACCTGATGCTACACTCGTACCGTTCGAAATAAAATCTCTTCTTCCATGAGAAGAAGTTACATTCGTAAATAAAATATTATTTGAAAACTGCATGGTATTAAAATTATACCGTCTTGAACCTGTAATACGGGAGTGAGGTTCTAAAGCATTCGAATTTTTGATTGTAATACGAGAAGATGTATGAGTACCGATTCCTGTAATTTGAAAGTGGAGTACGCTGACATTATTTGCCCATCCATTTTCTACTCCCCGAAATATGATAGCATTTTCAGCATGAGATTCTGAGTTTCCACCGGCTGACTCTATTTCTATTCTGAGATTTTCAACACCCGATTCGGTTACGAGATGAGTTCGGTTTGGTTTGTAAATAAAAATATCGGTTAATCTTGTGTCTAAATGATTATAAACGGGAGCATCAATTTGTATAAAATTATCGTTAATATCAGTTATATATCGATTATAAAAAATATCAATATAACCAGGTTGCCAGGGTTCTCCTGTATCAGTACCGCCTCCATCAACTGAATCAATCCATTTTTGAGAACTACGATGCCGGATTATGATGTTATCTCCAACCTCAAAATGCGTAGAATCTTCTATTTCAAATACTCTTGAACCTGCGGTAATAAATTCAGAAGTAATGGCAACGGTTTCACTTGCAGGCCTGTACCAATTTACCCTTTCATCACCTATTTGAAGTACAGTTCCTTTTACATTTGTTGCCGCACGAATTATTGTATCTGTTTCAGGATTGTTGCCATCACCGGATCCCCTGAGTACGACCCCGCTGGTATTTATAAAAAGGTTATTTCTAATGTTGTATTCACCTGGATTTAATCGGACAGCGCCCCGAAACCCATTTTCATTAACAGGTAATGACGAAACATGATTAATTGCATTTTGGATATGTTCTGTATTGTCACCAGAAACCGGGTTAATTGTCATTTCAACCGGAATATCCGGCAAAGGAACTCCACCGCCCCGGTAACCCGCATGGCTGTAATCCGGTATCCTGTTACCATCTGTATCGGCAATATAAGTGAGTGTGCCATCAGTACTTTTAAAAATAATATCAGAAATAAATTGTGCTTCTGTATTTTGAACAATCACTAAAAATAAAATGCAAGATATTATTAACGTCTTGCTGCACAATTTATAAGTTGAGATGATATTTAGCCCTAAAGTTACTTTTTTTGGAAATACTGATAATCTCATATTCTTAATAAATAAAATTCTAACCGTAGTCAGCATCTTTTCTATATCCACATAGAAGTATAAGTATTTTGCCCTAATTGATATATGTTGATACAATCATACTATGCATGTTAATATGAGTAACAACGTAGTTTATCTAAAACTTAATTAAACGTTCGATAATTTAAACAAAAAAAGTTATAACCAATAAGTAAAAACAAATCTTAGTAAAGCAGTTAAATTCGGTCGTAATTTTGGGATATCCGTTGGATCTTACAGGTTTTGTCAGTATTTGAGATTTTTAAAAACAATTTTTCTTACTCTAATCATTCTGACCGTTGCCAGTGTGTAACGCACGAGTTTGATAGAACAGCTTTTCATTAGATTGTTGGTTTTCATAGCAGGCGTTTTTTGGTGAGAAGTGCACAATTCAGAATTCGTTCATTAAAAGGCCTAAATAAGTTATTTGTGATTAATTTGCTATATCAGATTTGTCCATCGGTGCAACTGGCAAAAAGTTTAATAAATATTATGAATTACCCGTATAAAAGAAGATCCCTTGACTTCGTTTTTTACGCTATCGCTGAAAAAGCCTGTGCTACCGGTGACAGATGAATACCCAGCCCTTTCGGACCCACCCCTGCCTTCCGAAGCTTCAGCGCAGGCAGGCCAGCCCTCTCTCTCCTGACAGAACTGCGTCGGGACAAGTTGAGAGCATGTCGAAATCCCGACTTTTCAAAGATTTTTTCATGATAGATCTTCTTACTATAATAATTTATAATCGTTCATAATCCGGACTGGAACTTATTTTTATTAAAAACACAGTTAGATAATTTTTGACGAACGAATAAAAAACCAATCGATAAGCAAAGTGTTTTTTTGTTTGTTGGTTAGTCATCAAAAGAATTCTCCACTCCGTTTCGGCGGAAAAGAACCACCTGCACTCCGGTCGAAATGACAATTCACATATAAAGAAAAAACAAGACCGGGGGGCAGCCACTGCTGCCCGCCCCGGCCTTGTTTGTCCACTCGAGCCCTGTCATTTCGAGCGTAGACCCGACGCTTTTTGTCGGGTCGAAGTCGAGCTCATCTTTTCCCCGCGTTAGCGAAATCTCCAGATAAAGGACGGCTAAGAACTAAAAGTCCAGAGACAACAAAAAGCATGCATTATCGCAGCCCGCCATTATTCGAATTACATCAAATACTGAATATCGATTATGTTCATTTAATTCAGCGGTTATCTATGTAGTTCTTGCAACATCAACCCTTTTGAAAAATTCGTTTGACTTTTCGGGAGAGGGAGCCAGCTTTTCATCTTTCCAATGGTGTTACACTGCAATTGAGCAAAATTAGGTACTTGTAATAACATGGACCATTTATTCAGTAGGCGGCGCATTAAGAATATTAGCATACCGGGTTGATCAGCGCCGACTGATTACATACAGTTTGCCTGTCGTCCCAAGATCAATTGAACCTTTCTGCCGTACAAGACTTTGGAAGATGGACGGATTGAGTAAATGGAGGGATCTCGCTACGCGTGCAAAAGATGAGTATTGAAAAAATGCGAAATCATCAGCCAATGCAATCAGAAACTAAGATTTTTTTAAGTTCTAAAAAGTTTTACCAAGAGCACAGGTGGACAGCTCTGATGCTAAATAATGGAAATGTACTGAGACTGTGAAATAAATAATTTATCTTTTTATGTTCAATAATATTCTTACTATTGAGCTAAATCACATCTTATTTACATTGCATCGTAATGAAAATACTCTATTTCTATCAATATTTCAGTACTCCCAAAGGTTCATGGGGAACAAGAGTTTATGAATATGCAAGAAAATGGATAGAACAGGGACACGAAGTTACTGTAGTTACAAGTATTTACTCAAAATCAGATTTAAAAGCTGATAAGCTCATTGAATATCAGGAATTTGATGGTATAAAAATTATCATTTTAAATATAACGATCGATAATAAGCAACATCCGCTTAAAAGAATATGGACATTCATTCAATACTCGGTGCTGGCATCCTGGTTTGCCTTAAGCCAGTCATATGATGTTGTCATTTCCTCTTCAGGGCCAATAACTGTAGGTATACCCGGTTTGGTTGGCAAAAAACTAAAAAGAAAAAAAATGGTATTTGAAGTCAGGGATTTATGGCCGGATACTGCAATTTCAATGGGTTACCTGAAAAATAAATTTGTACAAAAACTAATGTATGCTTTCGAAAAGTTTTGTTACAACAATTCTGCCCTGATTGTAACACTATCCCCGGGCAGCAAAGAAAATATCATGAACAGGTATGGGGATTACAATATTATCTCTGTACCTAATTCTGCGAATATAGGCCTGTTTCAAAGTGAAAGTGAAAACAGTTTACCGGAAGAATTAAAGAATTGTCATTATGCCATTTATACCGGAAACATAGGCCCTGTAAATAATTCAATGATGCTATTTGAAGCCGCAAATATCATTAAAAAAAGGGGTATAGATAATTTGAAAATTGTTTTGATTGGAGATGGACAGGAAAAGCAATTGTTATTGAAAAAAACCTGCGAAATGGAG
>SL_3KL_010_SEDDRAFT_10002878_pt1 | contig 15684 bp, 17 predicted proteins | sample SodLakKL_010_SED_2_FD_10381 | JGI IMG/M metagenome (IMG submission 10381) | reverse complement strand
CGCACCGCGCTCGAGCGCCTGAGCGAGCAGGAGCCTCGGCTCGTAGCCGCCGTGCACCGGTTGGTCGCGCGCCGCCTGGCCGCGCGCGTGCGTCACCTCGAAGACCTCGTGGCCGCGCTGCAACGGTGACGGGGCCACCCGAAGGCGGCCCCGTCACCGTTGCGCGTGCGTCAGCGCGAGCGTGCGCTCAGTCGACGCGTCCGAGCTGCTCCAACGCCCACTCCATGAACGCCGGCTCGACCACGCTCGCGAGGTCGATGGGGGTCTCGTAGGCCGTGCGGCCGTTCTCGCGGTGCACGCGCTCCACGTCGGCGAGGCCATCGACCGGGATCTCCTGGTTCGGGTCGTACACGACCGGCGCGCCGCTCTGGAGCGCCTCGGCCGTGGTGCCGGGGAGGTACGCCAGGAACGCGTCGAGGTTCTCCTCCGAGAAGAGGTCGTCGCCCTGCATCAGGCGCGACGCCTCGAGCAGGGCCAGCGCGAAGCGGCGCGCCACTTCGGGGCGCTCCTCGACGAAGCGGCCCGACCCAACGAACGCCACGGTCATCAGGCCCGGCGTGAGGTCTTCGGCGAACGGCACGGCGGCGCCGGTACCTTCGGCCTGGTCCGCGAACGGGGCGCCGAGGATGCCGGCGTCGATCGCACCGGACTCGAACGACAGCGGCATGTCGGCGTTCGCGACGTTCACCAGGTTCACGTCGAAGATCGTGAGGCCGCCGCGCTCGAGCGCCTTCGCCGCAAGGTACTCGCCGCCGGAGCCGGGACCACCGGCGACCGCGACGGTGCGACCGCGCAGGTCCTCGATCGAGGTGATCGTGTCGGCCAGGTCGGCGCGCAACATCAGTTTGGTGGGGCTCCCCTCGAACGGTTCGAGCCCGCCGGGCGCGATGACGCGCAGGTCGAGCCCCTGGGCCCAGCCGTTCCAGAGCGACACGACGATGGCGATACCGCCGACGTCGATCTGCCCCTGCTCGAGGAAGGCGATCGCCTCGGTGCCCGACGCGACGCGGTCGATCTGGACGTCGAGGCCGTAGGCGTCGAAGATGCCGCGCTCGGCGGCGACGTAGAGCGTGCCGAACTTCGTGATCGACACGTAGGCGACCCGCACCGTCTCGCGCGGCGAGAGCGGTTCGGCGGCGCCGCCTTGGGCCAGGGCGATACCGGCCAGCAGTGCGGCTGTGGCGATGAGCGTGCTCAAGACTCGCATCGTTCCTCCTCGGTCGCCGCCGACGCGCACGACGTTCGGCCGAGCGGCGGGTCCGATGCTACACCGCCGGCACGAACGGCGCCCGTAGGACCCCGACCCCTGTGTCCCGCGCTGGGAACGTACTATGGTCGGGTCTTGAGCGTGCTCACCACCGTCACCACACCAACCCCTGCGCCCATGCGCCCCACATGACGCCGACCCTCGGCGTCGCCTTCGTGGCCGGCGTACTCTCGTTCCTGTCGCCGTGCGTGCTCCCGCTGGTGCCGACGTACCTGGCCTACATCGGTGGCTCCGGCGCGGCCAAGCGCGCGCTGGTGCTTCGCAACGCGGCGCTCTTCGTGCTGGGCTTCAGCCTGGTGTTCATCGCGATGGGCGCCTCGGCCAGCGCGCTCGGCTCGATCCTGCGTGAGCACCGCTCGGTCCTGATGATCGTCGGGGGCGTGCTGGTCATCGCCTTCGGCCTGGTCATGCTGGGCGTGATCCGCCTGCCGTTCCTCTACCGCGACACGCGGCGCCCGCTCGGCGCCGACGCGAACCCGCAGACGCCGTGGGGCGCAGTCGCCCTCGGCAGCGCATTCGCGTTCGCCTGGACGCCGTGCATCGGCCCGGTGCTGGGGGCGATCCTGACGATCGCCGGCGCCTCCGGCACGCTCACCACGGGCGTGGGGCTGCTGGCGGTCTACTCGCTAGGGCTGGCGGTGCCGTTCATGCTCGCCGCGCTCGCCTTCGAGCCGTTCTTGCGCATGTCCCGCGGCCTCCGGCCCTACCTGCCCTGGTTCGAACGCGTCGCCGGCGGCCTGCTCGTGATCGTCGGCATCATGATGGTGACCGGCACGTTCACCGCCCTCAACAACCTGCTGCTACGGCTGACGCCGGAGTGGCTCTTCCAGCGGATCTGACGTGCCTGACGACACCGCGATCGCGCTACACGGCCTGGTGCGCGGCTACGGCCGCCGCGCCGTCCTCAAGGGCCTCGACCTCGAGGTGAGCCGGGGCAAGGTCGTCGCGCTCTTCGGCGCGAACGGTGCCGGCAAGACGACGCTGCTGCGGCTGCTCGCGACGCGGCTGCGGCCGAGCGGCGGGCGCGCCCTGGTGTTCGGCCACGACGTCGTGACCAGTGGGCACGAGGTGCGGCGGCGCATCGCCACGCTGGCGGTGTTCGGCGGCGCCTACGCCACGCTCACTGCGCGCGAGCACCTGCGCCTCGACGCCGCCCTGCGCGACATGGCGAACGACGACGACGCCTTCACCGCACTCCTCGACCGAGTCGGCCTCGCGGACGCCGCCGACGCGCTCGTGCGGACGTACTCCAGCGGCATGCGCAAGCGCCTCGGCCTGGCGCGCCTGCTGGCAGCCGACGCCGCCCTGTGGCTGCTCGACGAGCCCCACGCCGCGTTGGACCACGCCGGTCAAGACCTGCTCGACGCCCTCGTCGCCGAGGCGAAAGGCCGCGGCGCCACGGTGTTGATGGCCACGCACGAGCGCGATCGCAGCCGGCGACTCGCCGACGCGAGCCTGGTGCTCGACGACGGGCGCCTGCGCCTCCTCCAACCCGGTGCGTCACCGTGAACGACCTGCTGGCCGTCCTGTGGGTGGCGCGCAAGGACCTGCTGCACGAGACGCGAAGCAAGGCGACCACCGTGGCGACGCTGTTCTTCTCCGCCGTCACGTTGGTCGTGCTGGCGTTCGCCATCGGCCAGGACGAGGCGCTGCTGCGCGGTGCCGCCACGGGGGCGCTGTGGGTGGCGCTGGCGTTCGCCGGCGTGATCTCGGCGGCGCAGTCGTACCAGGCCGACCTCGAGGACGGCGCCTTCGACCACCTGCTGACCACGCCGGTGCCGCGCGCCGCCGTCTACCTGGGCAAGCTGCTGGCGAACTGGCTGTTCATGCTGCTGCTCGGGCTGCTCATGCTCCCCGTCACCTTCGTGCTCTACGGCGCGGCCTGGCCCGCCGCCTGGCCCTGGTTGCTCGCCACGCTGGCGCTGGGCACCCTCGGCTTCGCCCTGATCGCCGTGTTCTACGCTGGCCTCACGGCCAACCTGCGGGCCCGCGAGTCGCTGCTGCCCGTTCTGATGTTCCCGATCGTCGTGCCGATCCTGCTCGCCTCGGTGCGTGCCAGCGGCGCGTTGGTGGGCTCGGACGACCTCGCACTCGCCCAGGGTTGGCTACGATTGCTCGTGGGGTTCGACCTCGTCTACGCTGTGCTCTGTACGGCGATCTACCACTTCGTCGTGGAAGAGTGAGCGGCATGATGCAAGGCGTTGCGTGTGGGCTCGGCCGGTTTCCACGGCGCGAGCCCAGGAGGAGAGCGAGATGATGGATGCGAGCGTGCGGCTGCGGCGCCCGGCCTGGTTGCGGGCGTGGGGTGTGGCGCTTGTCCCGCTGTTCCTGGCTGCGGCCTACCTGGGCCTGGTGTGGAGCCCGCAGGACGTCAACCAAGGCAACCTGATCCGCATCATGTACGCCCACGTGTCGGTGGCCTGGATCGGCTTCGTTGCCGTGGGCCTCACCGCGCTGTTCGGCGCCCTGTACCTGTGGCGCGGCAAACGTCGTGACGACGTGCTGGCGGTCGCCTCCGGCGAGATGGCCCTGCTCTTCTCGGCGCTCACCATCATCGGCGGGATGACCTACTCGCGACCCACCCTGAACACGTTCTGGACGTGGGACGCGAAGCTGACGCTCACGGCCCTGATGGTGGCGCTGCTCGTGGGTTACTTCATCGTGCGCGCGCTCATCGACGATCCGGTGCGGCGCGGGCGCGTGTCGGCGGTGGTGGCGATCATCGTCGCCGCCAGCCTGCCCTTCAACTACCTGGCCGCCGAGTGGTTCCGGACGCTGCACCCGTCGCGAGCGATCGCGCTCGACGGCAGCGGCGTCACCATGGCGCCAGAGATGCTGTTCACGCTGCTCTTCAACACCGTGGTGGCCGGGCTGGTGTACGCCTGGTTCATGGTGGATCGCGCCCGGCTCGGGCGCATCGAAGCGCAGCTCGAGGCGGAGCGGGCTGAGCGCGAGCTCGCGTCGGTGCCGTCGGGAGGTGTGGTCCGTGTTTGAGGGTTGGAGTCATTGGGTCTGGGTGACCATCGCTTGGTCGCAGGTCGTGCTCGCCTACGCCGGCTACCTGGCATACTTGGGCTGGCGCAAACGTCGTCTGCTCGCTGACGCCGACGCCGTCCGCATCATCACCGCCNACACGGCCGAGGGCGAGGCATGAAGCGCCGCGTCGCGCGCCGCCTCGGTATCGCGCCCCGGCGCGTCGTGTACGCCCTGCTCGGCATCGGCGTGCTGGGCGTCGCCGGCTTCATGATCAGCCAGGCGCTCAACACCGCGCTCGTGTACTTCATCCTGCCCAACGAGTACGCCCAGGAACCGGCCCAGTACGAGAACCGGCGCATCCGCCTCGGCGGCCTGGTGGCCCCCGAGAGCGTGGCCTTCAACGACCAGGACTTGCAGCTCACCTTCCTCGTCACCGATGGCATCCAGAGCTACCGTGTCGAGCACGTCGGCGCGCCGCCCGAGCTGTTCCGCGAGAACGCCGGCGTCGTGATCGAGGGGAGCTTCGACGCGGACGTGTTCGTGTCCGACAACCTGCTGATCAAGCACTCCGAGGTGTACGAGGCGCCGGAAGACGGCCACATCGACATCGAAGAGTTGCGCAGGTCGCTGCAGTGACGGGGGACCGCGGCACCCCATGTTGAGTCTCGGCGTCCTCGGTTCGGCCGCACTGACGCTGGCGCTGGCCCTCTCGGTCTACGCAGTCGTCGCCGGCGTGCTCGGCGCCGTGCGGCGCGACGCTCGGCTCCAGACCAGCGCCCGGCTCACCGCGATCGCGGTGTTCCTGGCCACCACCACCGCGATCGTGGTGATGCAGGCGGCGCTGCTGACCGACGACTTCACGGTCAAGTACGTCGCCGAACACTCCCGCATCGAGTCGCCCGTCTGGGTCAAGGTCGTGACGCTGTGGGCGGCGCTCGAGGGTTCGGTGCTGCTGTGGGCCTGGCTCCTGACCGCCTACACGGCCGTGCTGGCCCTCACGGCCCCCAACACGATCCTGCGCCCGTGGGCGCTGGTCGTGATGAACGTCGTGGCGATCTTCTTCCTGTCGGTGGTCACCTTCGCGGCCAACCCGTTCATCGTCCTGGCCAGTCCACCACTCGACGGCCCCGGCGCCAACCCGCTGCTGCAGAACCACTGGATGATGGCGGTCCACCCGGTGCTGATGTACCTGGGCTTCGTCGGCCTCACCGTCCCCTTCGCCTTCGCGATGGCCGCGCTCATCACGCGCCGGCCCGGCACGGAGTGGATGCGCCTCACGCGCCGCTGGACGCTGCTGGGCTGGGGCTTCCTGTCGGCGGCGATCGTGACGGGCGGCTGGTGGAGCTACGAGGTCCTCGGTTGGGGCGGGTACTGGGCCTGGGACCCGGTCGAGAACGTGTCGATCCTGCCATGGTTCACCGCCACCGCCTTCCTCCACAGCATCCAGGTACAGGAGCGACGACGCATGCTCAAGTCGTGGAACCTGCTCCTGATCGTGCTCACGTTCTCGCTCACCCTGCTCGGCACCTTCCTGATCCGCTCGGGGGTGGTGTCGTCGGTGCACGCGTTCGGCGACGGGCCCGTCGGTCCGTACTTCCTGACGTTCTTCGTGATCGTCGCGCTCGCCAGCATCTCGCTCGTCGTGTGGCGCTGGGACCAGATCCGCGACCGGTCCGATCTCGACGCCGTGGTGAGCCGCGAGGGCGCCTTCATCGGCGTGAACGTGCTGTTCCTGGCCATGGCCTTCGCCGTGCTGCTCGGTACGGTCTTCCCGCTCTTCGTCGAGGCGACCACCGGCGCTCGCGTGACCGTCGGCGCACCCTTCTTCGACGCCATCACGCTGCCGGTGTGGATGGTGGTGCTGCTGCTCATGGGTGTCGGCCCGCTCCTGCCGTGGCGGCGCGCCGAGACACAGACGCTGCGCAAGAACCTCGTGTTCATGACGGTCGCGCTGGTGCTGGCCGTCGTGATCGCGTTCGCGTTCGGCATGCGCAAGCCGTACCCGCTCCTGACGCTCGGCCTCGCCGGCTGGAACCTGGCCTCGGTGGGCCTCTTGCTCGCCGGCGCGATCGTGCCGCGCGCCCGCATCACCGGACGCTCGCTGGGCGAGGTGTTCACGCGCTACGCCTTCGAGCAGAAGCGCCGGGTCGGCTCGATGGTGGTGCACCTGGGCGTGATCGTGATCGCGATCGGCATCGTCGGCTCGGGCGGCTATCGCGTCGATCAGCAACTGCGCCTCGCCTACGGGGAGCGCATCCCCTACCAAGGCTACGAACTGCAGGCGCTGCGCCCCTTCGCGGAGCAGGAGGCGGGTCGCGCCTCGGTCGGCGTCGAAGTGGCGGTCTGGCGCGGTGAGAACCAGATCACGGTGCTCACACCGCGCATCAACCGCTTCGGCACGAACCAGATGACCGTCCCCACCCCCTCGGTGCACTACACCGCCGGGCACGACCTCTACCTCGCCCTCGCCGGCGCGGTCGACCCGTCGCAGGACTTCGTCATCATCCGAGCCGTCACGAGCCCGCTGATCACGTGGATCTGGTTCGGCGGCGCGATCATCGTGCTGGGTACCGCCTACGCGCTCTCGCCCGGCGACCGGCCGCTGCGTCGGCGCGTCGATGCCGAGGCACCCGTGGGGGCGGAGGCGTGAGCCGCGTTCGCCGCCTGCTGCCCGTGGTCGCCACGGTCGCGGCGTTGTCGGCGCTGTTCCTGTTCGGCCTGCTGCGCGGCAGCCCCGATCGCGACATCCCGTCGAACTTCCTCGGACGTGAGGTCCCGAACTTCGACCTGCCGTTGTACGAGCGCTACATGTCCGAGTTCGGCCCACGCCTGACGCTCGACGAGGTCCGGGGCCGACCCATGGTCATCAACTTCTGGGCGTCGTGGTGCGGCCCCTGCTACGAAGAGGCGCCACACCTGCAGCGCGCCCACGAGCGCTACGGCGACGAGGTGCTGTTCATCGGCATCCAAACGCAAGACCGTGACGCCCGCGCGGCGGGTCGCGCCTTCATCAACCAGTTCGGCCTCAGCTTCCCGAACGTGTTCGACGGCGACAGCCGCACGAGCATCGCCTACGGCCTGTTCGGCGTCCCGGAGACCTTCTTCGTGCACGCCGACGGGACGCTGCACCACAAGTACGCCGGACCGGTCACCGAGACCATCCTGAGCGAGCAGATAGGGGCGCTACGGCGATGAACGTACTCCGTCGGACCGAGTGGCCGTACACCCTGGCCCTGCTCGCTCTCGTCTGCGCCCTCGCGCTCGGTAGCGCTGCCGCGCAGGAGCGCGAACTCGACCCGCGCGTGTTCGAGATCGGTCGCGAGCTCCGTTGCCCCACCTGCGTGTCCGAATCGGTCGGCGAGTCGAACGCCGCCATCGCGCGCGAGATGCGCGTGTTGATCCAGGAGCAGCTCGATCAGGGCGCGAACCGTGCCGAGGTGCTGGCATTCTTCCAGGAGCGCTACGGCGACTGGATCCTCCAGAACCCACCGATGCGCGGGTTGAACCTGCTCGTCTGGCTCCTGCCGATCGTCGCGGTGCTCGTCGCCGTGGTCGTCATCACGCGCCTGTTGCGCCGTTGGCGGACCGCGGCGGAGCGACCCATCGACGTCGTCGACCCATCCGATCTCGATCGCGTCCGTGCGGAGCTCCGTGGTGGGCTCGGCGACGGCGCGGGCCGTTGAGGTATTCGTGCTGACCTTCGTGTTCTTGACGGTGCTCGTCCTGATCGCGGTGACCTACGCCGCGATCCCGCTCCTCGCCCCGCGCCAGACCGACCCTCTGCCCGACGAGCGCGACCCGGAACTCCTCGACCTCGAGGAGGAGCGCGAGTCGCTGTTCCGCGCCATCCGCGAGCTCGACGCCCGCGACGACATGCCCGACGCTCGCCGCGACGAGCTGCGGGCCCGCTACGAGGCGAAGGCCGCGAGCGTGCTGCGCGGCATCGACCAGCGCCACGCCGACCTCGCGGGCCGCCCACCCGAGAGCGCGAGCAGCGACGCCCAGAAGCGCCGCGCGCTGCCATTGGGCACGCTGGGGCTGCTCGGACTCATGGTGGTGACCGCCGTCGCGCTCGGGCCCTTCGTCCTCCCCCGCGTCGGCCAAGACGCGACGGTGACGACCTTCTTCGAGGCCGATCTGCGGGCGGCCGAGGCGTTGCGCGACCTGCAGCGCGCCGCCGATCGCGACGGCAGCGTGGCCTCGCTGATGCAGCTCGCCGACGCGTACTGGACGCTCGAAGACGCGCCCCAGGCCGAGGCGACCTATCGCCGTGTGCTGCTCGCCGCCCGCGAGGCCGGCGGCGACGCGCCCGTGCTCGCCTACCAACGCCTGGCGCTCCTGACGTTCGCCGACGATCCGGCCACGGCCCTCCAGTACCTGCTCGAAGCACGCCGACTCGACCCGCTCGACGCCGACACCCTGGTCGGCGTGGCGGAGCTGTCGTTCCAGTTGGGTGATCTCGACACCGCCCGCGAGGCGTACGAGACCTACGTCGAGACCCCCGACGGCCAGGCCGACGTCGAGGCGGCCGCACGCCTGCGGCTCATCACGGGTCTCGGGCCGGTGCTCGCGGCGCTCGACGAGGAGCGCAACGCCACGACGCTCAACGCCCTCGCCGACGTCCTCTGGGACACTGGCGCGATGGAGCAAGCGGTCGAGGTGTCGTTCGAGATCCTGACCGAACACGACCCGATGGACTCGGCCGCGCTGTCGCGCACCGGCCAGCTCATGTTCCTGCGTGGGCGCACCGACGACGCCATCGAGCTCTTGGAGCGCGCCGCGATCGGCGCCGGGGGGCTCGCGGAGCTGGAGTCACAGGCCAGCCTCTTCCTGGGCAACGCCTACTTCGCCGAGGGCGACGACGAGGGCGCCGTGCGCGCCTGGACCGCCCACATCGAGCGCGTCGGCGAGGCCGCCGCAGGCCGCGTGCCCGAGTTGATCCGCACCGCCGAGGCCCGCGCCAGCGGCGACGTCGACGCGACCATCCCGATGCCCGGCATGCAGAGTCCGACCGCCCAGACCGAGGCCGACGACGAGCCCTCACCGTCGGAGCGTGCGGCAGCGGCGCTCGAGGCGGGTACGCCCGACGCCATCGCCGCGGTGGCGCAAGCGTCGTACGCCCAGCACTGCGCGATGTGCCACGGCGCCCAGGCGCAAGGCGGCAGTGGTCCCCGGCTCGCCGGCAACGCACGTTCGGCGCAGGAAGCCAACGTTCGCTCGGCGATCACCTTCGGGCGCGGCATCATGCCCGGCTTCGGCGCGATCATGAGCGACCCCGAGATCGAGGTCATGGTGCGGTGGCTGGCCACGGACGTGGCCACGCCGCGCTGAGGCGCACCATGGCAGCGCCATCGGGACCGCCCGACCCGGGGCGTCGCACGCTCATCACCTGGTTGTGGCGCTTGCCCGTGCTGGCCGCGCTGGCGGGTGCGGGGTTCGGGGCGCGCGAGGTGTGGCGCGTGCACTTCAACAAGCCGGCGCCGGCCGATCCGCCCCGCTTCGAGCCGCGCGAGGCGACGCTCGTGGCGCCGGTGGCGAGCTTCGCCGCCCCGTGGGACGCCGTCGAGTTCGTGCTGGCCGGCTGGCCGGCACTGGCCGTGCGGCTGCCCGCTGCGGTTCCCGGCGCGCTCGTCGTCGAAGGCGTCCGGGACGGCGCAGCGACCGACGAGGCTTTCGCCGTGGCCGGCTTCAGCCGCATCTGCACGCATCAGGGCTGCCTGGTCGACCTGAACCGCGACACGGAAGCGATCGCCTTCGCCTTCAACCATCGGGGCGACACGCCCCAGCTCGCCTGCGCATGTCACTACAGCGTGTTCGATGCGACCCTCGCCGGGCGCGTCGTCAGCGGACCGGCGATCGAGCCGCTGCCGCGCATCCGGCTGCGCGTCGAGCGCTCGCCCGACACCGGTGCGCACGTCATCGTCGCGGACGGAGCCGAGACGAGCGGCTGAGACGAACCGCTGCGGGGACCCGCCGAGACCAGCGACAGGGTCGAGCCGCAGCGACGTCTATCCTGAGCGCAACGGGAGGAGAGCCCATGAACCCACTCCGCCACTTGGCCACGTTGGGGCAGTCCGTGTACCTCGACGAGATCAGCCGCACGCTGCTGCTCAGCGGCGAGCTCGAGCGGCTCATCGCCGACGACGGCTTGCACGGCGTCACCTCCAACCCGGCGATCTTCGAGAAGGCGATCGCCGGTTCGGACGCCTACGACGATGCGATCCGTGACCTTGCGGTCGCCGGGCGCTCGCCGGAGCGGATCTTCGAAGCGCTCGCCCTCGAGGACATCCAAGACGCCGCCGACCTGTTCGCCGAGACCTACCGCCGCAGCGACGGTCAGCACGGCTACGTGTCGCTCGAGGTCTCGCCGAAGCTGGCGTTCGACACCGACGGCACCATCCACGAGGCGCGCCGGCTGTGGGCGGCGCTGGATCGCCCGAACGTGCTGATCAAGGTGCCCGGCACGGCTCCGGGGCTGGCGGCGATCCGGCAGCTCACCGCCGAAGGCATCAACCTGAACGTCACGCTGCTCTTCGGACTGCCGCGCTACCAGGCGGTCGCGGAGGCCTACCGCGCGGGCCTGCGCGACCGCCTCGAGTCAGGCCGCCCACTGCACGCCATCGCGTCGGTCGCCAGCTTCTTCCTCTCGCGTATCGACGTGGCCATCGACCCGCTCCTCGATCAGGTCGCGGCGGAAGGCGGCGAGCGCGGCGAGCGGGCGGCCGCACTGCGCGGAACGGCGGCGATCGCCTCGGCGAAGCGCGCGTACGTGATCTACCACGACGTGTTCGGGGGCGACGACTTCGCGGAGCTCGTGGCGCACGGAGCTCGGCCGCAGTGGCTGCTGTGGGCGTCCACGGGCGTGAAGGACGAGCGCTACCCACCGACCAAGTACGTCGANCCGCTCATCGGCGCGTCGACGATCACCACGTTGCCGCGCGACACGCTCGACGCGTACCGCGCGCACGGAGACCCGGCGCCGCGCCTCAGCGACGGCCTCGAGGACGCCGCACGGTCGCTGCGTGCGCTCCAGGACCTCGGGATCGACCTGGACCACGTGACGCACGTCCTCGAGGACGAGGGGGTCGAGAAGTTCGTCAAGCCCTACCAGGCGCTGCTGGAGGCGGTGGCGACGGCCGCTACGGAGGCGACGAAGAGCCCTTGAGCGCTTCCTCGGCCTCCGCCAGCCGCCGCCGCAACAGGGCCGTGTAGCCGATCAGGGTCACGAGCACGAACGCGAACCACTGCACGGCGTAGCCGAGGTGCGGTCCCGGCGCGACCTCGGGCGGCCGCGGCGGCAGCGGGAGCGTGGCGTCACCGGGCGGACGCGGGCCGGCGTCCTGCAGGATCCGCAACGGTTGCAGCGGGTACGGTACTTGTGCCGACAGACGCTCCAGGTCGACGTACGCGACCTGCGCCAAGCGTCCGTCGGGCGGGTCGCGCGGCGCGAGCGCGGCGAGCGGACCGGTCGGTGGTGTCTCGCCCGGGAAGGCCCAGCCCTCGATCGTGACGACACCGGCCGGCGGTGGCGCCGCGCTGACCGGCACGCTGTCCAGCGACTGCGGGACCCACCCCCGCTCCACCAGCACGGCGCTTCCATCGTCGAGGACGATCGGCGTGACCACGTGGTAGCCCGGCGAACCGTCGCGCGACACGGGGCGTCGGAGCACCTCGGCCGCCGCATCGAAGCTGCCGGTCACACGCACGCGCCGGAACTCGAGTGGATGCGGCGCCATGGGTGCCGGCGCCGACGGCTCTGCAGCAGCCGCCCGCAACACGCCGGCGATGTCGGTGGCCGGGATGTCGAGCCGCGCCTCGATGGCTGCGTTGCGCAAGACGTTCTGCTCGTGGCGCCGCAGCTGCCAGGCGCCGAACTGGCTGAACGACACCACGACGCTGATGGCGAGCAGGTGTCCGACGATCCAACCGGGGCTCAGGAGCGAGCGCCAGGCGCCCGAGCGGTGCACATCCACGCCTACACGAAGAGCGCTCGGTCGAGCGCCATGGACAAGAACAGCAGCGCCAGGTAGAGCATGGAGTACTTGTAGACCGGCAGCGCGCTCGCGCGGTCGACCTTGGCGCCGCTGCGCACCACCGCGAAGAGCCGCAGGACGCGCAGCGCCAGCACCACGTTCAGGGCCAACGCTGCCAGGAAGTAGCCGATGCCGAACGCGTTCAACGCGAAGGGGATCACGGTCAGCAGGATGGTCAACGCCGCGTACATCACCATCTGGATCACGGTCGCGCGTTCACCGATGACCGAGGGCGCCATGGGGATGCCCACCGCCACGTAGTCGTCCTTGATCATGAGCGCGAGCGCCCAGAAGTGGACCGGCGTCCACATGAACACGAGCGCGAAGAGCATCCACGCGAGCAGCGAGAGGTCGCCGGTCACGGCGGCCCACCCGACGAGCGGCGGAACCGCGCCGGCCGCGCCGCCGATGACGATGTTCTGCCACGTGCTGCGCTTGAGCCACATCGTGTAGATCAGGACGTAGAACGCGATACCGGCCCAGGACAACAGCGCCGCCAACAGGTTCGAGGCCGCCCAGATGGTGACGAACGACGCCACCGTGAGCGCGCCGGCGAACAGCAGGGCGTCGCGCGTCGGGATCACGTCCGTGACGGTGGGTCGTGACGCCGTGCGCTTCATGCGCCCATCGATGTCGCGATCGAACACCATGTTGAACGCCCCGGCGGCGCCAGCGGACATGGCACCGCCGACGATCAGGCCGAGGAGAGGGATCAGGCCCGGGAAGCCGCTGGCCGCGATGAACATCGCACCGACGGTGGTGAGCAGCAGGAGGCTGATCACCTTGGGCTTGGTGAGCACCACGTAGTCGCGCCAGGTCGCGCGGCGCGGGATCACGATGCCTGCCATCTCAGGCACGCTCCAGACCGGTGCGCGCCAAGCCTGCGGCGCCCCTCGCGGCGGGGATGGGGGCACCGAGCATCACGAGCGACAACGCCGCCAGCAGGCCGAACGCGGCGACGGCCAACCCGAGATGCAGCATCTGCAGCACGATCGGCGCCAGCAGCGCAAGGTTCACGGTCCCCACGCCCAGTTGCACGATGTACGTGCCGAGCAACCACTGGCGCAGCCGGTGCCCATGTGGCACCGGCTTGAGCCAGCGCGCGAGCCCGAGCGCGATGAACAGGTACACGCCCACCGCGATGGCGATCAGCGGGTGCAGGATGCGGAGCCGGATCAGCGGGTGCGACTCGGGGTCGAAGTCGGCGGCGATGCCATCGGCGAGCGACTCGGACGGGAACATGGTGTTCCCCATCGCGGCGATGCCACCGCTGAACATGAGCACCTGCATGCCGACCAGGCCGACGAGCAGAACCGTCAGCAGCAGTCCCTGCTGAGGCAGCCGCAGCGGGTACTCCGGCCGGTTGCGACGGGTGTAGACGACCGTCCCGGCGAGTGCACCGATCAGCAGCAGCGAGTTGACGAGGTGCGTCGCCACCATCAGGCCGCGGGCCGTGGACTGGTTGTCGCCAGTGAGTCCCCACAACACGGTCAGAGCGCCGAGACCGGCCTCGATGAGGAGGAAGACGAACGCCGCAAGCCCGAACACGAACGCCCCACGGTTCTCGTGGCGCTCTCGCCACACGCGGCGCGCCAGCCACGTGCCGAGGACCAGGACGACCAACGACAACAGGCGGTGCGTGAACTCGATGGCGGTATGGGCGTCGCCCGAGAGCGGGACGAGCTCGCCATGGCAGGTCGGCCAGTGCGATCCGCAGCCGGCCCCGGAACCGGTGGCGCGGACGAACGCGCCTTGCAAGATCACGACGACGTTGGCCCACAACGTCACCCACACGAGTGTCGGCGTCGTGGCCCAAGCGGGGCGGTACCGCGTCGGTTCGTTCGATGTGCTCATGCATGTCCTCGCAGGCGCCGACACTGCGGGCGCCGTGCGGCTCGTCGTGCCGCAACGTCGGCATCGTACACGTCTCCGGGCCGGCCGTGCGTGACCCCGGGCGCAGTACGGGACGAACGTCCCGGGCCGCTTCGCACACGCCGTTCTCACCCGCGGAGGCCATCGTGTGAGGCGATGCGGTCACGGATCACCCGACACGCCCCGCCCGGTCGCCGACGCGCACTCGATCGCCTCGAGTCACGCCAGACCGGCGTCGTGAGGCACGCCGAACGGGCTGCCTGGCCGGTGTTAGACTCGTCCGATCAATCCTCCCGGAGGCTCCGTTGAACACCACCTACCCCCGACGCTCGCCGCGCCATGCCGCCGCGCGGGTCCGCGCCACGCTGCACGCGCTCGCGCTCGTGCTCCTGGTCGGAGCCGCAGCGCACGCGCAGGAGGGCGCCGCACCGACGGCTGACGCCGATCGCCTCGTACGCGACGGCAACCTCTACTACGCACAGGGCGATTGCGCGCTCGCGCAGTACTTCTACCAAGAGGCGCTGAAGCGCGAGGAGAACCACCCCGAGGCGCTCGTCGGCAAGGGGCGTGCGCTCACGTGCCAAACCGCCTATCCCGCGGCGATCGACGCCTTCAGACAGTCGATCTCTGCGAACCCTCAGCACATCCCCGCCTACGTCCACCTCGCGTTGACGTACCAGGAGCAGTTCCTCGCCGATCCGGGCGGTCACGGCGGCCGGCTCGGAGACGCGCTCGATATCTTGGCGCAGGCCGAGTCGATCGCGCCGCAAGACGCAACGGTGCAGAACACGCGCGGCATCGTGCTCTACCAGGTCGGTGACCTCGGCGCCGCTCAGCAGGCGCTGGAGCGGGCCGTCGAACTCGCCACCGCCGCCGGCCTGGCCGAGCGCGAACGCTCCACCATCCACGTGAACCTCGGTCGTGCCTACCGCGACCAGGACCAGCTCGAGTTGGCGCAGCAGGCGTTCCGACGGGCCGTCGTGCTCGATCCGACCAACGCCAGCGCGCACAACAACCTCGGCAACATCATGTACCGACTCGGTGACTGCGCTGGCGCCGAGTTCGAGCTCTCGCAGGCGGTGGCGCTCGCGCCGACGTCGCTGTCGGCCGTGTCGCAGCTGGCCATCGTGCTGTTCGAGTGCGGTGACGTGCCGGCATCGATCCCGCGCTTCGAGCAGGCGCTGCAACTCGACGGCGCCGTGTTCACCCCACCGCTCTTCACCTACCTGGCGCGCGCGTACCTTCAGCAGGGCCGTGTCGACGACGCCGTGCGGCGCGCCCAGCAAGGCGCGTTGTTGCCGCCCGAGTCGGCCGACGCCCACTACTACCTCGGCAGGGCGTACGAGGCCCGTCGCGCCAGCGGCGATCTCGAGAACGCGCGCCGAGCCTTCGAGCGCGCCCTCGAACTCGATCCAGGTTTCGAGAGCGCACGTACGGCCCTCGCCGACCTGCGCTAGCTCCGGCAGAGCGCTTCGAACCCGGCTCGCGCCGGCGTACCACCAACCGTAGCGTCACGCGCGCTGGCCTCCGTGCCAG
>SL_3KL_010_SEDDRAFT_10002877_pt1 | contig 15686 bp, 9 predicted proteins | sample SodLakKL_010_SED_2_FD_10381 | JGI IMG/M metagenome (IMG submission 10381) | reverse complement strand
CAGACTCTGTTATCTCTACCCATTCCGCCAATCAGAGTATGATTAAAACTACTGAAACAGTAATCTCCATTGGAGCATCAACCGGGGGAACGGAAGCCTTAAGAGAGTTACTGATGAAACTGCCAGCCGACTCTCCGGGTATTGTAATCGTTCAGCATATGCCTGAAGTGTTTACCCGCTCTTTTGCGCAACGACTCGATGAAGTGTGCCAGATAACTGTAAAAGAAGCTGAAAACAATGATTCGGTTATCCGGGGTAGAGCTTTAATTGCTCCCGGTAACAAGCATACTTTGCTAAAAAGAAGTGGAGCCAGGTATTATGTGGAAGTGAAAGATGGTCCGCTGGTAAATCGCCACAGACCGTCGGTGGATGTTTTGTTCAGGTCAACAGCCCGCTACGCCGGGAAAAACTCTGTAGGAATTATTATGACCGGCATGGGAAGCGACGGAGCCAGGGGGCTGCTTGAGATGAAACAAGCAGGAGCCAAAACAGCTGCCCAGGATGAAAGGTCCTGTGTGGTATTCGGAATGCCCGGCGAAGCTATTAAGCTGGATGCAGCTATCCGGGTTCTTCCCCTTGAAAATCTGCACGAATTTATCCTAAAACCCCGGTAAAGACAGTCAGCTCCTACTATTACCCTACGTTCTCCGGATCCGGAAAATTTTGTTTATAAGCGAATTTCTGTATTTTTGTAGCAAGGTGAGTGATGTTTAAGCTTTACATCAGGTGAACAAAATCTCTGCAATTTTCCTATTGCCCACAGTGTAAGGCTATAGATTTTCATTCACCTTGATAAACAATTCTTTCTCAAAAAAATGGTTTCATGGTCCCCAAACTTTACTCCCTTTTTACGGCTTTCGCAGCGCTGTTGCTGATCTATTCATGCTCTTCAGAACAAAAGGCTGATTTGATATTGCACAACGGGCGTATTTACACTGTTGATGCTGATTTTTCAACGGCCGATGCCATGGTTATTAAAGATGGAAAAATCAAGGAAACAGGTGATAGCGAATATATCCTCACCCAGTATACTGCTCCCCAGGTTGTAGACCTTGAAGAACGTTATGTTTACCCGGGATTTATGGACCCTCACAGCCACTTTATGGGGTATTCTACCAATTTGTTGCGTGCCAATTTGTGGATGTCGGCATCTATGGATGAAATCACTAATCGGCTTAGAGAGCATCAGCAAAGTATGATTGGTGAGTGGTTGCAGGGCAGGGGCTGGGACCAGAACTTGTTTCCCACTCAGCAAATGCCTGACAATAAAGCTTTAAACGAAGCTTTCCCGGATACACCAGTATATATTGTCAGAGTTGACGGACATGCAGCAGTTGCCAACCAAAAGGCGCTGGATTTGGCAGGGATTACCCCGGACACCCATGTTGAAGGGGGCGAAGTGGTGGTTGAAGATGACAAGCCCACAGGTTTACTTATTGACAGAGCCATGTACCTTGTTTCATCGCAAATTCCAGCTATTACCGATGATGTTATGGCAGAATTGCTTCAAAGGGGGCAGGCCGACCTTTTTGAGGTAGGGCTTACCTCGGTTTGTGATGCCGGCCTGGATAAGAACCAGGTGTTGATGCTTGATAGCTTATTTGAAGCTGGTGAGCTTGACATAAGGGTATATGCCATGCTCAATCCCACAAAAGAAAATTATGACTACTTTTTGCCCCGGGGTCCTATTGAAACATCCAATCTTACAGTAAGATCCATAAAACTTTTTGCAGATGGAGCCCTGGGTTCAAGAGGGGCGCTGTTAAAAGCGCCCTATGAGGATGAGCCGGATAACCTGGGTCTGTTGGTTGACAACCTGGAATTGATGGTGCAGGCTTGTGAGTTGGCCCTGGCTCATAACTACCAGGTAAATACCCATTGTATTGGTGATTCAGCCAACCATTTAATGCTTGATATGTACAGCCGGTACCTGAAGCCGGGCAATGACTTGCGCTGGAGAATTGAACATGCCCAGGTTGTGGACCCCGACGATTTTTACCTTTTTGGCAAGTATGGCATTGTCCCCTCTGTGCAAGCCATCCATGCCGTATCTGATATGGGTTGGGCTGAAAATAGGTTAGGTGCTGAAAGAATAAAAGGAGCCTATGCTTATAAGGATTTGTTAAACCAGGCAGGTTGGTTGCCCAATGGGAGTGACTTTCCAGTGGAACAAATCAATCCGCTTTATAGCTTTCATGCAGCATTTACCCGAACCAACTCCCAGGGAGAACCCAAAGGGGGCTGGTACCCTGAACAATCACTTTCACGCCGGCAAGCCCTTAAAGGTATGACCATATGGTCTGCCAAAGCTAACTTTGAGGAGCATACCCGCGGCAGCCTTGAATCCGGAAAGTTTGCTGATTTTGTCATCATGGATGAAGACTTGCTCCATGTTGATGAAAGCATTATTTATGATCTTCCCGTACTTGAAACCTGGGTTGGAGGCGTCAAAGTATATGAGAGGGAATAGTGTTGCTTCGTTAACGTATTCACATCTTGAATTGAAAACCTGCATTCAGCCAGCCATAGATGGTTTGTAGTGAAATAACGCTACACGTGTTGTATAAAATTTTCTAACCTCGCCTATTATTTATTTGCTTATTCCCTCTATTTAAGTAAATTTGCGCCAACAAAAAAGAGAGGTAGCTCCGGGTCTGGAAATAAGTTGTTAATGATTCACGGTGCCTGTTAATAATGCCTTTCTGCCTGTTATTTAGCTGTCAGTTTAGTGAAATCACCAAAAACTTGGTAAAAAAAGCGCAGAGAATGTATTGTTGTTTATTTATTTATCAATAAAAAATAGCGGGGTTGCTTCCTGAAGAGGATGCTGCCCCTTTCTTTTATCAAAACATTTTAGTACCCTTGAATCCGGAATCATAAAGTTGTCAGGTTGTTATTTTTTGCACAAAGCACCTCATTAAGGGGTGCAACTTATCTGGCTACTACCTAATTTCTTCCAACCGAATTCAGGAAACTTACTGTTGATGAGGAGTTCATGAAAGGGCCGAAGCAATAAAACTTTCATAATGATAGGCTTGCAAAAGGGTGAGAAAATACTTTATGATGCAAGTTATCCAGAGACTGGCAGCCAAACCTCAGCTCATTATGTCAAGCAGATTATTTTTTGGTGAAGAAAGCATTTGGCGCTAATGAGTTTATAAGTTATATGTTTACAAATTTCTTTTTGTTTCAACGAATTAAATAAATTGTACACCAATGAATGTTTATTTACTTGTAGTGGTAGCCTATTTTGGCTTGATTACGCTGATTTCTTTATTAACCAAAAAAGTAGCCAGCCGCTCAGCAGCTGATTATCTTGTAGCAGGCCGTAACCTTGGTGTTATTGCCTGTGCTGTGGTTGTTGCCTCCGAGTGGCTCGGGGGGATGAGTACCATAGGTGTAAGCGAAAGAGCTTTCGATACAGGAACCATGCAGCCAGTTTTGTATAATATCTCAACAGCACTGGGAATGATTATCATCGGTTTTACAGTTGCCCGACACTACAGAAAGAATAATGTTCATACGGTGAGTGAGATGCTGGAGAATCTGTTTGGACGCAGGGCACGGGCCATATCGGCCATTGCATTCCTGTTTGCTTATGTGGTTTTGGCATTTGTACAGCTGCAAACAGCATCCAGTGTTATATCAGCAATGTTTGGCCTCCCCTGGTTATACTCCGTGATTATATCTTCCATCGTGATAACAATCTATACCTATGTAGGAGGTATGCACGCACTGGCCATTACGGGGATAATTCATGTTATCACCATGTTTGTAGGTGTGGGTATTGCTACCTGGATTGGAATAAGTGATGTGGGTGGTTTTGCCGCTCTTCAGCAGGAGATGGTTAGCCAGGGTGCGCCCGAAAACCTTTACAATCCCTTTAGTGGGGGGTTGAGTTATGCCTGGAGCCTGGTGTTAGGTGGTGTGCTTGGAGGTATGGCCGGACAGGCAAGTATACAACCTATATTTGCCGCACGTAGTGCCTCGGTGGCTAAAAAGGCAGCCATCTTTTCTTCTCTGATTATTGCACCCTTTGGAATCATGGTTGCATTGCTTGGGCTTGTTGCTAAAACTGGTTTTTATTATGATGTTACTTCTATGGAAAGCCCTCTTTGGAGTAGCGCCATGGAAATGATTAACCCCAAGATGGTGCTGCCTACCTTGATGGTGACCCCTGAGTTTATTCACCCTGTATTAGGAGGTGTTGCACTGGCAGGTATTCTGGCTGCTATCCTTTCCACTGTAGGGCCAGTGAATTTTGCCGTTGTTACCATCGCTACCAAAGATATCTATCACGGGATTATTAATAAAACGGCTGTGGATAAAAAACTCATCTCTACAGCTCGTAAATTGGTAATCCTGGTTAACCTCATCACCATTCCCCTGGCTTATTACAGTACGGGGGCAATCCTGAGTATGGCCTATATCTCTTATGGAATAAGGGCCATTGGTGCCATTGTAATTGTTTTAGGTATATACCAGCGTGGCTGGATTAGTACTGACGGTGTAAGATGGGCATTTATTGGTGGTACAGTTGCTGTTGGTCTTAATATCATTGCCAAACTTGCCGGATGGTGGGCTATTGAGGATACATACATGGCTATTGGTGCCGCATTGGTATTTGTAATACTGGGTAATATCCATGCCAACAGGAAAAGAAACCGGCTGCGCCGAAAGTCATCAAAGCTAAAACCACCAGCTCAAACAGACTTGTCTGCTTAAGTAAAAAGTGCAGTCGGGGTGAGACTTCATTCACTGCGTATTGATAGTCTTGGCCTGAGGGTTTTAAACCGGATGAAAGCTTTGCATAGGCAAACCTTACAGGGTATTCAGAATGAAAATATCGATTACCCATTATTCAATTTAACAGGCTGTAAAAAAAATCATATATTGAGCATCCATTTTTATACACCAAAGTGTTTAAAGTTTAACAAAATAAAGAATTGTTCTTTAAAATTTAACAAAAATCCAAACAATGACTGAAGAGACACCTTTGCAAGGACTTAAAGTACTGGAACTGGCCAGCGTTTTGGCTGGCCCCAGTGTGGGAATGTTTTTTGCCGAACTGGGAGCTACCGTTTACAAAATAGAAAATGTTACCACAAAGGGAGATGTTACCCGCAAATGGAAATTACCTAAAGAGTCTGCTGATACTGATATCTCAGGCTATTTTTCCTGTGTTAACTGGGGAAAATATTCCTTTGCTGTTAACCTGTGTGAGGAGGAGGGGCTTCAGATTATCTATGAACTTGCAGCACAGGCCGATATTGTTCTTGTAAGCTACAAACCAGGTGATGCTGAAAAGCTTAAAGTAGACTATCCTACCCTGAAAAAATACAACCAAAGCCTAATCTATTCTCATATTACAGGTTATGGTCTTCAAAACTCCCGTGCGGGCTTTGATGCCATTATTCAAGCCGAAAGCGGTTTTACTTATATGAATGGTGAGCCCGATGGCCCTCCCACCAAGATGCCGGTAGCGCTAATGGATGTCCTGGCGGCTCATCATTTAAAAGAAGCCATATTGTTGGCTCTCTATTACAGGGAAAGAACCGGCAAGGGGCAATACATTGAAGCATCACTATTTAAGGCAGGTATTTCATCCCTGGCCAACCAGGCTACCAACTGGCTGGTAGGTAAGGCTATTCCTGAAAGAATGGGCTCTGATCACCCCAATATAGTGCCCTATGGTACTATNTTTAAGACATCTGATGAAAAAGAAATTGTTTTAGCCGCCGGAACCGATAAGCAATATCATCACTTGATAACCCTGTTGGGGCGGTCTGATTTGGCAACAGATTGTAAGTTTGAGAAAAATCATGGCCGGGTAATTCACAAAGAGGAGATTAAAGCCATTATCCAGGGAGAAATCAGCAAATATACCCGTGAAGAAATACTAAACCTCTTACAGGCAAAAAGAATTCCTGCAGGTGGGGTTTTCAATATGAAAGAGGTGTTTGAGGTTCCTGAGTCAAAGCCCATGCTGCTCGACGGGAGCTATGATGACGGGATGAAAATCCATGGAGTGAGTTCCATAGCTTTCAATACCACAGATAAAATGCAGGTTGACAAGTTAAGTCCACCGCCCCATTATGGAGAGCATACCCGCTCGGTTTTAACAGACATTCTCAAATATGATAAAAAAGTAATCAATGAACTTATAAACAAAGGAGTTGTATATGCAAGAAAATAAGAAAGGGAACCGCACACTAACCGATGCCTCCCGCCTAATCATTGAATCCATGGCTCGTGCCGGGGCTGATTCCTTTATTGGCTACCCAATAACACCAGCAAATTTATTGTACCAGTACGGTTCACAGCGGATGCCATTAATGCTGGCCGCACCCGATGAAATAACTACCCTGCAATGGATGGCTGGCTTGTCAGCCACCGGTAAAGTACCTATTACAGCCACCTCTTTTCCGGGTTACGCCTTGATGATAGAATCGGTAAATATGGCTTACATGATGGAGCTTCCCATGGTGATTATTTTGGTGCAGCGGCTTGGTCCGGCAACTGGTACAGCCACATGTGGTGCCCAGGGTGATTTAAGTTTGCTGCGTGGCAATATTTCCGGGGGGCACCCATTACCTGTAATTGCCACATCCTCTTTTGAGGATTGCTGGACCCTTTCAGCAAAAGCTGTGGAAACAGCCATAAAACTGAGAACCCCTGTGGTCCTGCTTACATCAAAAGAAGAGGTAATGACCAGTAAGAGCTTTGATATGGCCAGTTTGCCTGAGATTAAAAAGACCGAGCAGAAATACTATGATTTGGATTGCGAAGGTGCATACAAGTCTTATAAGCCTACAGATATGGTGCCCGATTTCCTGCCGGTTACCCAAAATAAGCACCAGGTGAGGATTAATGCATCTACCCATAACCAACTTGGATTGTTACAGCACTCTACTCCGGAGGCAATGGATAATACCCGGAGACTTGAAGAGAAAATCAAGCAGAAGGCGTTTGAATACATCCAGTATGAACTTTATGAACAGCAGGACGCTGAAAAGCTTGTGGTGGCCTTTGGTATTACGGCTGCTGCTGCAAAAGATGCCGTTGCACAACTTCAGCAGGACGGGGAAAAGGTTTCTTTGCTGATTCCCAAAACTCTGGTACCGGTACAGGATGTTTATGCCGAAATCATGGATAGCTATAATAAAGTCGTTGTGGCTGAGGAAAATATCAACAATCAATTCAGCGAGATGATTTATGGTATCCGTAAACCTGCAGGCCATAGCTTTGTAGGCTCACTGGGAAAAATGATTACACCACAACAAATTATTGAGGAGGTAAAAGCATGATAAAAGAATATTTAAACACCGATGCATTGCCCTATTGCAAAGGGTGTGGACACGATTTGATAGCCAGAAATACCACCAAAGCCCTTGAGAAACTTAACTATGATCCCCTGGATGTGATTATGGTCACTGACATTGGTTGTCATGGTATCATTGATAAATGCCTGAATACGCACACAGTTCATGGTTTGCATGGTCGTTCCAGTGCTTTGGGTGCAGGTATTAGCCTGGGTAATGAAAACCCCGATAAAAAAATCATTGTTTTCATTGGTGATGGTGGAACAACCATTGGCCTGCAACATATCATGGAGGCCTCCAGGCTAAATATCAATATGACTGTGGTAGTGCACAACAACTATCTCTACGGTATGACCGGAGGACAAACCAGCGGACTTACACCTCCCGGTTTTAAAACGACCACTTCATACGAGGGTAACCCTTTCACAGGTTATGATATTTGTGCTTTATCACATACGGCAGGTGCTGCTCATACCAGCCGAATTATGGGGGTAGGAGACATAAGTGATAAGCTGAAAAAGGTTTTAGAAGTGAAGGGCTTTTCTTTGGTAGAGGTGCTGGAAATTTGTCCCAGCTACGGGGTGAAACTTAATCCCAAACGTAAACTGTCGGAAATTGTTGAGACTGCTGGTAAACCCCTTGGTGAGTGGGTTAACGACAGGGAGCAGTTTAATGTGCACCAGGGCAGCAAAGAAAAGAATTTGCTTGAAAAAGTACCTGTGATTAAAAAAGTTTTTAACTCTTACCTGAAAGACCCCATGGCTTTAATCGTTAGCGGTTCTGCCGGTGAAGGGGTACAACTGGCAGCCGGTTTGATTAGCAAGGCTGCTATTAGTTCAGGGTTACATGTTACACAAAAGGGGAGCTACCCGGTTACTGTTGGCGTTGGTTTTTCTACTTCTGAAATCAACCTTTCTCCAGGAAAAATTAATTTTCATGGCATCAATGTCCCCGATGTAGTTATAATAACCAGTGCTGATGGTTTGGCGCACAACCTTAAAAAAATTGAAGCCATGAAAGGCGGCAAGGTGTTTATGGATAGCAGCCTGGAGGTACCCAATACGGGAGCCGAAGTAATCAGGCATGACTTCAGGGGGCTGGGTGCACGCAATGCCTCCATCTTTGCTGTTTTCTACTTTGCCCTGAAAACAGGTGTTATTTCCACCGAATCCATTTTTCAAATTATAGAAGAGGAAGGGAAAGGGAAAAAACTGCCGATAGCAAAAATAAAAGATGCCTTATCAGCATTGTAAGTTATCTAACTGAATGGACACCACAGAAAGAATATAATCAGGTCTTCTATATACATGTTTTTTATGATGAGCATGGTGTAACCGGGGGTGGCAAATTTACTTTCTGTGGTGTTTTTGTGTTTTCTTCACCTTTATGACAAAAAGTCGGGGATGTGATGTATTGCTGTTACCACAGCCAATGCAGGTTTAAAGATTTTACTACTTTTGCTCTCTTGTATTCTTTTTTGTCATATGACAGCTAAAAAACGACGGAAAAAAAGAACATCACTCCCTCTTTGGGCAGCAACCAAGGATTGGCTAAAAGCTTTTTTCCTGGCTTTGGGGTTGCTGATATTTTTACGTTTTTTTCTATTTGATTTGCACAGTTATTCGGGCAGCAGTATGGAGCAAACCATATTACCGGGCGATGTACTTTGGGTTAATAAAGTCCGCTATGGTCCCCGGATGCCTTTGCGTTTAATCCCACAGAGCTGGGTTAATTTGTTGCTTACCACTGATTCACTTACCCCGGCCAGACAGTTGCCTTACTGGAGAATACGGGGGAATGAATATCCCCGCATCAATGATCTCGTATTACTCAATGCACCTGCTCCCCACCATGTGCCCATCGATAGGCGGAGTCGCAAGATTAAACGTGTTGTGGGTTTGCCAGGCAATAAAATCGAGCTAAAAGATGCCAATGTATTTATAAATGAAGAGCCAGTGGAAAATGTATCCAACTTGAAATGGTATTACCTGCTTGAGTTGCAAAGAAGTGTCAATCAGCAGCAATGGATTGAGGAGCAAGCTTTGGCCAATGTGGTTCGTCAGGCCGGGCACAACCGTTTTGTGGTAAATACGACCCGGAAAATGTCGGATTCGCTGGCTGGCTTGGATCAGGTCGTAAGTGTAAGCAAGTTAAAAGCCCACAATCCGGATGATCTGAATCCCCCTTTCGGAACTATAGCCAAAGACTGGGGTCCGGATGATTATGGCCCTTTATATATCCCACACAAGGGATACACCATAGAACTGGACTCGTCTGTTGTTGATTTTTATGGGTACCATATCCGTTATCATGAGAGAAATCATCTCAGGGTCAGCAATGATTCAGTGTTTGTGGATGGCGATTATGCAGCGTCGTATACCTTCCGAAACAACTACTATTTTGTGTTGGGAGATAACCGTCATAACACCTCCGATTCAAGAATGTGGGGGTTGGTGCCTGAAAGCCATATGGTAGGCAGGGTTTCCCGGGTTTTTGTATCCTTTGATAAGTCAGCGGGATTATTTAAAAAAATCAGATGGAGCCGGTGGGGGAAGAAAATCGGCCATTTTGAATAGGATTTTATTTTGGCCAGTTTTTATTTTACTCGATAATAAAGCATTGGCCCAATTATTTTATTGCTAAAGTAGTATGCCATGAATAAATACCAGAAAAAGTCTTCTGACCGTATTTTACTTTCCTCTGCCTACTTTCCGCCGGTGGAGTATTTTGTATTCCTGGCAAAATACAAAAACGTATTGATTGATAATAACGAAACGTATACCAAACAAACCTGGCGAAACAGATGCAGTATCCTGACAGGAAATGGAGTAGGGGTATTGAGTATACCTGTAGAAAAGCCCCTGGGTAAGCAGACCAAAACCAGCCAGGTGAAAATGAGCCGGCATTACCCATGGCAAAAAAATCATGTACGTACCATCGAAGCAGCTTACAGGAATGCCCCCTTTTACATTTATTATAAGGATATGATTTTGGATCTGATTGTAAAGCCAGGAAGTGATTCACTGGCAGAATTCAATGATCGGATTTTGAAGGTGGTAACAAATGAATTGGGGTTAAAACCCGAGGTTCACTATTCATCACAGTTTGTTGAGTTGTCCAATTTATATGGCAAAGATTTGCGATTTTCTCTCAGCCCTAAGAAAAAAGACCGCACAAAAATGATTGAAGTTGTTTTAAACCCTTATTACCAGGTTTTTGCCGATCGTTTTGGTTTTCAACCCAACTTAAGTATTTTGGATCTGTTGTTTAACCTGGGGCCTGATACTATGGGCTATATTGAGCAAGCAATTGAAAAAAATCCTGATTTGTGAACAGGGTTTACAGAGAAAAACTTCTCTGTGCCAAGTTAAAGCGATGAGTCCAGGCTGTGCAAGATTTGAGAGAGCAAACCCGCTAGAAAGGCTTTTGCATCTGGTGAAGAATAGGCTGATTGATAATAGCTATTAAAGCTTAGTTGCAATAGCCTTGTATTTATAGATTTTCTGTCCTAATTTAAAACAGGGTAGGCTACCCTTACATGGAAAATATGCATTAGTCTGTTTTTGAAAACTCTTTTAATGGTACTGATATCCTTAAATGTGACATCTGCATTCTCAAATTGCTTTTCCTGTATCTGGCTATCGATAATGCTGTCTACCAGTTTGTTGATAGACTCTTCGGTTGGATTTTTCATGCTTCGCGAAGCAGCCTCCACTGAGTCGGCCATCATTAGTACAGCTGTTTCTTTGCTAAAAGGTTCCGGCCCTTGGTACGTGAATGCTGATTTGTCAATTTCGAGGCCCGGGTTCTCATTTTGTTCCATCACATAAAAATAACGAGTTGTGGTGGTACCGTGGTGGGTTCTGATAAAATCGATGATATATTCCGGGAGATTATGTTTGCGTGCTTTTTCTATCCCTTTAATAACGTGGCTTGTGATGATTTTTGCACTTTCCTTGTAAGAAAGTTCGTCGTGGGGGTTAATTTCGGAGTTCTGGTTTTCGACGAAATACTGGGGTTGGTCCATTTTGCCAATATCATGGTATAATGCACCTGTGCGTACCAACAAGCTATTGCCTCCAATGATGTTAATGGCTTCTTCCGATAAATTGGCTACCTGTAGTGAGTGCTGAAATGTACCCGGTGCAACCATATTTAATTCGCGTAGTAAAGTGGAGTTGGTATCTGACAGTTCCAACAAAGAAAAATCGGTGGGCAGTCCCGACGCTCTTTCAAAAACAAAAATCAATGGATAGGCCAGTAGTGTGAGCAAAGCGCTTCCACCAAAGTGTACAAATGTAATGGGGTCCAGCTGTGAAAATGAACCCGTTTGAGCGATAGTAAGCCCGGTGAATACTGCTGCATAAGTCAGGAAGATAAGTGATACGGTAAAAAAGAGCTGTGAACGACGGCGAAGGCTTGCCATGGTAAGAATGGCAATGATGCCGGCAATGAATTGCAGGAAAACAAAGTCAAAACTTTTAGGGACAAGAAACCCAATGAGAATAATGCTGATAATATGTACGTACAGGGCCAGACGGTTGTCAAAGAAACTTCTGATGATTATTGGGACAATACAAACGGGAACCAGGTAAAGAAGGTTGATATCGTACTTAACAACTTGGCTGGTAAGAAAAACCATCAGGTAAATAATAAGTAAAATGACCACAAGCTTTCTGGTGCTGTAAAATACCTCCCTGCGGAAAACCTTTAAAAACAAACTTAAAACAACAATGGAAATGGCTACAAGCAATAGCTGGCCTGTGAAAACCACATAATTTACCGAAGGGCTTCCCAACTGACGCGTGTATTCAGCACGAAAAGATTCCAGGATGCGCACTTTGTTATCGGTAATCAGCTCTCCTTTGGAAACAATCTTTTCTCCTTGCTGTACCATCCCACGTGTGGGAGATATTTTTTCCAGCTCAGCGGCCAGTGCTTTATTGTTGGTTTCTTCATCAAGAAATATGCTGTGGTTGATAGAATTTTCCAAAACATTTTGCAAAAAATTGCCGTCGCGGGTGGAAATATCATACTCTGTAAGCTGCGAATTGACAAACTGAAAAGCTTCACCAATGGTGAAAAATGAACCCACTTCCCTCGGACGGGCTACAGCCCCGTCCAAAAGTAAAACACGGGTATCATCACTGGCATCGGTCATTTCTCCCTCCAAAAATATAATGCCTCTGTCGTAGATAGAGTCAAATAACTCAATGGCGATATCCATCATTTCATCCTTATGGTTATCTCCAACGGGTTCATCTTCGTAAACTTGCTCCCAAAGCAATTGAAAGCGGCTAAACATCTGCTGGAACTGGCTTTCGTAGATGCCCGTATCTGCTTTGTAAAAAGGTGTGAAATCATCAATTACCTGCTGTCTTTCTTCTTCCAGTTCAGCCGGACTTTTTAATATGGCAAAATTGAAAGGGGCTATCAAATCCTCGTACATCCAGGGTCTTGCTTGAGAAAACTCCCAGTAAAAACCACTCTGCCGGGGGAAAACCAGCAAAATCAGAAATATACTTACGACAAACAGAAATATCCTGGTAATATTTGATAAGTTTTCCTGAAACCAATATACGAGTTTCTTCATCTGTAAATATCTGTTTATTTTGTTTAGTTTTGTTTTCGTTGCCAAGGTGGCTTTTATAAAACTACCTGACTATATTATTTAATCCCCAAAGTCCTCCCTGTATAATTTAGGAAGGTTTTGTTCCATGCTGCTTTAACGTTAATTTTAAATGGGTGTCACTGGGTTTCTTTACTGCATATTTTTTGAATTGTTAAACAGGAAAAATGCAACCCGGCAAAACACATCCCCAATGCATAAACACATAAATCCGCAAAATGATTACTGCGAATATACTATTAAATATGATTTAATATCCTCCGGATATGCTCAAAAATAATTGAATTCAATGATAGAGATAATTCAAAACAACCGGGTTTTGCAAAAAAGTATTTTCTTTGCAGGCTGTTGGTTGGAGTGGTTTCAGGTTGGAGATTAGTAAGTTAGGGTTGTGAGAGTGAGCTAGTACTTAATTTATCAGAATATAATTGTGTTAAGTATTTGGCTGGATGCCTGCCCCGCCATATGCGGGTGAACTTGCATGACCTTACTTTCATCTTCTTTTTTGAACGCTCGCTGCTCATGCAAGTTTCATCTGAAAATATCCTTGTACCTTCAACAATTTTACATAAATTTACCCTAAAAACAGGTTTTATGGAGTTTGGTATTTGTTTGATTAGCGTGGTTCCGGTAAGAGCATTTCCCGATGATACAACAGAGCAGGTGACGCAATTGTTGTTTGGAGATATGGTTCGGGTGCTGGAAAAGAAAAAAAAGTGGGTTTTGGTAGAAATTGTTGCAGATGATTACCAGGGATGGGTATCCGACGGTCAGCTTGAACTTATTTCAGAAAACGACTTTTTGAGCTTAAGAGATGCACCGACTCATACATCCAACGACCTTGTGCAGGTTCTCGAAAATAAAAGCCGACAAATCAACTTTGTGGTGTCAGCCGGAAGTAGTTTTTACAATTGCCGGGAGGGACATTTTGATTTACTGGGTGACGAATACCATTTTTGGGGTAGTATGCTGAAGTCGGATGATTTTGAACCCCAAGGCATCGTAAATCATGCTCTTTTATTTCTTAATGTTCCTTATCAGTGGGGTGGAAAGTCGGCTCTTGGGATGGATTGTTCGGGCTTAAACCAGGTGGTTTATAAAATGGCAGGAAAAAAAATATTACGTGACGCCTCGCAGCAAGCCACCCAGGGTGAAACCATTCACCTGATAAGTGAGGCCAGGCCCGGGGATTTGCTCTTTTTTGATAATGAAGAAGGGATTATTACCCACACCGGAATATTGGCAGACGAGTCTCATATTATTCATGCTCACCACATAGTCAGGATGGATAAAGTGGATCATCATGGGATTTTTAATGCTCAAAAGGGGAAGTACACCCACCAATTACGGATTATCAAACGTATTCACTCCTGAACATATCAACTCATAATCCAATGTATTTTTATAAACAGGTTGATTACTTAGGGTTTAACGATTAAGTAGTTATATTAAATTGTTTGCCTTAGATTCCATAAATTTTGTACCTTTGCACCCTTAAATTTTAAAGTGTTGTTATGATTAGAATTACTTTTCCCGATAATTCTCAAAAGGAATTTCCCCAAGGTGTTACAGGCCTTGAAATAGCCAAAAGTATCAGTGAAGGTTTGGCACGCAATGTCTTATCTGTAACTGTAAATGGAGAGGTATGGGATCTTGATCGCCCTATTACGGAGGATGCACGGGTAAAGCTTAACACCTGGAATGATAAAGAAGGTAAAGCCACCATGTGGCACTCATCAGCACACCTGATGGCTGAAGCCATTGAAGCTCTGTATCCCGGAACCAAGTTTGGAATCGGACCCGATGTGGAGAATGGGTTTTATTATGATATTGATTTGGGAGAACATACCATTTCCAGCAACGATTTTGAAAAAATTGAAAAAAAGATGTTGGAATTGGCGCGTCAAAAGCAGCCTTTTGAAAGAAAAGAAATTCCCAAATCTGAAGCTCTTGATTATTACACCCGAAAAGGAGATCAATATAAGGTTGATTTGTTACAGGATTTGGAAGATGGAACCATTAGCTTTTACGAATCGGGTAGCTTTACCGACTTGTGCCGTGGCCCGCACCTGATAGATACCAGCCCCATCAAGGCTGTTAAACTATTGAGTATTGCCGGGGCCTATTGGCGTGGTGATGAAAACAGTAAACAGCTTACCCGTGTCTATGGTATTTCATTCCCCAAACAAAAACAGCTCAAGGAGTACTTACAAATGCTTGAAGAGGCCAAAAAACGGGATCACCGAAAAATCGGCCGTGAAATGGAGTTGTTTGCCTTTTCACCCAATGTAGGCCAGGGGCTCCCTTTGTGGCTGCCCAAAGGTGCTCAGCTTCGTGAAAACCTTGAAAAGTTCCTTAAAGATGTTCAGCGTAAATCAGGTTACCTTCCGGTAATTACACCACATATTGCCAATAAAAACCTTTATGTCACCAGCGGTCATTATGAAAAGTACGGGCAGGATTCATTTCAGCCCATACAAACCCCTGCTGAAGGGGAGGAGTTTTTGCTCAAACCGATGAACTGCCCTCACCATTGCGAGATATATAATAATAAGCAATATTCCTATAAGGATCTCCCGGTACGCCTGGCAGAATTTGGTACGGTGTATCGTTATGAGCAAAGTGGTGAATTACACGGTCTTACAAGGGTGAGAGGGTTTACTCAGGATGATGCACACATCTTCTGCCGACCCGATCAGGTAAAGGAAGAGTTTCTTAAAGTGATGGATATCATC
>SL_3KL_010_SEDDRAFT_10002876_pt1 | contig 15690 bp, 7 predicted proteins | sample SodLakKL_010_SED_2_FD_10381 | JGI IMG/M metagenome (IMG submission 10381) | reverse complement strand
CAGCCGATACCGCTCGCCGCCACCTCTCAACTCCCACGGCTCGTCAGCAGCCGGCGCCACTCGCCGCCACCCCCGAACTCCCGCTTTTAAATTCTGGACTCACCGCCTGCAGTGGCCAAAAAATCCTGCGACCACCGCAAAACTACGACCCGTCAATACTCAGCCACCACCCTCCGCAATCCACTCATCGACCACCCGATCCAGCAGCTCCAGCGGCATCGCTCCGCTGTCCAGGATCACGCGGTGGAAATCGCGGATATCGAAGTCTTCGCCCAGCGCCTGCTCGCCGCGCTCGCGCATGGCCTGCATCCGCATCATGCCGATCTTGAACGAACAGGCCTGGCCGGGAATGACCAGGTAGCGCTCGATCTCGGCCTCGACGTCGGTCAAGGGCATGCCGGTCACGCCGTGCATGTACTCGATGCCGCGCTCGCGCGACCAGCGCTTGTGATGCATGCCGGTATCGACCACCAGGCGAACGGCGCGGAACAGCTCGGCCTGCAGGCGGCCGAGGTTGTCGTAGGGGTCTTCGAGAAACCCCATTTCCCAGGCCAGGCGCTCGGCGTACAGCGCCCAGCCCTCGGCATGGGCATGCAGGCTGACCGAGCGGCGGAACTCCGGCACGTCTTCCATCACCTGCATGCGGCTGATCTGCAGGTGATGGCCCGGGATGGCCTCGTGGTAGGCCAGGGTACGCAGGCCGAAGCGCGGGTGTTCGTCGACCGAGCGCAGGTTGGCGAAGAACACGCCGGGCCGCGAGCCGTCCGGCAGGCCGCGCATGTAGTAGGCGCCGAACGAGGTCGCCTCGCGGTAGACCGGCACGCGCTGAACCTCGACAGCATACGCGGGGCCGTCATGGAACCAGCCGTCCAGGCCCTGCCCGATCTCTGCCACGATCTCGCGGTAGGCCTCGAGGATGGCTTCGCGGCCGGCATCCGAGTCCTCGAACAGGAAGCGCGGCTCGGCATTGAGGGCGGCCATGCGCTCACCCACGCTGCCTTCGCAGTAGCCCTCGCCGCACAGGATCACGTCCATCTCGGCCTCGATGCGCTGGACTTCGCTCAGGCCCAGCTGGTGAATCTCCTCAGGCCCGAGGTCGGTGGTGGTATGGCCGCGCAGCACCCAGCGATAGAAGGCCTCGCCCTGCGGCATGCGCCACACGCCCTCGTTGGAGGTGGCTGCGGGCAGCAGGGCCTCTAGGTAGTCGATCAGGGCCTGGTAGGCCGGAACAACATGCCGCTCGACCGCGGCGGCCAGTTCGGTCTCCAGGCCTTGGCGGCGCTCGGCGCTCAGGACGCCCGAGCGGTCGGCGCGGGCCAGCAGTTCGGTCACCAGCGGATTGTCCGCGGCCGGCCCGTCGATGAAGGCCCGGCTGTCGCGAATGGTTTTCTCCAGCGCGAAACGCGGCGGCAGCAGGCCGCGCTCGGCGCGATACGCCACCACCTCGATGGTGCCGTCAAACGCGGCCGGGAACTGGGCCAGGCGCTGAACGTAGAAGTCGACGTCGCGGTCATTCCTGAGCGGGTGCTGCGCGGTCATGAAACCGGGCAGCAGATTGTGGATGGCCATCAGCTGGTTGACCGGGAAGTCGTGCCACTGGAACTCTGCGCCGCTGATGCGCTGGTCGAGCTGCCAGGCCAGGATGTCGTAGGACAAGGCATCCGATGCATCCAGACTCTCGCGGTCGAACGCGGAAAGTTCGGCCCGGTGCCGGCGCGCCATGGCCAGGCCGGCCTCGGTCGCCGCCACCGAAGGGATGTCCAGGCGGCCCAGGTATTGCTCCTCGAACGGCGTGCCCAGCACGGCGGCCGACATGGCCTGCGGGCTCAAGCCGCGCTGTTCGCGACCGATGCGATCGAAGAACTCGTGCAGGGTTTCGCTTTCGGATTCGCTATCAGGTCCGCGGTCGGCCCAGGACGGCATGGCGACCAGCCCTGCCAGCATGACCAGCACTCCGAGCGCAGTGGACAAGTACCTGCTGAAATCAGTCATTGTTGATCCTCGATGTGCCTGCACTCAGGGCAGCGGAAAACCCGGATAACCGGGCGCAAAGGGAACGCTGGCCGGCCGCCCCTCCTGATAACGCTGCATGTCGGCGCGCAGATCGGCGCGCTGCTCCAGTTCGCCCTGCTTGAGCGCTTCGAACATGGCCTGGGCCTGCAGGTCGACCGCATCGTCGAACTGGCCCAGAGCCGCATACACCATGGCCAGGCTGGCCGCATGCTCCGTGCTCGGGGCTATCTGGTACACCTCCTCGGTCCACTCCAGCGCCTCCCTCAGCTCTGCCTCAGCGACCTCGGCGCAGCTGGCTCGCACCCGGGCCAGGGCCAGCAGCACCTCCGCGTCCGTTGGAAATTCCCGGCGCAAGGCCTCGAGGGCGCCGTGTCCGCGAGCGCAGTCGCCGCCGCCCAGCATGGCCAGGGCGGCCCAGTAGGCAAAGCGCGACTGACCTTGATGTTGGGGACGTTCGGCCAGCTCGCTGAAAATTGCTTCGGCGCCGGAAAAGTCTCCGGCGCCCAGGTGCACGAACGCCAGCGCCTCGCGGGCCGGAACGTGAGCGGGCTCGCGCTGCAGTGCTTCACGGTAAGCCTGGCCGGCCTGCTCGGGACGCTGCCGCAACTCCTCGACCTGACCGAGCAGGAACAGAGGCTGGGCCGCCGCGGGCTGGATCTCGGCCAGGCGCTGAAAGGCGGCGCTGGCTTGCTCCAGATCGCCCTGCCGCGCCGCCACTTCGCCGTAATTTTCGATCACCAGGGCATCATCCGGCGCCAAATGAAGCGCAGTGATCAGCAGCTGCCGAGCACTGTCCAGATCACCGGCGGCGGCGCGGGCCAGCGCCATTTCAAGATAGAACTGCGGCGAGCGCGACTGGCTCTGAATCCGCTGCAGTAGCGGGTCGGCGACGGGTTCAGTGCCCTCGCCCACCCGGCCCAGATGTTCACGCGCGCGCTCGACCTCGCCCAGGCCGCGGTAGGCCATGGCCAGGGGCTGATGCAGGCGGGTGGCTTCCGGGCTGATCGCCAGGGCGCGTTCAAAATAATCAGCAGCCTCCCGGTGCTCGCCGCGATGCAGGGCCACTCGTCCCATGCCTGCAAGCGCTGCCGGAGCTTCCGGCGCCAGGGACAGCGCGCGCTCAAAATCCGGTGCCGCCTGCTCAAGCTCTCCCTGATCCAGCCGGACCTGGCCGCGTCGGATCAGGGCCAGTGCATCAAAGGGATTCAGCTCGATCGCGGTGGAGAAATGATCGACCGCTGCATCGAGGCGACCGGCGTCGATGGCAACTATACCCAGCAGGTAGTGCCAGTCCGGCACGCTCGGCGCCAGGCTGCGCGCGTTCAGATAAGCCTGACGCGCCGGCGTGGCAAAGCCGTGGGCGTAGAGGACATCGCCCAGCTGCCCGAACGCCGCAGCGCGCTCGATGGGCGGGCGGCCTGCCGTCGCTTCAACCGTAGCGCGCGCTGCATCGATTGCCTCGAGCACGGGCTCAGGCGTGGTGGCTCGCTCCACAGGATCGACCTGCAGCAGATCGACGGCCAGGGCCGGCAGTGTCAACACGACCAGCAGCAGCAAAGTTAAATGCCTGAATCTCATTCCCGGTCCTCCACCGATTGACCACTGCCCTGTCGCAGTTCGTGATAGCGATCCACGGCCAGGGACTCGAAGCGCTCGCGCTGACCGTCCGGCCAGTGCACCGTGACACTGCGCTCGCGACCGTCGTCACCGAGGCCAAAGATGACTCGCGGATCATTGGCAGAGGCGTAAGAGCCGTCGGCGCGCGCGCGACGGCGCAGGGGTGCCTCGCCCTCCTCCACCTGCAGCCAGGCGATCGCCTGGGTCAGCGTCCGGCCTTGAGCATCGGTCAGATGGGCACCCAGCCAATGGCGACCTGCGGCTTTCTGGTTGAGCAGGATTCGCGCGGGGCCATTGATGTTGACGATCACCAGGTCGGCGCGACCATTGTTGTTGATATCGCCGACGGCGAGGCCGCGGCCGACGTGGGAAGCCTCGAGCGCCGGTCCGGCGCTGGCCGTGACGTCGATGAAACGGCCGTTGCCCTGGTTCATGAACAGCTGATCGGGCTGGTGATAGGGAAACGGATCGCCGGCAGCCACCAGGTCCTCCTCGATGACGACCGCGCCGTTGACGGCGACCAGATCCAGCCAGCCATCGTTGTCGATGTCGATCCAGGCCGTACCGAAACCGGTCGCGGGCAGGCTGGGAGGACCCAGGCCGCTGGCCGCGGTGACGTCGGTAAACCAGCCCTGGCCATCGTTGCGATACAGGGTGTTGGTTTCACGGCGCATGTGGGTGATGAACAAATCCTCGGCACCGGAGCGGTTGTAGTCGCCGGCATCCACCCCCATGCCGGCCTCCATGGCGCCATCGGCGTTGACCGCCGCGCCGGCCAGGAAGGCATCGTCGATGAAGCGCAGGTCGCCTTCGTTCAGCCACAGCGAGTTGGCGCTGCCGTCATTGGCCACGTACAGATCGATCCGGCCATTGCCGTTGAAATCGGCCGCTACCACGCCGAGACCATGGCGGCGCACCTCGGCCATGCCGGCCGCTTCGGTCATATCGACGAAGCGGCCGTCGCCCTGGTTGATGAACAAGGTATCGCGCACCCCGGTATAGGCCGAAGGCGAACAGTAGTCCTGCTGGCTGGTGGTCGCCGAACGACAGACCCGGTGGTCTGCAAAACTGAAGTCGACGTAGTTGACGACGAACAGATCGAGCAGGCCGTTGCCGTTGAGGTCGGCAAAGCTGGCGCTGACGCTCCAGCGCGGATCGTTGACCCCGGCCTGCTCGGTGATGTCGGTGAAGGTGCCGTCGCCATTGTTGCGCCACAGCTGGTTGTCACCGAAGTTCATGACGTAAAGGTCGGGAAAGCCATTGCCGTTGATGTCGCCCACGGCAACGCCCATGCCGTAGCCGCGGGCATCGATGCCGGCTTCCGTAGTGACGTCGGTGAAGCGCACCACCCACTCGCCATCCTCACCGACGAAGGAATCGTTGCGATAGAGTCGGTCGCCCTCGGGCCGGTCGGCCGGGCCGAGGTCGGCACCTAGCTGTCCGCCCTGGACCAGATAGAGGTCCAGCAGGCCGTTGCCGTTGAAGTCGAACAAGGCCGCGCCGCCGCCCATGATTTCCGGGAAGTAGAAGCGGCCGCTCATGCCGTTGTCGTAGCGGAAATCGATGCCGGCCTGCTCGGTTACGTCGACAAACCAGGGCTGATCGCCGGCAAGTACCGGGGAGGTCAGGACCAAGGCGATGCCTGACAGACCAGCATGCAACCCTGCCGAGAGTGGAGCAACTCGCTTCATTGGCAGTTCAATATCCGGGAGAGTTTGGAAACCGGGCGCATGAGAGCCGGGACCGACGGGCCGCGACGAGGCTCCGGCCGCTAAACGGCGCCATGATGCCACCAGCCCGCAGTCGAAGCAACGCGCAGGCATCGCTCACGGCTGCACGATCCGGTGCAGCCGGTCAGGCTCGAGACCCTCGAGCGTCTGCTCACTGCCGTCCGGCCAGGTGATCACCAGGCGGTCGATGCGGCCGACCTCGCCCAGGCCGAAAGTGACCGGCAGTTCGACCTGGGACAGGTAGCTGCGGGTTGGCATGACCTGGCGGAACTGGACCTGTCCGCCGGCCTCCAGCTCGAGCCGCGCGCCGATGGCATCGGTATTGGGCGGACGTCCCTGCAGACGAAAGCGCACCCAGTGATGACCCAGGTCGGTGTCGTTTCGCAGCAGCAGCGGCGGACCGGCGATCTGGGTCAGCACCACGTCCAGTCGGCCATTGCCATTGATGTCGGCATAAGCCGCACCCCGCCCGACGATGGGGATGGCCAGGTCTCCGATCCGATCCAGCGGCAGGGTCTCGAACGTGCGCGGACAATCCTCGCCGCAGTTCCAGAACATCTGGCCGGGCTGACGGTACTGCTGGCTGGACTGGACCCGGTTGATCTCGTTTTCGACGTGGCCGTTGGTCTGCAGAAAGTCGAGCCGGCCATCGAGGTCGAAGTCGAAAAACAGTACGCCGAAGGTCAATGCCAGGCGGGTGGCTGCGCCAACGCCGACGCCGATGGTCTGGTCGGCGTACTGGGTGCGGTCGCCCTGCGAGACATAGAAAGAACTCATCTCGTTGGCAAAGTTGCCGATGGCCACGGCCAGGCGTTCATCATTGGCGTAGTGGGCAAAATCGATGCCCATGGCGCCGGTGGCCAGGCCGTTGCGGTCGAAACCCAGCCCCCAGACCGTGGCCACCTCTTCGAACTTCCCGTCACCGAGATTGCGGAACACGAAGTTGCCGACCGTGTCGTTGGCCACCATCACGTCCATGTGACCGTCACCGTCGAAGTCGACCGGAATCAGCGCCAGTCCCTTGCCGACCGGGGCGCCCGTGGTCGGGTGATTGACGGCAATGCCGGCTTCCGCGCCGCGCTCGCTGAAGCTGCCGTCGCCGTTGTTGATGAACAGGTAATTGTTGGTGCCGACAAAGTTGGTCGGCGGCCCGTAGGCCCGGCCGATCCCGGCCAGACGGTAGTCGACCTCGATATCCAGCTCGCGCGACCACTGCACGTAGTTGACCACGAACAGGTCCAGGAGCCCGTTGCCGTTGGCGTCGAAGAAACCGGCGCTGGTCGACCAGCTCTCCTCGCCGCCGGCCACCCCGGCCGCTTCGGTCACATCGACGAAGCGGCCGCGCTCGTTGCGCAGCAGACGGTTGCGGCCAACCGCGGTGACGTAGATATCCGGCCAGCCGTCGCCACTCAAGTCAGCCACCGCCACGCCCTGGCCGTACAGATGAATGCCGTCCAGCCCGACCTCGGCTGTGACCTCGCGGAACTGACCGTGGCCGTTGTTCTCGTAAAGCCTGAGCGCGTTCGGCCGCGGTCGATCCAGTTCCGGTCCGAACGGCCAGTGGTCGGAGTTGATGAACAGCAGGTCCTGGTGGCCGTTGTTGTTGTAGTCGAGAAAGGCCACGCCGCCGCCCATGGTTTCGGGCAGCAGGCGCTCGCCGAAGGCGCCGTTGTCGTGGACGAAGTCGATGCCGGCAGAAGCGGTGATGTCGACGAAGCGGGCCGTCGGCGCCAGGCTTTCCGGCACCGGGGCCAGCAGCTGATCCAGATCGACCGCGACCTCCTCGATCTCCACCGGCAGTTCCCGCGCCAGCCAGTAGCGCAGACCGGCCAGGCTGCCGCCCAGTACCAGCACGGCAAGGATGACCATGACCGACCATCGAAACGCCGTTGCGATGACCGAATCATCGCGCTCTGCATCCGGCTCGTATCGATGCTCGTCGTGATTTCGATTCATCGTCCCGCCATCCTTTGAATCACCTCAGGGGCCCGCAACCGGTAAACCTCGGCACCCGGCCGATGCAGATCATGAATGACCACCGGATCAGCCGCGTGGTCGGCCGCGCGATCCCGCCGGCGCGCGGCGGCAATGGCGCGGTCGCGGGCGTTGTCGTCGATGCGGTAGCGGTCATGTTCTGCCGCATGGAACGCGCTGCGCTCGGTCTGTCCCAGCAGACGATAAACCTGCGCCAGGTTGTAATGGGCCGCCGCGTTTTCCGGGTCCTGGACCAGCGCCTTGTGGAACCATTCGGCCGCCTCGCTCAAGCCACGCTGACGCGCTTCGGCATCGAACTGCCGCGCGATTTCCAGCCAGGTCAGCCCGATTCGGTTGAGCAGGCGGTAGTCGCGCGAGAAGTCAAAGCCGCGCGCACGCGCTTCCGGAAACCGGGTTTCGTACAGGGCCAGAAAAGCCTGCAGCGCCGAGTCGAAACGACCCTCCTCGAACAGCAGCAGGCCGCTGAACCAGGCCAGCGACCAGGGATACGGCGGTTCCTCGTGCGCCGCGGCCCGACGCAGGGCGTCGCCGGCCTCGCCCAGTCGCCCCTCCTCCAGATAGGTGCGCGCCAGGTTGAGCGCGCCGACGCCCTTGCCCTGTGCTTCGACCAGGGTGAAGATCTCCTCGGCCTGGCGCAGCTGGCGGCGCTGGCGTTTGAGCAGGGCGCCGATGCCGTAGTCATTGAGCCGCTCCCAGTGCGCAATTTCCGGTTCGTCCACGGTCAGCGGCTCGGCATCCTCACCGACCGGGAAGCTCACCCGGTCTTCGGCCACCACGGTGATCGGCAGGTCGTTGCGCACGAAATCCTCGCCCTGGACATGGCGCATCAGGATGTTGTCGAACTTGCGGTAGTTGACCCGCACCGTGACGTTCAGTTCGCCACTGATGTCTTCCGGCACCAGCATCCGGTAATGCACCAAGTCAGCCGCCCCCGGCGGAATCTGGTGGTCATACAGGGGAACGAAGATGTCCTCGGCGTTGCGCCGATCAATTCGGTTACCGTCGCGGTCGAGCGTGTAGACGTTGACAAAGTGGGACCAGGGGTCCACATCGTGCTCATCGGGTTCGATGCCGCCGCTGCGCCCGATGACCCGGCCTTCGTGTTCGACCGTCACTTCCACCCACACCTGGTTGGAATCGGTGGTGCCCTGGGTGAAGTGATGGCCCATGCCCAGGGTGCGGATCACGGCCTGCAGCAGGTACTCCCGACCGGGACGCAGGACCGGGATTTCGGGCCGGATGGGGCCTAGCAGCGGACCGTCGACGCGGCCGCCCTCGCGCAGCGCCACCAGGTCCACCCTGAGCGCCTGCTTGAGAAAGTCCTGGTGGGCAGCGATGACTTCGTCGGGCATGCCGACCAATTGAGCAATAGCGGTGTTGGCGGCGGGAAACAGGTGATTCTTGACGGTATAACCGCCCGCTTCGGGCCGCAGCCGGGCGCCGAAATCATCCGACGGCAGCAGCGGCATGTGGCAGCCGTTGCAGTTGGGCTGGGCCTGGGACGGGTAGTAAAAGCTGGCCACGCCGTGGCCGGAGGCACCGCTCAACAGGAAGGAGTCATAGTGGTTCTGCCCGCGCAACCAGCGATAGTCGTTGAGTTGCTCCGGTATATGCACCTTGTGACAGGTGCTGCAGAACTCGGCCGTCTCGTGCAGGGGCTTCAAGAACGTGCGCTTGTGGAACTCCGGCTTGGCCTTGATCAACTGGGCATTGACCCACTGCAGGAACGGGCTTTCGCTGAAGGCGAAGGGATAATGAATCGGTTCCTCGATGGTGAAGTCGGCATTGCCGCGCGGGCTGTTGATGTGGGTAACGGCGTGGCAGGCTGTGCAGGTGATGCCGGCATGGGCGGTCGGGTCGTTGACGTCGTCGAAGTCGGGGTCGTCAAAGGCCCCGGACAGCAGTGGAACCAGGTCATGGCAGCCGGCGCAGAAACGCGCTGCCTCGACATTGCCGTCGCGCTCGAGCGAGAACTGGCGGGTGTTGCGCACCGCCATCAGGTAGACGGGATTGTTGAACGAGGCGAAGCGGTGCACGCTGTGGCTCCACTGTTCGTGCACATCCGCATGGCAGGTCGCGCAGTAGTCGTCCATCATCAGGGTGCGCGCAGGGATGAGGTTGCCGGTGGCCGAGCGCGTCAGGGCCGGCGTGAAATCGGCCTCGCCGACCTGGCCCGGCCGATTCCATTCGCGCGGATCCTGGGCCTGCAGAGCGACCAGGCCCAGGGCGAAAACCCCACCGAGACCGGCCACCGCCAGACCGGCCTTCCAGCGAATGCGCGGGCCGGCCAGCCGGTGCAGCACGAACAGCCAGATGACGACCAGCGGCGCGATGACGTGCAGCCAGTAGGCGATCACGCGCACCGTCTCGCTGCGGATCTGGAAGAAATCGAAGCGCACCAGCAACAGACCGCTGACCAGCAGGACCAGCACGGCCACACCCAGCCCCAGCCCGGCGTAAACGGCGCGACGATTGCGCCGCTGCCAGGTGTTGCGCAGATGAAAGCCGATGAACAGCAGCGCCGGAATCACCAGGGCCAAGCCCGCCACCAGGTGAAACAGGAACATGTACTGGTAGGCGTAGTCCTGGTAGGTTTCGCCGCGCTGCCACTCCAGCAGGGTCACCCCGCCCAGGTAAAGCGAGTTGACCAGCAGCAGCACGAACAAGGCCAGCACGGCCACCAGCAGTACCCTGAGCCTGGGACCGACCGCCTTGCGTGCGCGGCCTGACCCGGTAGCCCTGTCCCGGTTCAACTGCCGGTTCACCTGAGTCAATGCCCGCCCTGGAACCGGTTCAGGAAGCGCTCGTGCAGTTCGGCCCGCTGCTCGGGGTCGCCGACGCCCGGCGTGTACGGCAGGGGCTCGACCGTCTCACCGGTATCGGTATACAGATCCATGTCCTTGGCGTAGCCGTGCACTTCCAGCACCACGCGCCGCTGCCAGCCCTCCGGCACGGGCCCCGGTGCTGTGAATTCCAGGTGCAGCTCCTCGCCGGGTCCGAAGACGGCGAAGGCGTTGTTGATCTCGCGCACCAGCGGCTCGACCGGGCCGAAGTCGGTGTAAAACCCGGTCGGGTGCTTGGTGTCCCAGAACGGCGCGCGGTCGTCGTAGTCGTAATACGGCAGGCGCTGGTCCAGGGTGTCGCGGCGGGCAAAGCCGGTTCGGGCCACCCGCGCGTGGGCCAACTCCAGGTCATGGATCGCCTTCTCGTCGGGCGCTTCGACATGCGCCACGGCCAGCATGTCCCAATACACCTCCCAGTTGCCGCGGATCCTGAGCGCCGTGGTGCCGTCGGGCAGCGCGTCCAGCGGCAGCGACATCTCGCGCGGCATGCCGGCCGGATAGCCGAAGTGCTCGAAAACGCTGTGCCAGACGCCGTCGGCATAGGCCTCCAGGCTGGGCGGGCGATAGTCGGCGTCGGCCTGCCAGGCAGCAAAGACCGTCTGCGAATACGGGTATTCGACCCAGCCGAAGGCGAGCAGGATCGGACGAGTTCCGGGCGGGTTGATCACGCGGTCGAATTCCAGGGTCAGCACGTGATCGTCGGCCAGCCGGCCAAGGAAGCGACGGTCCAGCGGGCCCGGCGGCGCGGCCCGGAAGTCGGCCGCCAGCACCTCGTCGGTGACGTCTTCGCCCCGATCGTTGAAAGCGCGGCTTGGCCGGATCAGGCTGTCCTCGCGGTAGAACACCTTGGCGCCGGTCACCTCCGGCCCGCCGCCGGTGAACATGCGCTCATCCAGGGTCACCTGCCAACCCGGCGGCAGATCGACCACGTGCAGCCGGGCGGAGTCGATGTAGGCAATCTCTTCCATCGGCTCGGCGATCTTGATCTCGTAATGCCCGTCCCGCGGCGCGATGCTGCCCTCGGGAAATAAGAAAAACTCCCACGGTCGCGGCACGGAATAGCGTCCCGGCTCCTGGAAAAAGCCGATCCCGGCCACCCCCAGCAGGTCGCTGACGAACTCGTGGCGCTCGCCGTTCCAGGCAAACAGCACCGGGCAACTGGCCAGCTGGCGCTGCAGTTCGGCGATTTCATGCACGGGACCTGACACCAGGTCCATCTCCGTCTGCAGCACGCCGTCCGACCAGAACAGCTGGACGAAGTCGGCCCGGTCGCGGCCGCCCAGGCCAATGGCCAGCGGCTGCAGGCTCTGCCCCGGCGCGCTGTGGCGGTCGAAGGTATCGAAGACCGACCAGCGCGAGCCCGCGCGCAGCACGACCCCCGTGCCGATGCCGGAAGCGTTCGAGCGCATGCCCTCGCCGCGGTCGGTCTTGCCCGTCGGCGCAAGCGCAACAAACGCATGCCGGCCGCTGCCGGCCGGCCAGATGCGCAGTCGGCTCTGGTCGCCGTCCCTGACCACCGCGGCCAGCGCGGGACCGCGCTCGGGCTCCAGCAGAACCGGCGCCGCGGCCAGGATGGGCGCTTGTTCGCGCTGCAGCAGCCGCAGCGAACCGTCTGCGGCCAGGCGGTAAACCTCGAAGCCGTCGGCGTGGTGAATGAGCAGGTCAGGCCGCCCCGAGCCATCCAGGTCCAGGGCCGCAAGGGCCAGTGTCTCGACTTGAGGGACCGCGAGTTCGACCAGGGTGCGCGGTTGCCAGGCGCCCGCCTCGTCGGCGTCCCAGCGCTGCAGACGGGCCTGACGGTCGACCGTCACCAGGCTGACGGTGCCACTGGCGGCGAAGTCGGCAGCGGTCACGGCCAGCAGCTCGGCGGCGCGGAAGGCGTCGAAGCCGGGTGCCGGCTCGTAACGCCACAGGCGGTCGTTGCGCAGAACCTGGTGCGGCGGCCGATCGTGCAGGATGATCAGATCGGCATCGCGATCGTTGTCGAAATCCACCGCCAGCAACTGGCGACTGGCGCGATCACCGCCGGCCAGGTCCGCCTCGCTTTCCAGGCTCAGGCGCCGGAATGTGCCGTTCAGGTTGTTGTTGAACAGTTCGTTGGGCCCGTCGGCGTTGATGACGAACAGATCCAGGTCACCGTCATGATCGGCATCGAACACGGCTCCGTTGCGGCACAGACCGGCATCGTCGACGTCGCCGGCGCCCGGCGCATCCTGCCAGTCGCTGCCGGCCAGCAAGCGGTTGGGCCCGGCCCGGCATAGCAGCACGTCGGTCACCCCGTTGTTGTCGAAGTCTCCCCACAGGGCGGTGGTCACGTCTTCAAGCTGGCTCAGGGGATGATCCGGGTCGAGGATGAACGCGTCGGCCTGAGCACGGATCACGGCATTGCCCTGGCCGGGGCCGCCGGCGACGAACAAATCCAGCGCCCCGTTTTGATCCAGGTCGACCACGGTCAGGCTCAGGCCCGCCGGGGCCAGCGGCAGCGCCGCGCCGTCGATCGGAGAGGCGAACAGCGGGCCATCCGGATCGGCAATGGGCGCATCCGGGTCGGCCTGCCCCACCGCCAGCGCGTTGGCCAGCGGCCCCTTGCGGGTGTAGACGAACTCGGCCAGCTGCGCGCGCGGATTGTTTTCGAAGCGCTGGTAGACGGCCAGCATTTCGCGTGCGGCTGCGGCGTCACCGACCTGGCGCAGGGCCAGGGCCGCGCCGTAGTAGGCGCTGCGCAGGTAGGGATCGAGCTGAATCGAACGCTCATACAGCGCCAGCGCCGAGTCCGTATCGCCGAGCTGACTGTAGGCCTGGGCGGTGAAGTAAGCGACGTGGGCGTCTTCGGGCTCGGCCTCGAGCACTTTGAGCAGATGGTCGAGAGCCAGCTCGGTGTCGCCGATGTAGAAGCGCATCAGGCCGGCGATGTAGCGCGCCCGCACATGATCCGGCTGCTCGGCGAGGATGTTTTCCACGATCCGCAGCGCGACCAGTTCGTCGCCGTCTTCCTGGCGGTTGAGGATGGCGATGGCCAGGTTGACCTCGACATCGGTCCAGTCCGGCCGCTCGGCCAGCAGTTCGGCAAACACCTGCCGGGCATCCTCATTGCGGTACTGGCCCATCAAAGCCACGCCGCGGTTGTTGCGTTCGATCAGGTCGAGCGTCAGCTCCGGGGCCTCGCCCTCGGGATCCGGGCGACCGCAACCGGCGATCAGCGCGCTCAGGAACAAGCAGGTCAGGATGCGTTTCACGGGCTGGAATTTCCTTTCTTGGCCGCGACCGTGCGGCGCGATTGCCGGATTCGGTCCTTAAGGCGCTGGATCGTAGGGGGCGTCGCGCCGCCCGGCGCCAATCCGGCGCGCCGATGATAGTCGTGGATCTCGGCCCGGTAATGGGCGCGGGTGTCGTGACCCAGTCGCCGCTCGCGCTCACTTCTCAGGCCATCGATATCAATCGGCGCGACCACCACCTTCTCGCCCGGCCCGGGGTCGGCCTGGGCCAGGATGCGCCCGTCGTAGTCGACTGCCATCGATCCGCCGGGCCAGGAGAACGGCGGATAGTGCTCCATCCGGGCGCCCTGGTTGGCGGCCACCACGTAGGCGGTGTTCTCGAGCGCGCGGGTCCGGTTGACCAGGGTCCACCAGTTGATCGGTTCGGCCGTTCCCCACGGATCCATGTAGGCCGACACCCGGATCAGCACCTCCGCGCCGCGGAAGGCCAGTTCACGGATGGTCTCCGGAAACAGCCAGTCGTAACAGATGGCCACGCCCAGGCGTCCGATCTCGGTCTCGACCACCGGAAACGGGTCGTCCGCATAATCCCGCAGGTCATGCGGACTGGTGTGCACTTCCCAGGGAATCCAGGTATTGACCTTGCGATACTTCGACAGGATTCCGCCCGGCCCGATCAGCAGCGTGGCGTTGAAGACATGTCCGGGCCAGGCCGGGTCGCGCTCCAGAAAGGTCCCGGTCTGGATGAAACAGCCATACTGCCTGGCCAGCCGTTCGTAGACGGCCGTGTGCTCGTTCGGCAGCTCTACGGCGATGTCTTCCAGCAGGCGCTCGACACTGTCGTGGATCGGGACGGTGTGGGCGAACTCGGGAAAAACCAGCAGGCGGACGTCGAAGAACGGCTCGTAGCCGACGATGGTCTGCTCGATGATCTCGCCCATGCGCCGGACGCGCTCACCGATCTCGTCACGATGGCGCGGGGCGGGAAAGTCGGTCTGGCAGGCGGCGGCGTAGTACACGGAGGGATCAGGCTGGCAGTCATGAAACGCGGTCGGAAAGCATAGCATCGCGCCCGGGCAGATCGCTCGCAACCCCCGGCCCGAACACCAGCGGCCAGGCCTCAGCTCACTTGCGCCCCAGGTACAGGTCCGTGATCGTGCCCTCGTAGACCTCGGCGGCCATCATCACCGACTCCGACAGGGTCGGGTGCGGGTGGATGGTCAGGCCGATGTCGGCCGCGTCACAGCCCATCTCGATCGCCAGGCCGAGCTCGGCGATCAGGTCGCCGGCGTGCAGCCCGGCCACGCCGGCGCCGATCAGGCGGTCGCTCTTCTTGTCGAAGATCAGCTTGGTAAAGCCCTCCGAGCGGTCCATGCCCAGCGCGCGGCCGGACGCGGCCCACGGGAACTTGCCAACACCATATTCGATGCCCTGCTCCTTGGCCTGGGCTTCGGTCAGGCCCACCCAGGCCACCTCCGGGTCGGTGTAGGCCACGGACGGAATCGTGCGCGCATCGGCGGCGCGCTTGTGGCCGGCGACCACCTCGGCGGCGATCTTGCCCTCGTAGCTGGCCTTGTGCGCCAGCATGGGCTGGCCGACGAGATCGCCGATGGCGAAGATGTGGTCGACCCGGGTGCGCATCTGGCCGTCGACGGCGATGAAGCCCTTGTCGTCGACCTTCAGCCCGGCGCGCTCGGCGTCGATCCGGTCGCCGTTGGGCCGGCGGCCGACCGAGACCAGCACGCGATCGAACTCGGCCGATTCCGGCGCCTTGTCGCCCTCGAAGCGGGCCACCAGCGCCTGGTCTTCGGCCTCGACACCGGCGACCTTGGTGCCGAGATGAAATTGCACGCCCATCTTCTTCATGTGCTGCTGCAGCGGCTTGACCAGGTCGGCGTCGGCGCCCGGCATCAGCTGTTTCATCAGCTCGACCACGGTGACCTCGGATCCCAATGCCCGGTACACGCAGGCCATCTCCAGCCCGATGATGCCGCCGCCGATGACCAGCAGGCGCTTCGGCACATCCTTCAATTCCAGCGCCCCAGTCGAATCCATCACCCGCTCATCGTCATAAGGGATGCCGGGAATGCGGATCACGCGCGAACCGGCCGCGATGATGCAGTGGGCAAACGAGACCGAGCGGGTCTCGCCCTCGTGCTCGACCTCGATGCCGTGCGGATCGGCGAAGCGGCCCGTGCCCTGGATCACCTCCACCTCGCGCTTCTTCGCCATCCCGGCCAGCCCGCCGGTCAGCTTGCCGACCACGCTGTCCTTGTA
>SL_3KL_010_SEDDRAFT_10002875_pt1 | contig 15695 bp, 17 predicted proteins | sample SodLakKL_010_SED_2_FD_10381 | JGI IMG/M metagenome (IMG submission 10381) | reverse complement strand
CGGCAGGGAGCCCCCTCGGTCGTTGGCTCCCCTCGACGTAGCTTTCGCTATGCCTCCGGGTCGCCGCCTACGATGGAGCTCCCTGGCGTTCCCAACGGTGGCGCCTCTACTTCTTCAACAGCCTTCTGGTGGATGGGGGTGGATGGACGAGGGCACCTCTGCCCGTCGGCGGAAAGGGGCCCTGGACGGCGGTTGCCGAAGGGCACATGGGAGGAGCATCTTTCCCCCTGAGATTTCACTGTCACGGAGATTCCCATGCACTTGGTTTCGTCTGCAGGCCCCGCTGACCGGTTCGGCGTCGTCGCCGTCGTTCTTTCGATGCTTCTCCTGGTGCCCGTGCCGGCGGTGGAGGCCCAGGAACGGCCCCTCACCCCGGAGGACTCGTACCGGATGGTGAACGTGGGCAGTCCGGCGCTCTCTCCGGATGCGCAACACCTCGCCTTCACCGCCACAACCATCCGGGAGGAGGAGAACGATCGGCGGACCTCCATCTGGATGCAGGAGATCTCGGAGGGCCGGGCTGTAGGGGAACCCATTCGCTTCACCGATCCGACTCGGGATGCCTCGGCACCCCGGTGGTCGCCGGATGGATCCCTTCTCTCTTTCACCTCCCGGCGGGGTGAGGAGGACCAGACGGTCTGGTTCCTCCGGGTGGGTGCCGTGGGGGGCGAGGCGTTCACTATCGATGGGGTGGAAGGACCGCCCATCTGGTCCCCGGACGGGAGCCAGATCGCCTTTCTGAAGTCGCCGGAGAACGATGATGAGGAGAAGGGGGCCGGNACCGTGGCCCCCNATGCCATCTCCCAGACCCTGGATCCGGACCGCTTCGACGGTCATGTGGTGACGAACCGCCGGTACAAGCGAGATGGGCAGCGAGATTGGCTTCCGCATCCGGAACTCCGTCCCCGGAACCAGCTCTTCGTGGCGCCTGCCGGAGGTGGAGAGGCGGAACAACTCACCGACCTTTCCATGGCCGTGGGCAACGTTGAGTGGACGCCGGATGGGGACGGATTCTACTTCACCGCCGACCCCATGGCCCACGACGAGCTGGATTTTCATCCTTCGTCCAGGATCTACTACCTCGCGCTGGAGGACGCACGGAGTGGGGCTGAGCCCAGGGTGGTGCTGGAGGGGGAGGGGGGCTTTTCCTCGCCGGCGCTCTCTCCTGACGGGGATTGGCTGGCCTTCCTGCACACTCCGTCATGGTTCGACCAGACCGAGCTCATGGTGGTGGAGGTGGGAGCGGATGGGACGGCCAGCGGCACCCCCCGGAACCTGACAGAGGAGTGGATCTACTCGCCGGGGGCCCCTTCCTGGTCTGCCGACGGTGCCCAGATCCGGTTCTCAGCAGGAGTCCACGGGAACACCCATCTCTACCGCGTAGGTGCGGAGGGCGGCCCGGTGGAGGCGGTGACGACAGGGGACCGGACAGTGAGTGGCGTTTCGGTGTCGGACCAGGACGAGCTCATGGCCTATGTGTCCACTGAGCCGACCCAGCCGGGGGAGGCCTTCGTGGCGAGGCTGGACGGCTCCGGTGAGGAGCGGGTCAGCTCCTTCAACGACGAATGGCTGGCCCAGGTGGCGATCCAACCGGCCACCCCCATTCGCTGGACGGTATCGGATGGCACGGAGGTGGAAGGGTGGGTGATCCCCCCGGCCAATGCGGATGAAGAAGGGCCTCATCCCATGATCCTGAGCATCCATGGAGGTCCCCATTCGGCCTATCGGAACACCTTCATGGGACTCTTCCAGGTCCTCTCCGGGGCAGGGTTCTACGTCTTCTATCCAAACCCTCGGGGGTCAACGACCTACGGAAACGACTTCAAGCATGCCATCCATGCCGGCTGGGGCGTGGTGGACGAGGAGGACTTCGTGACAGGCGTGGAGGCCGTGCTGGAAGCCTATCCGGACATCGATCCGGACCGGGTCGGGGTGACGGGTGGGAGCTACGGTGGCTATATGACCAACTGGCTCACGGCCCGGACCGACCTCTTTGCCGCAGCCGTGACCCGGGCCTCCATCTCCCAGTGGGAGAGCCTGGCCAAGACCACCGATTCCAACCTTCCCCACCTCCCCTTCGGCGGCGCCTCCTTTGAAGAGCGGGAACTCTTCCGGGAGCTCTCCCCCATATCCTACGTGGAGAATGTGACGGCCCCGACGCTGGTGATCCATGGGGAGATGGACTACCGGACCCCGCTGGGAGAGGGGGAGCAGTGGTACGGCGCGCTGCAGAAGCTGGGGGTTCCCTCCGAATTCATTCTCTATCCCAGGAGTGCCCACGGAATCCGGGAGCCCTGGCTAGCTGCCGATAGTCAGGAGCGGACTCGGAGCTGGTTCGAGCACTGGCTCCTGGGGGAGGCAGCCGCCGCAGTCGAGGAGGATGGGAACGACGCCGAGTGGTGAGGTGAGGGCTCCACCACCTGCGGGAGGACTATTGGGGAAGCTCGATCTCCGGGTCCTCCGGATGAGGCCGGTAGATGACCAGTGTCCGGCCGATGACCTGGACTACCTCCATGCCCAGGCCCGCCTCCTGAATGGCGGTTGCTGCTTCCTTTCGGTCCACGTCGGCCGTGTCCAGGACCTTCACCTTCAGGAGTTCCCGGGTATTGAAGGCCTCTTCCAGGGATTCCAGGAACGGGGTGGAGACACCGTCGGCGCCGATCTGGAGGATGGGCTTCAGGTCGTGGGCCAGCTTCCGCAGGTGGGCGCGGGCCTTGGATGTAAGATCGGAAATGGGACGACTTCCTTGGATGTAATGGGTCAACGGGTCAGGCCGGCAGGCGCGTCAACGCCGGCAAGGTAACCGGAAACCGGAGAGGTGCGAAGTCTACTGGGATCCAGGGTCAGGGCCGTTCCACTGAGATCACACCATAGCTTTCCACCACCAGCTGTTCCGAGGCATCTCGGCTACCCACGACCCATATCTTCATTCCTTCCAGCAGTTGCTCGCCGGGGAGGGCTGTCAGTGTGACGGGTGGCCCATCTTCAGGATGAAGGATCCAGTTTCCTGCAGGGTCCTGACCCAGGATCCCCATGACCGGGGTTCGACCCTCGATCTCGAGGAGTTCGTAGCGTGTCACCTCCAGGCCCCGACCAACCGGGGTGGCGGCTCGTCTCCCGTAGACCCTGACGCGGGCCCCCGAGAGGGCCATGAGCTCCCTGGCCGGGGCACCGGTCAGTCCCAGGGAGCCCCCTTCCTCCCGGCGGAGGATGGCTGTGGGGGCAGCGCCGGTTCCCGTGACGCCCAGAGTTCCTTCAGCTGACTCCATCATCGCCTCCGGATCCGCATCTTCCAGGGGATCGGCCGGAGGGTCCTCCTCCTCCGGTGGCGGGGGCTCCTGGGCAGGGGGCGCCGGCTGATCCGGGGGTGTCTCGGGAGCGGGAGCCTCCTCCGGGGAGTGGGGAGAGTCGGTGGGGAGGGCCGGTTCCTCTGCCGGAGGGCGCGTTTCCTCCACCGCTTCGTCGGCCGGGGGCCCGTCCCCTCCGCAGCCGGTGGCCAGGAGGGTGACTACGGCCATGCCTGCCAGGAAGGACGGACAGCGGCCCAGCACCGGGTGGACGCGGGAACGAGGCCCATGCCCTCCTGCCCATTTCTTGAGCCAGGAGGAAGCGGTCGGCGGATGGGGGATCTGTCGTCTCATCGGAGCCTCACGATCCAGAGCTGCATGTGTGCGGGTAGGCCGGAGCCAGCGGTGCTCGTCGCCGAAAAGGCGAACGGCGGCTGATCGGCTGAGCTACCGATGAGGTGGAAGGTGGTGGAGCCTGCTGCCACCGTCACCTCCTGGTCGAAGCTCTCGAAGTCCCGTTCGTCTGCCACGAGGTGGGCCTCGGGGACCAGGCCGCTCTGGATATTGCGCAGATCCCATGANGGGAATTCCAGTAGGGGGTCCCCCCCCTGGAGGCGACCGTCGGTATAGAGGGAGGCGGCCCAATAGGGGAGGAGCTCCCGGTAGTCTTCGCCCAGGACGTCGTGGAAGACATCGAACCCAGCCCGGGGGGATTCAATGATGGCCCGCTGGAACGCCCGGTCGCCATCTGGAAAGCGGTGGTGGAAGTGGTCGGAGAGCCACCGGAGCAAGGACCAGGTCACCCCGTAGGCGATCCGGCCCGAGATGCAGGGCTCAGGGGACTGGACACTCAACCATCCGCACGATTCGGGGGCGCCACTCACCCGGAAGAAATTGTCGTCGCTGTCGATTCCCAGGCCGTAGTAGACGGCCAGGTCGACGAAGGGATTGACGTACCAGGAGGTGTTGGTAGGCGGATGGCTTCCGAAGGCCAACGCCCCTCCGAGGTTGCTCCGGGTGCTGTTTCCGGTATAGCGGTGCCCTACCACCTCCTCGGCCAGGGTGGCCTGCCCCTCCAGGAGCCAGCTTTCCTGTCCGCCGTCGAAGTCCGGGAGTTGGAAGCGACGTCCGAACTGGATGATGTGGGTGGTCTCATGGGCCAGGAGAACGGGAGCATCGGACCGAGCGTCCTGACGGGAGTACTCCCGCGTGTCCCCATCCGGGTCCTGGATGGTGCCGTCGGGATCGGGGGCCCGTGCGTAGTAGAACTCCCCTCCGTTGGCCCCAGGGCACTGGACGTCCAGAAGATCGGCAAAGTCAGCTGCAACCACGAAGCCCAGGGTGTTGGCCGACATCTCGTTGACCTTTCGGGTCACGACGATGACGATCCGGTCATTCCCGTCCAGATCGGTGGGCTCGCCGAAGTGGGCCGTGACCTCATCGTGGATCCGATTGTCGAACTCCAGGGAGAGGGTCTCGAAATCGCTGGAGGTGAAGCCGCCGGATGGATTCTCCACATCCTCCACCCAGATGGACTGATCCCCGACCCGGCGGATCACACCGGTCATTTCCCGACCGTTCTGGCAGACGTTGTCGGTGGAGATGTCCGGAACGTTGAGCTGAACGGTATCGCCGGGTTGGCTGGAGGCCGGCACAGTAGCAGGCCGGTCCGCCCTGGTCCGGGCGATCCCTGGCGAGCCCCTGCCGGCCAGCGCAGGCGCCATGGCACGAGCCTCCGCCTCTCGCAGCTCCCTCTCGGCCAATCGGTGGAGGGCCCATCGGGTTTCAGCTCCGGTGGGCGAGCCAGGTGGAAGGATCTGAGCAAGCCGGCGCTCCCGATCCCGTGCCACTTGACCCCTGGGTGAGGCGGGGGTGGACCGAGCGGTCCGGGACCGGGTCACATCCTGGAAGGACGCAGCTTCCCCGGTCGATGCTGCAGCACTTGTCTGGATGGAGGACTGAAGGGAAGCCAGCGTCTGACCCTGGAAGCCCCGGATCCGGACGGGTGTCCGCGTCGCTGCCGTCTGGGAGGTGGATTGAACCCCCAGGAGGTACTCAGCCCCGTTGGAGTTGGCGTCCAGGAGGAGGCAGAGGTGGTCCGGGTGTTGGACCAACTGAAGCTCCCCCACATCCACTCCCGTACCTGGTCCCGGCTCGAAGGGGTGATACTGGGAGGAGCTGGTTCCCAGATTGGCGACGACTGTGACGGGGGCCAGCCCTTCCGGCCGGCAAAGGAAGTCGGGCATGCGGACCCGGAGGCTGGTCTCACTGGCCTCCAGGACTGTGCCCTCCACCCCATGGATCCAGACCTGGTTGTTGCTGGGGTCGGGGGCGAAGCGGAGCCCGGTGATGGTCATCTCCTCTCCAGGCCGCAGGACCCCCGGGCTCACCGATTCGATCACCGGGGTCTCGATCACATTGATGGAGAGTTGGTCGGTGGCGCCGTTGGCCGAAGCGGTGATGGTGACCTGGCCCACAGCGATGCCGCCCACCACACCCTCAGGCGAGATGGTGGCTCGCGATTCGTCCGAAGAGCTCCACTCCACGGCCCGGCCTACCAGTTCCTCTCCGTCCTCGCTGCGGATGACCACGCTGAGCTGGAGGGTCTCATTCACCCGAACCTGAGTCTCGGGAGCCACGATCTCCAAAGAGGCCACAGGTGGAGCCGTCGGGCTGTCGCTACAGCCTGTCAGGATGAAGAGACTCACCAGGACGGCTGCGGCGATCCCTTGGAGCTGGTGAATGGAGACGGGCTGGTTCATGTGGAGTCTGTCGAGGGGAAGGGGCGAGGCGGAGGGGAAGGAGCCCCGGTCCGCCATGATGGAATCGGCCTCAGGACTACCTGTCACCGTCCCTCGGACAGCCCCGGAGCTGGAAAGGAGGCTTCTGTCCTACTCTTCATTACCGGTATCCCGGGCCCAGGGATCCATTTCTGGATATTGGGGGTCGTAGTTCGGAAGACGCAACGCACCTTGAACCTCCTCCCGTGGTGTCCCGTGAACCACCCACTGGAAGTCTTACCGGATGACGTCATCCCGGTGGTGGCGGCGGTGGCCCAACGTCAGGGACGCTTTCTCGTGGCCCAGCGCGGGCCGGAGGTCCGTCACGCCGGCTTCTGGGAGTTTCCCGGGGGGAAGCTTCGCCCCGGAGAGGATCTGGCGGCTGGTGCTCGCCGGGAACTCATGGAGGAACTGGCGTTGGAGGTGGACGCCGTGGGTCGCCTTCGATTCAGAGCCAGGGACCCGGGATCCATCTACCTCATCCTCTTCGTAGACGTCATCGTCCGCGGAGCCCCCCGCCTCCTGGAGCACGATGCGGTGGGATGGAAGTCTCCCCGGGAGCTCTCGGATCTGGCTTTGGCCCCCTGTGACGCCAGCTTCGTTCGGGAGGCTCTCCTCCCGGAGTTGGATCAGTCTTCGACCCGGACCAGCTCGTAGGGGAGTTCCGAGTCGATCCATCTGCCCTCCCGGTCCAGGAGGCGAAGGGTATCCACAGCCAACCGGGCCAGGTAGGCTCTGGGTGGGTTCCCCGCCGTGGTTTCCAAGCGGAAGACGGGAGCTTCAGGTCGAGCCTCCAGGACGCCCGGTTCTTCCGCCCAACTCCCTACGGTCGTGAAGGTGGCGTCCCGTCCACCGTCGGCTTCCAGGTAGGTTTCCCGGAGAACGTAGATTCGGGTATCGGGGATGAGGGTCAGTTTCGTGCGGATGCCGGGGCAGCTGGCACAGGGTAGGGTGCCCCGGAAGAAGAGGGCCTCGGGGTAGGTGCCTGCCTCCAGTGATTCCACCAGATCATCGTATCCAACCTGGGCATGATCCGTCACCGTTCCCGGGTCGTCGCTGGGAGGAGCGTCCAGCCCCTGGGCGGTGACCCGGTCCGGGGGGATGATCTCGGGGACACCTTCATCGTGAGCCCCTTCCTGGCAGGCAGTCAGCCAGAGGAGGGGTGCGGCCAGGAGGAGAGGGCGAAGATGTTTCATTGCAGGGGGTGTTCTCAGACCACCAGGAGGATCATGACCATGGCCAGGACTCCGATGAGGAGGACCATCATGATCGTCATGGACACCCGGAATGCGGTGGAGGCTGTTTCCCCCGGCGCGGTCACAGGGGTGGGTGTCTGTCCGGTCACCGACTGGATCCAGCGGACCGGATCGATCCCCACCCGCGCCATGACGGCTGCTGCCTGCCAGGACGCTCCCTCCCACCACTTGAAGAAGCGTTCCACCGGGACCACTATACCGCGCCATGCCGCGTCACCGGAGACCCGGTAGAAATAGTCCGTGTCCAACTGGATCTTTGCCTTGGGCTTCAGGAAAGCCACGATGGCGAAGAAGGCCAGGGCGGTGAACAGGAGCAGCTGGAAGCCCTTCTTCAGGTTCTTCAGCTCGTAGGGATCAAAGTCCGGGACCCCACCTGGGAGGATGGCGTAGAGAGGGTCGGGCCAGACTCCCAGGATGACGTTCAGGGCCGCCCCGATCCCCATGGCCACGTACATGTTCCAGGGGATACTGACGGTCTTCACCGGCTTCTCGGGAGCCTCGCCGAACCAGGTGAAGTAGGGCAGCTTCAGCCCAACCGAGAGGAAGGTACCCACCGAGGCCAGGTGAAGGAGAAGGACGACGGTGGGCGTACTGGCGTACTCGGCGGCGCTGATGGTCATGGGCTTCGAGATGAAGCCCGAGAAGAAGGGGGCCGACGAGATGGAAAGGGCCGCCACCATGTAGAACCAGAAGGTGGCGGGGATCTGCCTCATGAGCCCGCCCAGCTCCGTCATCTTGCTCCGGCCCGTGGCGTAGATCACTGCCCCGGTGGCCATGAAGAGGAGCCCCTTGTAGAGGATGTGGGTGTAGGCGTGGGAGGTGGCTCCCTGTAGGGCCAGTTCGGTGCCGATCCCGATTCCCGCCACCATGAATCCCACCTGACTCACGATGTGGTATGCCAGGACTCTTCGGATGTCATTGGAGAGGATGGCGTACGTGACTCCCCAGAGAGCCATGAGCAGTCCGGCCCAGATGAGGATCTCCCAGCCGGGGAATCCTCGGGCCAGGGTGTAGACCGCCGTCTTGGTGGTGAAGGCCGAGAGGAAGACGCTCCCGGTGATGGTCCCCCGGGGATAGGCGTCAGCGATCCAGGCATGGAAGGGGATGACCGCGGCATTCACGGCGAATCCACCCAGGATCAACCAGGAGGCCCAGTTCGATTCGAAGGCGGTGAAGGCGATGGAACCAGTCTGGGAGATGTGCCAGAGGACCCCGCCCATGAGGAGACTGCCACCGAAGAGGTGGACGAAGAGGTACCGCATGGCCGAGGCATAGGACTCTTTCGTTCGCCGGGCCCAGACCAGGTAGGCCGAAGCGAAGGCCATGATCTCCCAGAAGAAGACCAGGGAGAAGAGATCACCGGCGAAGACGGCTCCCAGGCCGCTTCCGGCATACAGGAGGGCGCTGACCTGTTGTCCCGTGTCCCGGATGTGGAGGGCGTACACCCCGGCCACCAGAGCCACCAGGGCGAAGATCCACCCAAAGACCAGGGCCAGCGTGTCCACGTACAGTGGGACCAGGTCGAAGGTGGCGAAGCGCCACGTGGCCTGGGTACCGACCTCCAGCCCCGAGAGGTGGAGGAGGGCCAGGATCGGTGGCACCAGGAAGGCCCAGCTCCGAGCGGCCCGTGGGACCAGGGGCAGGAGGAGGGCGCCGACGATGAGGATGAGTCCGGGAGGAAGGAGTCCGAACATGGCTCAGCCCTCCCCTCGGTTCGGGTCGTCATGGCCGGCTGGCTCCCCCGGCGGGTCTCCGGCGTCGCCTGCTTCGACGGTCATCCCGGCTTCAGCCGCCGGGGACTGGGTACTCCAGTCGTTCTCGGCATCCTCCGGTGCGTAGAAGTCCTCGGGGCGATCCAGCATGGGGCTCACGAGCCCCTTGGCCAGATACGAAAGGAAGAGACAGCCCAGGAGACCGAAGAGGGCGAAGAAGAGGGCAAAATCCCAGATATATACGGGGTCGGTGTCTCCCAGGACTCCCAGTACGAGAGATCCCACCAGGGCCAGTCCGAAGAGGATTCGCCAGTATTTCATCTGCATCAACCGCCTCCGGAGAAGGAGACTCCGGTCACCGACTCCACGATGGCTTCGGCGATGGAGAAGAAGCCGAAGATTCCATCGGGATGGATTCCGAGGAGGAGGGAGAGGAGCATGGTCACGAAGATGGGACCAACCATGAGAATGGAGGCTTCGCCGAACCGGGGGTGCTCATCGGAGGTCCGGAAGAAGGCCCGGGTGACGATGGGCACCAGGTAGGCGGCGTTCAGAAGGCCGCTCACCAGGAGGATACCCAGGAAGATGAGCATATCGGCATCCACCGATCCTGCGGCCAGATACCACTTGGAGACGAAGCCGCCGACCAGGGGAACACCGGCCAGCCCCACGGCACCGACACCGAAGGCGGCCATGGTGATGGGCATCTGCTTCCCGATGCCGTCCAGCTGACTGACCTTCTTCTTACCGGTGTGGATGTAGATGGCGCCGGCGCAGAAGAAGAGGGTGATCTTCATGGCTGCGTGGGTCACCATGTGGAAGGCAGCTCCCAGCATGGCCGTGGGGACCAGAAGAGCCACACCCAGGACGATGTAGGAGAGGTGGCCCACCGTAGAGTAGGCAAGCCGGGCCTTCAGGTCGTCCTTCGTCATGGCGATGAGGGACGCCAGGACGACGGTGGCGCCGGCAAAGACGGCAAGGACCGTGGCTGCCCCCATGTCACCGAATAGCCCCGGACCAAAGACATAGCCCACCAGTCGGACGAACCCGAACACGCCGGCCTTCACCACGGCCACGGCGTGGAGGAGGGCCGAGACGGGAGTGGGGGCGATCATGGCGTTGGGGAGCCACGACTGGAGGGGCATGACACCGGCCTTCACCCCGAAGCCAATGGCGAAGAGGGCGAAGATGGTCCAGAGGAGGGGCGCCCCGATACCTGCATCCAGGAAGCCACCGGGGGTGAAGTCCAGGGTGCCGGTGAGTCCGTAGATCAGGGCGATCCCGGCCACCAGGGAGATCCCGGCGGTGATGGCGTAGACCAGGTACTGGCGGCCAATCCGGTATGCCTTCTCCGATCCGGCGTGGATGACCAGGGGATAGGTGGCGACCGACAAGATCTCGTAGAAGAGAACGAAGGTCAGGAGGTTCCCCGAGAAGCAGATCCCGATGGTGGCCGAGAGGCAGACGGCCAGCATGCTGAAGAAGCGGCTCTGCTTTCGCTCATTCCCACCACGCATGTAGCCGATGGCGTAGAAGGAGGTGAGGATCCAGAGGAAGGACGCCGACATGGCGAAGAGAAGCCCTGCTGGATCCACCCGAAGGGCCAACTCGATTCCGGGTGCGATCTCCAGGAGGCTCACCTCAGGCCGATCACCGGCCAGGACGGCCGGCACCATGCTGGCAACCAGACCGAACTTCAGGAGGGAAGCCAGGATGGTCCAGGTTTCCCGGAGATTCCGGTTCCGCTCACCCGTGAGGGGAATGGCGATGGCCGCCAGGGCGGAGACCAGAATGGCCAGNAGGGGAGCCTGATTCAGGAGCTGTTCCATGGCTCAGCCCCCCAGCGGTGCCACAACACGCTCCAGGAGCGCGCTGATGATGACGAAGTTGAACACACCCACCAGAATGACTCCAGCTGCCATGATGGCGATGGGGATGAACATGGAGGCCGGGGGTTCGCCGGCCGGATGCTCCGGCGTGGTGTGCTCCTTCTCACCCCCCTCTTCCTTGGCAGTCTCAGCTGGGTCGGACCCCGGATCCCGGAAGATCATCTCGGTGACCCGGAAGAAGTAGACGGCCGAGAGGAGGGAGGAGGCGATGATGACGGCGAACCAGATCCAGGCGCCGGCCTCCACCGCTCCGATGAGGAGGTAGAGTTTGGAGAAGAATCCTGCCGTGGGCGGGATTCCCACCATGGCCAGCGCCGCGATGGCGAAGGCGTACATGGTCCAGGGCATGGATTTGCCCAATCCCTTCATCTCCGGGATCCGCGTCACGCCCGTCTGGAGCCGGACCGCGCCGCTGATGAGGAAGAGAAGTCCCTTCATCAGCGCGTGGTTCACGATGTGAAGGAGTCCCCCGATGAGTCCGATAGGATTGGCGAGCCCGATACCCAGCCCTACGTAGGCAATCTGCCCCACCGAAGAATAGGCCAGCATCCGTCGGAAGTCCTGCTGGCCGATGGCCAGGATGGAGCCGTAGAGGATCCCTCCGGCTGAGAGCCAACCGATGGTTGCCGTGATGGGGAGGGTCTCAGTGAAGAATCCCTGGGGGAAGACATCCAGGAAGAGGCGGATGATGGCATAGGCCGACACCTTCGTCATGATGGGGGCAATGACGCTGGCCGCCACCGAAGGAGCGTTGGTGTAGACGTCGGGCATCCAGAAGTGCATGGGGAACAGGGCCATCTTCAGCCCCAACCCGATGACCATGAGCGCTGCCGCCGTCATGACCGCCCGGTTCTCCATGAGCTCGGGCAGTATGGCCGAGAGGTCGGCCATGTTCAGCGTTCCCGCCGAGAAATACAGGAAGCCCACACCCAGGAGATAGAACCCGCCGCCGGCGGCCCCGATGATGAGGTACCGGAAGGTGGCGAAGGGTCCACCCTTGTCGCCGATGGCCAGGAGCGCGTAGGCCGCCAGGGCCGCGATCTCCAGGAAGACGTAGAGGTTGAAGACGTCTCCCGTGAGGGTCATCCCCGAGAGCCCTGCCAGGAGAAGGGCGATGGAAGGATACGTGAAGGTCGCCTTCCCTGGAGACTCGAACCGGATGGACCGGGGAGCGTAGACCAGGACCACCACACCGATGAAGGTGATGAGGGTGGTCATGTACGCCGCCAGGTGATCCAGGACGAACTCGATCCCGATGGGGGGGATCCATCCGCCCATGGCGTAGCGGATTGCCTGCCCCGAGGAGACGACCTCCAGCATTCCCAGGACGGCCACCACGAAGGAGGCCACCCCACCCGCGAGGGCGATGATGTGCCCCGCACGCTGACTCCGGAGGCCTGCCAGGAGGCTCAGGAGTGCTGCGAGGAGGAGTAGGGTCGGAATCAGCGCGGGAATCTGGCTCACGCCGATTCCCTCATCCGCTGAAGGATGACCTCTTCATCCAGACTGCCGTAACGTTTGTACGTGAGGAGCAGGAGAGACAGGGCCACCCCGGTAATGGCCACGCCCACCACGATGGCCGTGAGGACGATGACCTGGGGGAGGGGGTTCATGTAAGCGGTGGGCTCAGTCCCCAACTCCTCAGTGAAGACGGGGATCGTGGCTCCGCTCTTGTTGGCTCCCTGAATGAAGAAGAGGTAGATGGCCGTCTGAAAGATCGTCATCCCGATGATCTTCTTCAGAAGGTTCCTCTTCATGGTCATCCCGTACAACCCGATCCCCAGCAGAACGGCGATCAGGATATACGGATAGCGACCCGCGAAGAATTCAATAGTCACCCGGCACCTCCCACATGTGCTCTCATCATCAGTCCACTCCCACCGTCAACCGGAGCCTCCGGTGGTCAGGGCGTCGTAGATGGCCACGAGGGCGCCCCAGACCAGGAATCCGATGAACACCTCTGCGAAGAAGATCCCCCAATAACGGAGTTCCACGCCGTCCATCCCCGGTACGGCATAGCCGTATTCCAGGAAATTTCCTCCGAAGACCACGGACATGAACCCGAGGAGGGCGAATGCCAGCGCTCCGAATCCGGCCAGGTAGAGGCCGGCAGAAGGAGGGAAGCGCTTGAAGGATTCCTCACCCTGGGAGATGCGCAGGAGGATGATAGAGGCGGCCAGCATGACACCCCCCTGAAAGCCTCCGCCGGGATCGTAGTGACCGTGGGTCACCACATAGAGAGCGAAGATCTGGATCAGGGGGACGATGGCCCGGGACACCACGTCCAGGAAGAGGGATTCATAGCGACTGGTCATGCGTCGCCTCCCCGATCGGGCCCTGCTCCTCCGGCAGCACCTCGATCTCTCCCTCCCGTGACCTGGCCTATGTCGTCCCGTCTACGCAGGAGGATCAGGAGGCAGGAGAGGGCGGCTGCCACGACCACCACGGCCTCACCGAAGGTGTCGAAGCCCCGGTAGTCGGCCAGAACGGCAGTGACCATGTTGGGTGTGTTGGAGTCCTGCAGGGCGTTCTCGATGTAGTAGACCGAGACGTGGGTGGAGGCCGGCGACTCGGGATCCCCGCGAAGCGGGAGGTCCCGCGTGGCCCACATGAGAAAGCCGGCCACCAAAGCGATGAGGATAACGCCCAAGAGCCTCACGATCCTCCCTCCTTCCGTCCGACGAAGCGGAGGGTCACCAGGAGGAAGATTCCGGTGATGGCTGCACCCAGGGCCGCCTCGGTGAGGGCCACGTCAGGGGCGCCCAGCTCAGCGAAGAGGAGAGCCATGAGGAAGCTGTAGCCCGTCAGGATCCCCACTGCAGCCAGGAGGTCGCTTACCTCCAGAGCCAGGATGGCGAACATGATGAGGACCAGCATGAGCCAGAAGTCGATCTGCCAGGTCATGAGCCTCCTCCGGTTGGGGCCGGACTGTCGTCCGCCGTCGCCTGGACCTCTTTTGCGCGGCGTCCCCGGTCCTGGGGCTGGATCCAGATATCCTGTCCCGCCCGCAGGGCAGCTCGGGTCAGGGTATGGATCCCCGTAGGATTCGTGATGGCGATGAAGAGGGTGATCAGGAGGAGCTTCCCGCTCTCCAGGACCAGGCCGTGGTGGAGGATCAGGCCCACCAGAATCAGAAATGAGCCCAGTGTCTCCGACTTCCCCACTGCGTGGGCGCGACTGAAGAAGTCCGGGAGGCGGATGAGCCCGGCGGCGCTGACGAAGAGGAAGAAGGCCCCGGCGAAGAGGAAGGGGAGGGAAGCCCAGTCCATGAGGGTCATGCCGGCTCCTCCTGTTCCGACACGTCTTCTGCCGCCCACTCCTGGGGACCTTCACTCTGGGTGGCCTGGCCCTGAGCCGTCTCCAGGTCCAGGAACTTCGCAATGGCCACCACGCCTACGAAGTTCAGGATGGCGTAGGTGATGGCCAGATCCAGGAAACCAGAGGGGCGGTCGAAGATGAAGCCGATGAGGGCCAGGAGAATCACTGCGTAGGTCCCGATGGCCCCTACCCCCAGAAGGCGGTCGTAGAGGGTGGGGCCGACCAGGATTCGGTAGAAGCTCACCGTGATGAGAAGGGCGATGAAGGTGCCCAGCCCGACGAGGATCTCGGTCATGCCATCCCCCCTTCCGAGGGGATATCCTTGTAGGAGAGATACCAGGTCACCTCAGGCGCCGGCTCTGCCTCCTCACCGAAGATGGGTGCCACCTTGTTCTGGAGCCCCCCTCCGGTCACAGCTCCGGCCGAGGCTGGGTGGATGGCGTGGACCAGATAATGGTTGTTCTTCAGATCCACGGTGATGGTGCCGGGAGTCAAGGTCATGGAGTTGGCTACCAGAACCTGGGCCTCGTCGCTCTTCATCTCCGTCCGGAATACCATGAGCTGAGGACGGATGGGCATCCGGGGGTGGAGGATCATGGCTGCCACCTCCAGGTTGGCCTTCAACACATTCCAGATGAGCCAACCCAGGTAACGAAAGAGGTGGACCGTGGCGCTCAAGCGCCCCGGAATTCCAGGGGCCCGCGCGGTGTCCCTGGGCCGGAAGGGCCTTTCAGGGTTCGTCGCCAGGACAATGGCAATGGAGGCCACCATGAAGATGAAGTACTGGAGGCCGATACGACCGGATAGGATGAGCCAGAAGACCGAGAGGATGACGATGAGGGCAATGGTGCGGCCCAGGCGTCCTCCTCCGTCTGCGGAGTCAGGTCGGCTCCCGGAGGGTCCGGTGCCCCTGTCGTCCTGTTGTCTCTGGGCGTCTGCCATCGCGATCCTTCGATGCAATCGGGTCGGGTCGGGTCCGCCGCCTGGAGGGCGCGCGGGACGCGAACGGAGCCGTCGCCCACCAACGGCGGGTGGGGGGCGGTTGGTCTGTTCCCTGATTTTGCAGACAGGGAATCTGCATACAGAGCAATGACCTGGCAACCGGTGGCCATCGGAAGGCCCCACTCGGAACCACCGGCGGCCACCCTTGAATGCTCCAGTGTTCCGGACGGACGACCCACCGGAGGTCCAGGGGCTGAACATTTGCGCCCGGCGGTCTGAGCCACCCTGGCCGGCCAGGGTGGCTCAGGGCTCAGTCCCCTGCTTTCACCAGGGAGCGAGCTGCCGAGGCCACAGCGTCTGCGGTGATCCCGAACTCCTGGAAGAGTCGGGGGGCCGGGGCCGACGCGCCGAACCCATTCATGCCCACGTAGCGACCGCTGGTTCCGATCCACCGCTCCCACCCCAGACCGGCGGCGGCTTCCACGGCCACCCGGGCCGTGACCCGGGAGGG
>SL_3KL_010_SEDDRAFT_10002873_pt1 | contig 15701 bp, 10 predicted proteins | sample SodLakKL_010_SED_2_FD_10381 | JGI IMG/M metagenome (IMG submission 10381) | reverse complement strand
TCCATGACCGGGCATAACCGCGGACTCACAGGAGCATGATTAAAAGCGTCATGGACATTCTATGTGACCTAATGAATCCAATGATTTTAAACACATGAAATGAACATGACAGCCTTCGGCTGACACACAGGAGAATGATCAAATCCTGTCATGTGAATTCATTCTGACATTATGAATCTTAATTGATTTAAACAGATGAAATCTACGGGGAACCCTTCTGCAGGGAACCATATTACAGGGACAGTACATGCAAGACAAACGGTAAAAGTCTACTGTCAGGAAAACGACTTGCGTACTGCCAAATCCGTTCTGCCGATTGGCCTGCATGGCCCTGTTTCAGCACTTGCATTCCTGATACCACTGATCATATCCGGAATCGTGTTTGGCGGATTCACCGCTGCCGCGTACGCGCAGGATAGCCATGCACCTCAGTCGGAATGGGTCGAGATCACCGAAGGTTTTGAGCTGCCCGAGGGCATCCGCCTCTTCAACAACGACGCGCGCAAGGCATGGTACATCGAACTGGACATGTCCAATGAGGAGTACATCCTCCATCCCTATATTTCCTCAAGCAAGGGGCTACCCGCTTTCTCCAGGGAAGTGGGCTCCATCGCCGCGATCAATGGCGGGTATTTTTCCGGCAACACGTCGCTGTCAACCATCGTCTACCCCGGCGGCGACATCAAATCGCAGAATCCAACCGTTCTCAGCCGTACGGTGGATGGTGTCTCCCGGAATTACCACATCTCACGAGGGCATTTCGGCGTGAACACTGACCGCAGTATGACTGTGGACTGGATCTATCATTTCGGCGGAACCATTGACGACCTCTACCGGCTGGATCAGGCCATCCCCAACGAGCGTGGCACACCTGCACCGGCCCCCGGCCGCGACGATGGCAGCCCCTTTGAAGATCTGCTGGTCGGCATTGGGGGCGGACCTGTCCTCATCAAGGACGGTGAAATCAACATCACATTCACCGAAGAGCTTATCTGGGGCGGCATCGGGGAATTCGACGAACGTCGCGCACGTACCGCAATCTGCTACACCGAAGACAACCGCGCACTGCTTTTTGTCGCCAATGAAAGTCCCGGCATGGCCTTCGATGTGCTGGCCGATGTGCTCTTCGACCTGGGCTGCCATGAAGCGCTGAACCTGGAAGGCGGCGGATCCACCCACATGACCGTCGGTGACCAGCTGGTCAACTACCAGTTCGTCAACAGAACCATCCCGACCATCCTTGCCATTGTCCCCGCCGACTCGCTGAAACTTCCACAGGAGCTGGTGGAAGAGGTGATCCTGGACACCGAAATGGATGAAGTGACGGTGACCGACGGCTGGTTTGAGACGGCAAATCCCGGTTTTTACGGAGAATCTCCGTCGCTGGTAGTCCCCGCGGGGGACGGCAGCGAGACCGTGACCTACCGTCCGGACCTTGAGCCGGGACACGAATACACCGTAGCGGGATGGTGGGTTGCCTCATTCAACCGCACAAAAAACACCCCCTACATTGTGCATCACCTCAATGGGGTGGATACCGTTCGGGTGGATCAGTCCACTGACGGGTCCCGATGGGTGGATATCGGCACCTGGTATTTCAGCGGCACGGAAGACGACAAGGTGATCATCAGCAACGACGCGTCCGGCACGGCCTCACCAAGCTACGCCGTTGCCGATGCCGTTCGTTTCGGCATGACCGGCAATACTGCTGACCTGACCTCTTCTGAGTTCAGTAGCCCCGGTCAGGATGGCAGCGAACTGCCGGAACAGATCCGCCTGGGACAAAACTATCCCAACCCGTTCAATCCGGTCACCGTAATCCCGTTTGCCCTGCCAGAGGCCGTGCATGTCCGCATCACCGTTTATGACTTGCTGGGCAGGCGCGTTGCTACAGCTGCAGACCAGCGCTTCACCTCCGGCTCGCACCAGGTCACCTTCGATGCCACCGCTCTTCCCAGCGGAATCTATCTCTACGAGCTGTCTGCCGGCACTATTCGCCTTCACAACCGCATGATGCTGGTCAAATAAACGTCACATCACAGGCCTGTACACGCGGGTCATCCATCAAACCTTACGTTACTATGTCTCTTTTTGCACGTACCCTCACGATTTTCATTGCACTGTACCTGTCGGCGATATCACTTGGTCCGGCTTCAACAAAGGCCGGCACCCCTCCTCCCGAAGAGTTCATCTATGAAATGATCGATGCCATATCGATCGACAGTCTGCGCAAGCACATACAGGTACTGGAAGAGGCAGGCGGCACGCGCAGCCGCATCTCCTTCACGCGCGGCAAGCACAACGCCGCCGTGTACATCAGGGAGGTTTTTGACAGCATGCCCGGGCTCTCCTCGGTCCGGTTCGATACGTTCTATGTGGATGCGGCCATCGCCCCTTTCAGGAACATGCCCCAGGTCAACGTGGTCGCTACCATTGAAGGTTCTGTTTATCCCGACTCCTACTACGTCATCGGTGGACACTACGACTCCATCGCCGACCGGGATGATGACTGGAACAACGGTGCCAACTGGCAGACCATGGAAGCACCCGGCGCGGACGACAACGCCACCGGAGTCGCAGCTGTCCTGGAACTGGCACGGGTGCTCTCCGACCCGGAAACCGGATTCAGGCCAGACTACACCCTGGTCTTTGTGGCTTTCGGCGTGGAGGAACGGTTGCCGGCGCCCATCAGGGCCTCCAACACCAATAACAATCATGTTGGGAGCCGCCATTTCGCACAAAACGCAAGATCAAACAACGAACACATCCGCGGCATGATCTCCATTGACATGATCGGCTACAACAACCACCATATGTACACCTCACTGGTGATGCACAACAATTTCATGGTGAATCAGTCCGTGCAGTTCGGCACCCTGCTATACGAAGCCAACACCGAATTTGACATTGGCCTGATCATGAACGAGCCTCCTTTCGCCCGCGGGGCCTACAGCGACCACGATGTATTCGCTGACCAGGGCTATCCTTCGGTGCTGGTCATCGAAAACGCACCGCCGTGGCAATCCAATGAGAACTATGCGGCCAATCCCTACTATCACAAAACCACCGACACCTGGGACAAGGTCAATATGGAGCTGGTCCGCAAAGTGACTCAACTGAACCTGGCGACTGTCGCAGGATTTGGCGGATATATTGACACTTCGGTTGATGATGACCGTCTCCTGGCCGACCAGACAGCCCAGAAGCTTACGCTGATCGGCAACTATCCGAATCCCTTTAATCCACAAACCAATATCGTTTTTGAGCTGGCAGAAACCTCACAACTGGAACTCTCCATCTATGATATGACCGGCAGGCGGATTACAACCCTGCTGAATGAATCCATGCCGCCCGGACGCCATTCGGTGCCTTTCAACGCCTTGGATGGGGGCCGCAATCTCTCAAGCGGAGTGTATCTGTACCGCATTGCCGGTTCCTTCGGTTCAAAGTCCGGCAAAATGCTCCTGATCAACTGATGAATGCCACTTAGTGCATGTCCCGAAAAACAAAGGTTCAGCGATACCAGGATATCCTTACCCTGCCAAATGTTATCGATCTGCATCACTACCGGCATGGTGATCACGCATCCGTTCGCGGCAACTGGTCCAAGCTGTTCGGCAACGACCATCCCATCACGCTGGAACTGGCCTGCGGCAAAGGGGAGTACTGCCTGGGCCTTGGCTCCCGCTATCCCGAACGCAATTTTGTCGGGTTGGATATCAAAGGAGACCGGATCTGGAAAGGCGCCACCGAGGCATTGGATCGGGGGCTGGACAATGTCCGGTTCATGCGCACCCGAATCGACCATATCACGAATTACTTTGCCTCCGGTGAAATCGACGAAATATGGATCACGTTTCCGGATCCCTATCTGAAGAAGTCCAAAAAACGCAAGCGGCTCACTCACCCCGTTTTTCTGAGCAGATACGCATCCATCCTCAAGCCCGGCGGGCTCATCCACCTGAAAACCGACAGCGACCGGCTCTATGCGTTCACCCTGGAGGTTGCGGCCCTGCTTGATTTGCCTGTTGTTTATAATATTCCGGATGTTTATGCTTTGGGTAGCAGGCCCGAAGACCTGGACATCCAAACTTATTACGAAAGACAGCATCTTGCTGAAGGCAAGACTATTAAATATGTTGCATTTCGCCTGAACGATGTCGTAGATGCGCCTGTTTTGCATCTTTTGGAACAACTATCTTGAATCACACTTGGCCTGAGAACAAAGCAAACCAGTCTCAAACCGACAATTCAGAATCATATGTGGACTGACAAAACCAGTCCAGACTTGCCGGCATCATCCAGCTGTTTCTTATCAATCCAACACACCACGAGATAACATTGACCATGTCATCACTACCTACCCCGGATCGTCATTTATGTATTTCGATAACCCCAGATTGCTGTGCAAAACGGATCAACCGTCCGGTACTCGGCTTCTGGAACCGAGCAGTTTTCCTTGTTTCGGTTCTGCTTTTGCTGCAAGCTGTCGTTGTATCGACGGCATGGGCTTCGGATCCAGCCGGCACGCAGTCCGCTGATCCGCTTTTCCGGTTTGCTGTGCAAAATCAGCCTGGCGATGGGTCTGAAACAGTGGATGTGTTCCAGGCAGGGGGCGCATCCCTGGCTGGTGATGCGGCTCAGGCCGGTGCTGCCTTCCAGCCCGGGGATGCTGTTGCCATCCAACCGGACCTGGAATTTCTGACTTCTTCGCTTGAGGAAGGCCGCGAACTGCTGCTTCCATCGCTGCTCGGGGACGACGACCGATATCGCATCAAAGATGTCCGGGAGTTTGTGGATGGCATCGTTTCTGTGAGGGCTGTACATGCCGAATTTCCTTATGATCAGCTGACTTTTTCATTCGACAAGGCCAACGGGCTGATGCTTGGCAGTGTCAACCGGTATACGCAGGGGCAGTCCTTCCGCATTCTCCCGCCGGACGTGAGTTATCAGAAAACGGCACCGGAGGCAGCCGGGTATCACCGGTTTACATACCGTGCTCCGGAGAAAGAGGATATTCTCCCGTGCGGTGTCGACCATGAATTGCACGACATCGAGGCCATGCAAACCCATCATCACGACCCTCTCAGCCAGAGCCATATCCACTCCTCGTTCGATATCCAGTCATCCGGCCTTGAAGGATCGGTCCCGATCGATATTATGGTCGTCTACACACTCAAGGCAACGCAATGGGCCTCCAGTAACGCGGGGAACATCACGCTGCTTATCGGGGAGATGATGAACATTTCGCAGACGGCCCTGGATAACAGCCAGGCGAATATCGAGCTTCGGGTCGTCCACTCGGCGTTCACGCTCTATGAGGAAACGGGTGTTTCCCGAACGGATCTGTTCCGGCTGACTTCATCACCGGATTTCGACGAACTTGGGAGCGAATACCAGGGATATATGGAAGATGTCCATACGCTGCGCGACCAGCACGGTGCCGACCTGGTGACTTTGCTGACGACCAATACTGATGCAGGTGGACTGGCTTTCATGCTGACCAATCCCACGGGCACCCCGCAGCTCGGCTTTTCCGTGAACCGGGTGCAGCAGATGACCCAGACAACCACATTCGTACACGAGATAGGCCACAATCTGGGGAAAGCTCACAGCCGCAATCAACGGGAACAGGCCGCAGGCGCTTTCGGCGGCATGTTCGACTACTCCACCGGCTGGCGCTTCACCGGTGATTCCGGCACATCATACGCCACTGTTATGGCCTACACAGAGGCATTAGATCAGACCAACAGCTCCAGAATCAGCTACTTCTCCAATCCTGAAGTCACTTTTGACGGAATACCAACCGGTACGTACAGCGGCCAGTTTGCCCCCGCCGACAATGTGCGCAGCATGCAGTACACCCGTAATGTTGTTGCATCCTACCGCCCGACAGAAGTGGACCCGCCGCTGGCCATTGTGGACAACTCCCTCATCGAGGTGGAAACCGGCCATGGCGGGATGCGGCCTGTCCGGGTAACCTTGTCCAATGACGGTGACAGTCCACTCTACTGGACGGCAGACGTCCGCTATCCTGATCCGCCGTCACCCGCCAAAATCACACTCTCCGAAGCTGGCAGCTTGGCAATGGAAGGTCCCGGAAGGCCCGCCATCTCTTCTTCCTCATATCCATTTTTCAATACACGGGGCGACCGGCTCATCCGATATCCTGACCGGGCGGAGTACAGCGACGCACCGGCGGCATCCGCTTATTCCACTACTTACCGTAACAACGCTGATGCCAACAGTACAAATTTCGATTTTGATGGCGGCTTTTTCATCACTGACGGAAACAGCTCCGGCATTCCGGACAATCTGGTGTATCAGACCGATTTCAACTTCATACCTGGTTCCGAACAGGCGACGGTTGAGTTCCAGGCGCTGAACCAATGGAGCGCATGGCCCAGAGATGATTCCAGTGGATTTATTCTGAGCAACAATGATCCCAACTCGGAACCACGCAACTTGCGGCTGACTCCTAGAGACGGACTTGCGAGCAACCGGTTGACCGGAGTGGTTGCTCCATTTTTCGGTCCGCTTACCTCCCAGGGCTATTCCATCTCGATGGACCTGAAACTGCCCCAGCTCAATACCGACAACCAGTTCCATATCCTCATTGAGGAGCCATCAAGGGATAACCTGACGGCCTGGATCTGGTTCGATGACGGAAACATCATCGTCCGCAACCGGATCACTCCCGAAGGACTCGACTTTCTCAACACAGGTGCGAACTACACTCCCAATCAGTACTTCAATTTTGAGATCCGGACCGATCCCCTGAACCAAAGCATCCAGTATCTGATTGACGGGGTTGTGATTTTCAACGGCAACCTGTTCGAAGGTTCAGCGCCCGAACGTATTCTTCTGGCACACCTGAATCACCAGACCGCGGATGTGTTCGAAATTGACAATTTTTATGTCTCGACACTCAGCACCCCCGATTTCCCCCGGTTCCAGTTCCGGAAAGAGTCCGGTGGTATTGCTGCCGGATCCAGTGCGGAGATCACGTTCGATGTCATCGCAGACCGTGCCGGCTACGATACGTATGAATTTGACCTTGAAATAACCACCAACGACGCAGCAAGTCCGGTGATAACCATCCCCGTCCGTTACACAGTGACCGACGACCCCGTCTCAGCGCATGAAGACCAGCTCGCCGGCGAATTCCGGCTTAACCAGAACTATCCCAACCCGTTCAACCCGTCCACTACCATCACCTATGCACTTCCCGAGCAGACCGATGTGCGCCTGGAAGTGTTTGCTATCAGCGGTCAGCGGGTGACTGTTCTGGTGGATGAGGTCCAGCAGGCCGGTCAACACCGGGTGTCATTTGACGCGAGCGGACTGGCAAGCGGTGTCTATCTGTACCGCCTTCAGGCTGGAACCTTTATAAAGACGCAGCGGATGGTCCTGATCAAGTGACCTTCGGGGAAGTGACAGGTGATGACCTGGTACTTGATGACCCGGCATTCGAAGAGCCGGTATCCGGTGACCCGGTACTCGATGACCCGGCATTCGAAGAGCCGGTATCCGGTGACCCGGTACTCGATGACCCGGCATCCGGTGAAGCGGAATAGCGAATGCCCTGACGTGTGCCTCGTTGCCGAAGCATATCCATTACCTGTTTTTTTACTTCAGGATGCTTTTTTCGCCCCCACTGGGGAACGATCAACATGTTAGGCGGGGCACTGCCTGACATCCGGGCGATGGCGATATCAGCCCGGAGCAGCTCCAGAAAATCGCACACCAGCTCTACCCATTCCCGGAAAGTGAACACCCGAAACGGCTGATCGAAGTATTCCCGGGCCATAACCGTCCCTTTGATGACCTGCAGATGATGCAGCTTCAGGTATTCTACCGGCAACCCCGATATCACGCGGGCCGTATCCAGCCAGTGGTTGCGTGTCTCCCCGGGAAATCCGAAAATCAGATGGGCCCCAATGTGAATACCGCGCCCTGACAGTCGCTCCAGCGCATCCTTCACAGCCGCAAAATCATGCCCCCGGTTGATGCGCTTGAGCGTGACATCATAAACTGACTCTATCCCGACTTCAACGGCCACATAAAAGTCCCTGGCAAGGGATTCCAGCAGCGTAATCACCGGCTCCGGAAGGCAGTCTGCCCGGGTTCCGAGAACCAAACCGTCAATATCAGGATGCTCCAGGGCTTCCCGATAACACTCCTCCAGCCGCTCCACCTCTCCATAGGTGTTGGAATAGGCCTGAAAATAGGCCAGAAACCGCTCGGCACCGTACCGCTTGCGCTGCGACTCCACCCCCATCTCAAGCTGTTCCCGGATGCTATTCTTGCGATCCAGATACTTTGGCACAAAACTGCGGTTGTTGCAGTAGGTGCACCCCCCCTCGGCAACCGTTCCGTCAATATTAGGACAGGTAAACCGCCCATCCACGGAAACCTTGTAGGTGACGGCGTTAAACCGGCTCTTCAGGTAGTGATAGTAATCGTTGTAAGGTCTTTTTTCAGACATAGGCCAGCTTCGCGAAAAACGCAATAAATTGCAAGCGGATGGCTTACAGGATTAAGCTGAACCCTGCGTAGAGCGCACGGCCCGGAGCCGGCTCGTAGTAGCGCCCAAAATTGGCGTTGATACTGACCGAGCTGTTGTAGCGGGTATCGGTCAGATTGTTGATGGTCACAAAAGGCGCCACACGGATGTGCTCCGTGAGTGCGATACCGTCATGCGACAGGTTCAGGTGGAATACTTCGAAACCCGGATTTCTGGCCGTGTTGGCGTTGTCGGTGTAGTAGGAATCGAGGATTTCGGAAGAGAGGGAAATCCGGTAGCTGCGCGGTGTGAAAGTCAGGGATGAGACAAGGCGATGGTCCGGAATGCCTGGCAGCGAATTGCCCTCTTCAAAGGTGACCTCACCGTCTTCTGCAACCGATTCACGGAAGGTAAACCGGCTGAGATTGTAACTGGTCGCTAGCTCCATCCAGAGCAGCGGCTGCCATCGCAACGAAATTTCGAGGCCGTCATGACGCGTCTTACCGACATTTCGGTAAAAATCGCGGTCTCCCCCTTCCTCGGTCCGGAAACTGATCAGCTGATCGCGGACATTCATCCGGAATACGGCTATCTCGTAGCGCAAACGCAAAGGACTCCAGCCGCCACGGACCCCGGCTTCCATCCCGGTCGCCCGCTCCGGATCGATATCCGGATTGAAACCGCCTGTCATGTCCGGACGGTTGACCAGCTCCGTGGTGGTCGGGGTCTCAAAGGATGTGCCATAGCTGGCGTAGAGAAGTCCCGGACGCGCATTCCAGGACACCCCCACCGAGGGACTCAGCGATGTGAAATTCCGGCTTCCGGACCGGTCCTCCCCACCGGCGAGAAGCCGGTCATCGTTTTCAAAACGGATAGCATCCAGCCGCACACCAGCAGAGACGTTGAAACGACGAAATTCCGTTGCCAGCCGGCCCGAGATCGCCCCGTTGAGCACGGTTTCCTGCTGATCGATCACCCGGTCTCCACGCTCGAAATCACCGACATAGTTGTAATTGCGGCGGTCATCGGACTGTATGGCGGCGTCTGCGCCGAGACCCCACTTCAGGAAACGGTGCGTTCCGTAAACGGTGACACGCGTTCCCGCCATGAGACGGTCCAACTCGATATCGGCGAAAGGCAGCGGGTTATGCAGCGAGCGGGCCGTGCCGTACACCGTGCCCTGCCAGCTTGTGACCGGATTCTCCGACCGCAGGGTCACCCCGAGTTGCCCCTGCCTCCAAGACTTTCCGGCCGCGACACTTTCAAACAGCGCATTCGCCTGCCTGCGGTTTTCCTGCAAGTCAGCATCGTTCAGACTGCCCGGATGGCGCGTATCCGGCGCCTCCACAAACGCACCGCTCACCCGCAGCTCCCGACCCGAGGACAGCTCCCAGTTCATGTGCCCGGTCATGCGGAACGCCTCATGCTGACTGTGTTCGCGATATCCGTCTCTTTGCAGCCAGGATGCGTTCAGGTGATAGCCGCGCGGACCGTCGCGATGCGTTCCCTGGACCTGCGCACTGTACGTGCCGAAGGCGCCGCCGTAAATCCGCGCGCGCAGGGACGGATCATAGGAGGCCGGACGGGTGGACAGGAATAGCGTCCCACCACCGGCATTACCCCAGAAGAAGGAACTGGGACCGCGCACCACCTCTATCTGACGCACCATGGCCGGATCCAGAATATCCATCACCGTCTGTCCGTCCGGGACAGTGAGCGGAACATCATCCAACAGCACATAAATACCCCGAACACCGAAGGCGGTCCGCCAGCCCATGCCCCGGATGGATACGCGCTCGCCCAGAGCATAGTTTTGGCGGTCGTTTACCCACAGCCCGGGAATCCCGGCAGCGACCCGGTCGAAGCTGAATGCAGGCTCGCTGCCCTGCTCGCCGGCGGTACGGGTCTTGACGGATACGGAAAAGGGGGCCGTCGCCTCGGTTTCGGTATCCCGGGTCGCCTGGATCTCGATTTCTGCGAGGTCGTATTGCAGCGTATCGGGCTCGTGTGCCTGAGTCTGTGCCTGCGCCGTTGCGGCAAAAGCGGATGCCAAAACCAGTGAAAAGAGCAGTGCAATAGCACCCGCAAAGGGTTTACTGGATGGACTGACAGGATTACAGAACAAACTGACTGGATGATATGATGAAATTGCTTTCATTAAGAATGATAAGTGTGAATGATGATTTGTCATTGATCGCAGATGATTCCCGCCGCATGGTATACAGGACATGGATCTGAGCAATTATATACCATGAGTCGCGGCATGCCACGTGCCACACGAACCAAGGTTCGATTTGCAATCCAACAAACACGGCAGCTTATACAAATCAGTAAACACGGCCGTTTATACAAACCAACAAAAACGGCAGTTCATACAAACCAGTAAACACTGCAGCATTGGGTCACGTTCAAACCCACTTCTGCAATTTAACCCGCGCTCTCATCCGGCAGGTCCACAAGGGCGCTGCTTTGATCTTCTTTCAATTTTTCATGTATGAAATCCAGCAGTTCCTTTTTGTGCTTTTCGGAGTAACGGTAGCGACGCGATGAGGCCATTTTTTTCAACAGAGTGCCCGCTTTGTAGAGACTGGCCAGATCCAGATCTTTTTTGATGGTCACTTTTTCGGTATTGGCAGCTGTCCGGTTGTAGAGCACCGCCACCACCTGTCGCAGCCGGTTGATGATCAGGAACCCCAATTCTGCATGCAGCGCCTCCACCCGCACTTTTTCTTCATTGGGATCAAAGCCGCCAATTTTTACCAGATCCATAGGTGAAATATCCTTCACATAGGCAGCGGCGCCTCCACCCAGCCCCAGCGTCGCCGTGAAGATGCCGAATGTGAGTCCGCCTGCCGCAGTATCCAGCGCCGCCCCGATGCCACCACCGACCAGCGCATTGACCATGGCCCGCTGATGCACCGTCAGGTTTTTCCTGCGTACCGTCGTATCGAACAGGTCATTATCCCGGATTTCCTGCGCAAACTCCACATCAACGGAAAGTCCGAACCGGCGGGTGATATCCTTTTGAGCCGTATCAAGCGTTTGCTGAACAAAAATGCGGACTTGCGAGAGCAGCTCTTCCCGATGTTCCTCTTCGTCCTGCGTACCGTCATAAGCCACCTCAAATTCCTCGTCAAATACCTGCAGGACAGTCCTCCTGATAATACGTGCGCAATCCTCAAGCACTTTTTCCCGCTGCGACCGGAGCACTTCCATTACCCTGTTCAGCGGCTGCTCCCACTCATCGTTCAGGTGGCTGAACGCACCAAGGATCCGCAGTTTCTCGTCAAACGAGGTCCGGTGCGGATTGAACACCTTGGTGTTGTTGAAATAACCGGTGAGACCGGATTTCCAGGACTCCAGATAGCGGTCGCCGTCGATGGGATTCAGGATTGCGATACGCGGCAGGCGGGTCAATCGGATCAGATCGATCTCCCGAAGGTATTCCGACTCACTGAACTTCCTGGAACAGTCCGCGACATACACGATGCAGGCATACTGTGCAATCGGCTTGAAAATCTCCACCTCAAAACGAAAATCCTCATGGCCTTCATACGCTTCCAGAAACTGCCGCAGCACCTCGACCGGATGATCCGACTTCTCGATGCCCCATTCGGTCACGATTTCATGCATCTCGGCGGCATTCTCGAAACCCGGCGTGTCCCACAAGGTGAAATGTGTTTCCCCGTCAATCTGGAACGGGTAGGATACGGATGTATCCGTAGTTCGGGCATGCGGACCGACCACCACCGATGCGTCGTTGGTCATCGCCTTGACAAAAGTGCTTTTTCCTTTGTTGGGAGCACCGGTCACAACAAATACAGGCTTGCTCATAATGATCCGCTTACCTTAAATGTGTTATCATATTTATGGATGTATTCCATTCCCTTTCATTGGTTTCCGGATAGCAAACCCGACTCGATCACATTCCGGGAATCGTAGAAGACCCGTTTGCCGCCAAGTTTCAGGTTGATCTCATCCACCCGCTTCCGCCAGGTGATGTGGCCGTTCTCTTCGTTCTGATCCTGATTATCGGCAACCGGAATTACAAATACCCTGGATTTCACGGCTTCCTGCAAAAGAAGTTCGAGTTTCTTCTCGAAATGGAGACGCGGCGGCTCCCAGAGCGGTACCAGCACAAGGATGTCGCAATGTCCGTTCTCGAAAGAGGCGCGGGCGGTTTGCGCGATGGATTTACGGTCTTCCGCCATGCTGTGCAGACCGCTCAGGAAAGCCGTTGACAGGATTTCCCGGTTTATCACATCCCGGATACCGGGGGTGTCAATCTCGCCAAATCCCCAGGTCAGAACAACACACTTTCCTGATGTAGTAACCGGTGGTTCCATATCTGAAGCGGCCGCCACAACAGCCCTGTTGCGGTCATCGCTGCTGACACTGACAAGCGACTCCTCCATTAGTCCCAGAACTTCTCTTCCGGAATCGGAGGTAACCACGGCTGTGTCAACGGTTTTGCGAAATCGCCAATGAAAGAAAAGAAAAGCTGGCAGGCGCGGAAGAAATCCGTAAACCATCATGGACATGAAAACGAACGGCCACCAGCGTCCCGATGCCGCTGCGGGAAAGTCACTTCGGTCAGCGCGGTAGAACCGGGTGGCCTCCACCGTTTCGGCATCAACGACAGCGGCAGGCACCAGATCCCTCCAGGGTGCCGAAATAGTGCGGGTTACGGTATAGAGTGTCTCTCCGCGCAGCTCCAGGGTGGAGCTCCACGCAAAGGCCAGGTCGGTCGTGGCAACGTGGAAAAGGACCCACATCAGGGCGCCAATAATGTAGGCCATACCGGCAAGTTGCAGGTTCCGCCTGAGGTAGTGTCCGGCCGGGGTGGAATGCACCAGCCAGCTTTCGGAGATATTCCGGCAGACTCCTTCCGGCCCCTCCTTCCCTGCCTTCCGGATCAGAGGCCGGAGCGCATATTGCATCCACCAGAAAAATATGGGGATTTGACCGGAGCCGCGCCGGGGCCACAAAGCGTATCCAACAGAAAAGAGAAGCAGTACGACCGGCAGCAGGGCGAAGATGGCCAGCACGGGAAGGACGTTGATGGGCGCAGTGCCGTCGTAGCGGAAAAAAAAGCCCGCCGCGCCCGCACCGGCTGCCAAAGCGAGCACGCCGGCAACGACGGTTGCAAATGTAAGCAGAGCCGCGATTCTGGTGGCACTTTTTTTGATGTCGACGGGCATGAAGGTGTCGTACCATCCATGGAGTTTTTTTGCTTCCGGCTGGCGGCCTGTCAACCGCGAAATGCCACCGGCGTTTTTCTGCCGCATCGCGAACTGCCGGTAGGCCCTTGCCTCTTCACGGGAGACCTGGCCCGGATCGAAGAGGGACAGCCCAATCAGCACTTCAAGCCTGGTCGATTTGTTGCGGCCGGAATCGGTCATGATGAGCGGGATATGTTAATGCAGGGCATACTGCCCAGAGGTTTTCTGTTTGCGACGAGCGTACCTTGTTGCTCCGCTTCAAAATACGACCTAATTCGGCACTTTTCACATCCGGAGGGCTTTTCTCATACAGTGCCCGGTCCGGAAAAATTCAAAACTTTTGCCTGCCACTTGCGTATATCCGAAAAAAAAGCAAATCTGGAAGTATGCAACACGGATGAAGCGACAGTAACCAATTGCTTCCAACATAACGGCCTTCGGGTGACACACAGGGACAAGATCATATCCTGTCAAGTGAGTCTGTTCGGAGCTTGTTTTTATTGATGTAAACAGACGTTAACGGAGTGACATATGAATTGGAAAGGATGGGTTCTCTTACTTATAGCAGCCATGTTTTTACTCTCGGGTGCGTTTTCTGCGGACGGGACGGGTATATTCTCAATCGTTCTGGGCGGAGGCAAGGAGCATGAGCTGCGGGACAAACCGGTCTGGCACACCGAGCGGGTGGGCGTGGAGGTGCCCTCATACCTGAATGCAAGCACTTTTGGCGGATCGATCACCGTGAACTCGCACGACCTGGACGAGATCCTGGTCCGCATCCATGTGAAACATCGGGGCAGCTATCTGAAAGCCGGGGATGACGCTCCCGTCCAGATCTCCATTACCGATACCCCCAACGGACTCGAGATCTCTGCGGAGCCTGAGCGAAGCGGATTGCTCGGATCCGCCACATCCCTGTCGGTCTCTTACGACATCCTTGTCCCGACAGCGACGGAGGTCCGCGCAAAAACCAGCGGAGGCAGTGTTTCCGCGTTCGATATCGCCCACAGTGTCACATTGATCACCAGCGGCGGACCGGTTACCGTAGAGCGGGTGGATGGGGATGTGCTCGCCAGGACTTCGGGCGGCCCCATCAACGCCAGGAATATCACCGGCGATCTGACCGCGCGTACCAGCGGCGGCGGGATCCGCATCTCCAATGCGACCGGCAAAATATCGGCACGCACAAGTGGCGGGCCCATCCGCCTGGAGCGGGTTACAGGCGCCGTTGAAGCCCACACAAGCGGCGGCTCGATTGATGCCTATGTGCTCTATCTGGAAGATCACCTCACTTTGAACACATCGGGTGGTTCGATAAAAGCCATCTTGCCACGTGATGTCGGGATGGATATCCGCGCATCCGGATCAAGCGTAAGTAACCGGTTGGATGACCTGACGGGCGATATCACATCCAACAGTATCCGTGGCTCGGTCCATGGCGGCGGGATTCCTGTCGAGCTGAGGACTTCTGGCGGCAGTGTGCGGATTGAATACGGCGACTAGAACAGGTCCAGCTCTCCCTGCGAGGGTATTCTCCGGATCCGGCTGCACCTCGAGCCGCGCGAAACGGTTCGCCGGATTGGACGCGGTGCCGCGTCCTCTGATCGCTTCCATGTTCTGTTTATGTGCATCCATCGGGTTCCTGACTATGTCCTGAACCCAAGGTAACATATTTCGCACATATACCAAAGCATCGGGATGCCAAAGCGTGTGTTCGGGATTATGGCCGCTTATGGACATTTCATCCAACCAAGCTATCCATCTATGACAATCAGCTTGGGGTACGCCCTGATAAGCGGGTTCACGGATCTATGACCAGGCATTGATTATTATTTTATTTTGTAATAATATTGTTATAACACGTTGTGTATGTGAAATTTCTAATCGAGCATCCATGGAAGCAAAAATTCGAAAAGTTGGAAACAGCCTTGGACTCATCCTCCCAAAACAGCTGGTCGAAGAACTGCACCTGA
>SL_3KL_010_SEDDRAFT_10002872_pt1 | contig 15702 bp, 14 predicted proteins | sample SodLakKL_010_SED_2_FD_10381 | JGI IMG/M metagenome (IMG submission 10381) | reverse complement strand
AGCGATCTCTTTTTTGCTGCGATCATTCGGGATGCGGCTACACTATCTTTTACCCAGGAATACTTTAAAGTTGCCCTGTTTAGTGGAGGTTTTGCCCTTCTGCCCCTTCTGGTTTGCTCGGGAGTTATCCGGGGTACGGGCAATACACGGGTGCCGATGATAATTGCTTTAATTGCTAACACTTATAATGTAATAGGCGATTATCTGCTTATTTTTGGTAATTTTGGGTTTCCGGAACTGGGCGTGAGGGGGGCGGCATTAGCAACAGGTTCAGCCCAGTTGATTGCACTGACGCTATCCCTGGGGTATCTTTTTGTTTACAGGGGTTCTTTGCCCCTTTCCATAAAATCGCTCTATCCATTTAACAAGATAGCGATCAAAAAAATATTTAAGTTCAGCATACCTGCCGGAGCAGAAGAGCTTACTTTGAGCGGTAGCAGGATGATCTCCGCCAGCTGGATTACCATCTTAGGCCCGGTTGCTTTTGCTGCCAATGCAGCGGCGATTGCTGCTGAAGCGATATCTTTTATGCCCGGTCATGCGCTTGCTATTGCTGCCACTACCCTGGTAGCTCAGCGCCTGGGTGCCGGTTTTATAGGGCAGGCCAGGTTAACCGGGTATTGGTCCGTGTTTATTGGCACGATGCTGATGAGCGCCGTTGGCATGATTTTTTTATTGATGCCCTTCGCGGTAATGAGTATTTTCGATCCACCTGATCCGGAAGTGGTGCGTCTCGGTGTGCTTTGTCTGCAGATAGCCGGCATAACGCAGCCTTTTATTGCGTTATCGATGATCTTTTCCGGTGCGCTTAAAGGAACCGGAGATACAAAAGGTCCTTTCAGGATCAGTCTTTACAGTAATTTGTTGGTACGTCTACCGTTGATGTACATTTTCATATTTGTCTTGCAGCTTGAGGTATATTATATATGGTGGGTAATGGCTCTTCAATATGCTGTAAGCGCGCTGCTCCTGTTTATTCGGTACCAAAAGAAAAAATGGACAGAGCTGGAAGCTATTCCGACAGCGGAAAACATCGGTTAGAGGTCATAAATATAACGTGTCTTATTAACTTTGAATAATATTTCCAAAGAGGGGGTCGTCTTAACAGTGCCGCTTCAAACTTTAGAATCAGATAAGGACAACTACTGGTGGAAAAAGGCGGTCTTTTATCAGATTTACCCGCGCAGCTTCCAGGACAGTAATGGTGACGGTGTTGGTGATTTAAAGGGGATTATATCAAGGTTGGATTACCTTAATGATGGCACGACGAACTCCCTGGGAGTAGATGCTATTTGGTTCAGCCCGTTTTTTAAGAGTCCGGAGTTTGACTATGGCTATGATATCGTTGACTATTGTGATATAGACCCCCGCTATGGAACCCTTGCTGACTTTGATCGATTGCTTGAAGAGGCTCATCGCAGAAATATCATGGTCGTACTTGATTTAGTGGTTAATCATACTTCTTATCTGCATCCCTGGTTTCTCGAATCACGTTCGTCCCGGGATAACGCGAAGCGCGACTGGTATGTATGGAAGGATGGCAAAGGCAGGAAAAGGAAACCGCCCAACAACTGGCGAACACATTTTTTCGGTTCGGCCTGGACCTGGGATGAAAAAACACAGCAGTACTACCTGCATTCTTTTCTTAAAGAACAACCTGACCTGAACTGGTACAATCCCGAAGTGCGTGAAGCTGTTGGTGATGTGATCCACTTTTGGTTGGGCCGTGGTGTAGACGGATTCCGTCTTGATGTAGCCCATCACTACTGCAAGGACAGGCAGTTTCGTAATAATCCGCCCTTTTTTATCCGGGATAGAGGCTTAGACAAAACAAGACTGTCAGATCGTACCCTGATGGCCAATATTATGAAGCTGCTTGCTTTGCCGACGATGCAATATGGTAAATATAATCAGCATCAGCCGGAAACCCATCAGGTATTAAAAGAATTCCGACACATATTTGATTCATACCAGGCGAAAACAAGCGTCGGTGAAATTCTCGGGGACGATGCGGCTTTAGTAGCCTCATATTACGGGGAGAAAAATGACGAGCTGCATATGAATTTTTATTTCGAGCTTGCCAATTGCCGCTGGAAAGCCGGCGCCTTCAGACGCTGCATCGAGCGGTGGGAAAGAAACCTTCCCGAAAATGCCTGGCCGGCCCAAACTTTCAGCAATCATGACCTGGTTCGGGCCATAAGCCGTTATGACCATGGCGGCAATGGTGATAAAAGGGCAAGGCTGTTAATGCTCATTCTTTTAACCTTGAGGGGAACCCCTTTTATATATTATGGTGAAGAAATTGCCATGAAAGAAGTAAAGCTTGCTAAAAATCAGCTAAAAGATCCGGTTGGGGTCAAGTGGTACCCTGTGCATCGTGGGAGGGATGGCTGCCGGACACCGATGCAGTGGGACGATAGTAATTATGCCGGTTTTTCCAATTCCGCACCATGGCTGCCTGTTGGTTCGGAACTTAGCCGGCGTAGTGTCGCTGCCCAGCAAAATGATCCTAACTCCCAATTTAGCCTGGTCAGAGAATTGATCCGGTTGCGTAAGAGTCTGCCTGCTTTACTGGAAGGCAGCTATTCCAGTGTTACTGAGGGTGTATCTGCAGACTGCTTCTGTTACCTGCGCGAAACTGATCAGCAAAAGATTATGGTTTGTGTTAATTTTTCTTTCCGCAGGCAGAATGCTGATCCGGGTAGCTTAAACGGAGAAAGCAGAATAATTTTTTCAACAGAACCAGAAAGGGAATTGGAAATAATTAATTTTCCGCTGACCCTGGAGCCGGGCGAAGGCTGTATTATAGATCTCAGTATGGCAAAATAAAATACATCTGTTTCGCTATGGTTGCACAATTTAAATATTATGATACAATAATAGTTAAGGAGGGGAGCCCCTAATGGATATGTCAAGTGAATTGCAATTAATCAGGGAAAAGGCCAATCTATTGAAAGCTTTGTCAAACCCGGTAAGGCTCTGCATCGTTAAAGAATTGCTGGAGCGTGACACCTGCAATGTAACTTCAATGCAGAACTGCCTGCAGCTTTCGCAATCAACTGTTTCTCAGCATCTGGGCCGTTTAAGAGATTTGGGGATCATTGTGAGCGAGCGCAGGGGGACCGAAGTTCACTACAGTATCAATAGCAAAGAAGCAGCAGACATTATCAGGGTTCTCTTCTAAAAGTATTAGATATCGAGGAGGTTTATAAATGCTAACGGTAACAACTGCCGCAAAAGAAAAATTTAAAGAATTTCTTGCTGAAGAAGACAAAATGGATGCTTATATTCGCATCTATGTCAGTGGAGTCGGCTGAGGAGGGCCCAGGTACGGTCTGACTCTGGATGAGTCGATTCAGGAAGGAAAAGATGTTGTTGAAGATATTGGAGATTTAAAGATTGCCTTTGACCAGGGCATTGCAAACTTTGTAGACGGAAAGGCAATTGATTTCCATGATGGCCCGCAGGCCGGTTTTTCAATAACCGATCCTATGGTTGATAACAAAGACGGCAAATGCGATGGTGGATGCTGTTAACAACTAAGCATCTGATTAATTTATGATCAGGAGGATGCCTTATGGCTACAAAGAAAGAGCAGGTTTACAACTGTCAGGTTTGCACCAACGTGGTTAAAGTTGTTGAAGAAGGTGTGGGAACACTGGTTTGTTGTGATAAACCCATGGTACTTGAAACAAATACTTAAAACTACTGATCTTGGCATGTATTAAAGAGATTAACAGCCGGGCTGATTATTATTATACAGCCCGGCTGTTATGTGTACTTATGTTTATAACGCCTGGATAAAAAACTAACCAAATAAAAGAGGAATCAGTGCTGCGGCAACCATGGTCAACCCGGTCAGCTGATAAATTTGGATAGTTTTTGCATTTGCTTCGATTAGTTTCGGGATGTCATTAAAGTGCTTACGAGCGACGACAACCGCTCTTAAGGCCAGGGGCATACTGATCAATGGCAGGAGCCAGAAAAGATTGAGACTAAAAATACTTAATATCAGCAGGGAAAAGTAAGCCATTCCAAAGAGAAGGGCATAAACATTGACCGCTTTTTCCTTGCCCAGGCGGACTACCCCGTTCATTTTGCCCCCCTTCAGGTCGGCCTCGTAATCGGGGTACTGGTTAATCCAAAGCACATTGGCAATTATAAAGCCAAGTGGTATTGAAGCAAGCACTACCTCCAGGGCAATGGTGTGGGTTTGCACCAGGTAAGTGCCGGTAGTGATTAGTGGACCGAAAGTAAAACCGACAACAACCTCGCCAACACCGCGGTAAGCAAACTTGAAGGGAGGCAGGCTGTAAAAGAGGGCAAAAAAGACTCCTGCCAGGCCGAACCAAAATACATTGAAATCCCTGACCAGGACTACGTAAAAACCGAGTAAACTGCCAAGCCCTACGGTAATTATTCCGATAATCAAATTCTCTTTAAGCGACAGCTTGCCATCAATAATTGTTTTTTTACCGCCGCTGAAAGGAGTTCGTTTGTCAGCGGAAACGAACCTGTCAACCCCGCTTAAATAATCGACATATTCGTTAACAGCATTTTTGCCAATTTCCAGCAGGTAAATGGCAGCAGCGCCGATTAAAAACCAGGTCCAGCTGAAACTGCCAAGGTGAGCATAAGCTACAGCTCCACCGACGGCCATCGGTATTGTTGAGGCAATCCATATTTTAGGATCTGCTATTTGCCAAAACCCTGTCCAGAGGCGGTTCATCTTACTGCCCTTCATGATAATCACCCCTTGATAAAAAATAATATATTCCGCTTTAATCGTTCGTGCATTTTTAATACCATTAAGAGGGCAAAAATGTGGTTATTAAATTTCAGTTTCTTCTTTAACGTTGTCAAGATCAAAAGCTTTATGGACTGCCCTGACAGCCAATTCTCCGTACTTTTCTTCGATTACGCAGGATATACGGTATTCGGAAGTGCTGATCATTTCAATATTAATATTTTCTGCCGACAGGGAATGAAACATGCGCGAAGCTACGCCCGGATTGGTTTTAATGCCGATGCCTACAGCTGAAACTTTAACAATATTGTTTGCGGCGAGCATTTTCTCGGCATCAATTTCACGGGCCACCTCGCTGATTAATTCTTTTGCTTTGCTCAAATCAGTGGTCGGTATCGTAAAAGTAAAGTCGGTATATCCGTCGATGCTGGCATTCTGAATGATCATGTCGACATTGATCGCAGCTTCAGCCAGGGGGGATAATATTCTATGAGCAATTCCCGGGCGGTCCGGAACCCGGATCAGAGATATTTTCGATACGTTTTTTTCCAGAGTAACTCCTTTAATAATTGAGTTTTCCATAACTTCCTCCTCGTTGACAATCCAGGTTTCTTTTTCTCCCCCGAATGATGATTTAACTACCAGGGGAACCTGATATTTTTGAGCAAGCTCTACAGCCCGGGAATGCAGAACATTAGCCCCTAATCCGGCCAGTTCAAGCATTTCCTGGTAGGATATCTTCTTTATATGGCGTGATTTTGGGCAGATATTCGGGTCTGCGGTATAAACTCCCTCGACATCTGTGTAAATTTCACAGCAATCTGCTTTTAGTGATGCGGCCAGGGCAACAGCTGTGGTATCAGAACCGCCGCGGCCCAGGGTGGTGATACTTCCATCTGCAGTTATGCCCTGGAATCCTGCGACAACAGGTATTATATCTTCATCAAGAATTTGCGCTATCTTGCCGGTTTGCATTTCTGTAATACGGGCCCTGGTGTGGACATCGTCAGTTATTAATGGAAGCTGAAGACCGAGCAGTGACTTGGCCTTATGACCGAGACTCTCTAAAGTAATAGCCATCAAGGCAGCGCAGACCTGTTCCCCCGTAGCAACAAGGGCATCCTGTTCTCTGCCGGGAGGATTGTTGGTTATTTCCGCAGCCAGGGCCAGTAACTGATCGGTCTGCCCTCCCATTGCTGAAACGACAACCGCAATTTTATTTCCCCTGATTTTTGTTGATGCTACCTTCATGGCCACGCGGCGGATATGATCAGTAGAAGCAACGGAAGAACCGCCATACTTTTGAATTATTAAAGACATTACTATCACGCACCTTTGCTGCGTCGATTGCCGACTTTAAAAATGAATGTTAATATTTTCTCATATTTAATACGGCGGCACAAGAATTATTTATAATCCTTTTTATATCATCTCCATAAATGCCTGCAGCCTGGTTTTTATTGAGCCTGCAGGCTCAAAGCTATAATTATCGTCAATTAACAGCAGCGGCAGCCCTTCTTTTTTCAGGTAATCACGAAGGTCGGGATAATCAAATTTATGGGGATCACAGAATGATATGCAGTAACCAACAATTCCGTCGACTTTGTACTCACGGGCTCTCTCCAGTAAGTAGTCAAAACGTTCAAGGCCGGGGCCGCGATCGGTACGGGGGCATTGGAAGTTTACAAAATAATGTTCAGTTAAACCATCGTACGGATCATTAGTTAGGGGCACATCCTTTTCCCATACCCTGAATCCTATGCATGTATCATCGGCAACTACCTTTCCACCGGCTTCTTCGATCATCATTAGCAGGGCGGGGTCATCCATAATGCTGCCCCAGACCATAATACGAGGCGCTTTACTTCCTTCAGGTTTTTTTTGTTTTGCTTCCGCCAGTTTATTTTCCAGCAGGACTGAAAAGTCTTCCGGGGGTAATGATCCTCCCCTGATCAGCAGGTTAAGAATTTCACTGCCCTCCAGCACCGGTAGGGTTTCTTTACGCAGGTTATAGAGCTCACGCACCAGGGCACGGTTGCGGTTATAGATGGTTAGCCTGTCCTTTAAGATAGTCGGTGTTACTTTGTTTCCTGTATATTTTTCCAGGCTTTCCTGAAAGAAGCCGAGTTCGCGTTTGAAAAAATCACGGGCCCACGGGCTGATCTGGTGTGGTACGTTAAACATGTAAGAATAGGATAGGGGGTGGTAATAAGTCCAGATTCCATAGAGCCGCTGGACCATATCGCAGCTGTGAGAGATAACCAGGCCATCCAAAAAATCCAGTTCGTTTTGGACTGCCCGGGCAAGAATATTGCGCACGTAGGTGCAGCCGTACGGTTCGATGTAAGCGTCAGCTGATGAGTTGTCTTTCCCCGGCCGTCCGGTAATGCGGAAAGGAATTGCCCCTGCGGCGCTAATTATCTCAGGTGGAGCAAAACAGCATAAATAGCCGATTACCGGCTTGCCGCTTTTTGCTTTTATGGAGCGAATTTGCGCCTCACTATCTACCGCAGCATTACTTGTAGATTCTGAAATATTATTTTTAGATGTCATCTATTTTCCCTCCCCGGCTGCTTTATCCATTGTTTCAAGAAAGGCGTGCAGCCTGGTTTTAATCTGGGCATCCGACCAGAGGCGGGGGTCAGCCATATCGCTTTCGAAGATCAACGAAGGAACGCCTATTTTGGCCAGCCTGTTTTTGGTATGTACTTCACCGAAAGAGACAGCCCGGCAGGAGCGGGTCAGATGCATCAGGGCGCCGCTTAAACTATATTCATGCACAAGTTCATCTAAAAGACTGCTGCCGGAAAAACCACCAAATACTGCAGGGTTGCACAACTCGGGCATAGTTTCAGCTCCGTAGTCGTGCATTTTAACTGCCCGCTGCCAGGTCCGCCTGACGATAGCTTCCAGCGGGTCGCTTAAGTCAACTTCAAAGAAATCACCGACATTGTAAGTTGATTCATAAGCAACTACTGCTCCCAGGGACTCCAGGTAGTTGAAAATGCCCATATTGAACCAGGGTGGAAGGCCGAACCAGATCAAGCGATATTTTTCTTCCTCTACAACACCGATTTTACGATCGACGCGGTCTTTGACCTCTTCATACATTTCTTTATAGAAGTCGACTGCTTCCTGGTCACCAACCAGGTACATCTGGGGAATAATGGAGTGGAAGTAGTCGGTTGAACCCATTGGACAGGGGACAGCTTTTCGCAGGGCAAGGGTATCGCGCCAGTAGCCAAGGGCTTCATGTGAGAGGGCCAGGGTTTCTCGAAGTAGATCCAGGTCAAGCTTTTTCCCGGTGTGCTTCTCTAAAAAATCAATCTGCCCGGCCAAATCTTCACGCAGCAGCGTCAGGTAGTGTTCTTCTATACGTGGATCACGCGGGTCAATGTCCCAGGGAGGGGCGAGAGGATCACTGCTGTAAACGGGGACATTGAAAAACCGGGTGGCAATTGATTGAAACCATTTCCAGCGCGGTTCGCAGATAAAGCCGGAACCGAGCAGCATCGACGGGGTGCCCATTCCGCCGGGCAGGGGCGATTCCTCTGGAGGCTCTCCCTTATCTTTTGTTAACTTACAATACCCCATGGTGTTAGTCACATAAGAGCAGAGCTCCTGGGAGTAACCGTCTCCTTCGGCAACTTCGATAAAATGTGGGGCAACCAGCCTGCTGGCACACATTGTGCCGAAGTTTTCAGGCCATTCAAAAAGCAGGTCAAAAGCCTTGAGCAATTCCGGTGGCACTCCTACCATGCACCAGGCCAGGGGTTCATTGCCGCTGAATCGCCGCTCAATTTGTCGCATAAAAAAGCGCGGCAGCATTTCTTTCATTTTCCGGGTTGTTTCCAGGTGACGTTTAGCGCGGCTCATTTCACTCTGGTTCATCAAACTGCCTCCTCACAAAGTAAACTGCTGTCAATTATTCTTTAAACAATCGCCCATATCCTGCCCTGAAAGCAAACCTTGATAAATTTAGCCTCTCTGCTAACTATTTCAATAACTGTTCTGCGATTCTTTTAATTTGCAGCTTTCAAGCCACAACTTCCGGTCTGTTGTGCCGGACCTTAATCAATGAGTAAAGGATTTTTACTCAGAAATGATTTTGAAATAACAGCATCCTTAATTGACAGCAGGCTGCCTACGTGCTACCGTATTACTATTCATGCCGAAGATGATCGGTTAAAACAAACCGGGAGCATATCAACAAAAAATGAGATGGGAGCGAGTAACATGAACAAGTTAAAATTGGGCCTGCCGGCCGGCAGCCTTCAAAACACTACCCTTGAAATGTTTAAAAAAGCCGGCTACAATATCCAAATCGGGGAACGCTCATACTACCCTTATATCGATGATGAAGAAATTGATTGCGTTCTGATGCGGGCCCAGGAAATACCGAAATATGTGGAAGAAAGGGTTCTCGATGTTGGCCTGACCGGGAAAGACTGGATTATCGAAACGGCAGCCGATGTTAAGGAACTAACCGATCTAAACTATTCGAAGCGCGGTCTCCGGCCGGTGCGGCTGGTCCTGGCTGTTCCCCAGGATTCGGATATCCAAAAGGTTGAAGATCTTGAAGGAATGCGCATTGCTACAGAGCTGGTTGAAAGCACCAGGAGTTACCTTAAAGAAAAAGGGGTTAGTGCCACGGTTTCTTTTTCCTGGGGGGCAACAGAAGTCAAGCCTCCCCTTCTGGCTGACGCCATCGCCGAACTGACTGAGACAGGTCGTTCACTGAAGGCGAATCAACTGCGAATCATTGAAACGATCCTTGTTTCTACACCCAGGGTTATAATGAACCACGACAGTTATAATGATTCCTGGAAAAGAAAAAAGGTAGAGCGGATGGTAACCCTTTTAAAGGGAGCGCTGCTGGCCGAACAGAAGGTTATGCTAAAGATGAATGTGCACAGCAGCAAATTAGATAAAGTGATCGAGCTGCTTCCCGCCCTGCGCAAACCAACCATTTCCAACCTTTGTGCGGAGGAATGGGTAGCCGTGGAAAGTGTTGTTGACGAGAAAACAGTTCGGTCATTGATTTGTGAACTGCAGGATGCCGGTGCAGAAGGTATCCTTGAATTTCCAATGAACAAAATTATTCCTTAAGAACAAAGAAAAAGAGGGGTGTGTTAGTTATGGAAGAGAAGGAGCAGGCACTAAGTGAGCGCTTGCAGGTAGCATTAAAACCGCAAATTCTAATCGGGTTAATTGTTCTCCTTGCAGCCGCGGTTATAGTTTTATCGGTTATGCTGGTCCGGCAGCCGGGTCAGGTTGTGGCAAAGNTTAACGGNGAGCCGATTATGCAAGATGAACTATTTGAATTAATGTATGCCCAGGGTGGGCAGGAGATGCTTGATCAGTTAATTACCAGGAAGTTGCTATTACAGTTTGCTGAAAGTGAAAATATCACAGTTAGTGAAGAGGAACTTGAAGCAGAAATTAAATCTATAATTGACGAGAGTTTCCAGGGGGAACAAGAGCAATTTGAAATGGTTCTCGAACAATATGGTATCAGCCTTGATGCTTTTAAGGAAGATGCCCGCCTTAAGCTGCTGGTTCGCAAGATAGCCATGGAAAAAATTGACACTTCCGAGGAGAGTGCTCGCCAGTTCTTCGAAGATCGCAGCCACCTCTTTGCTCAGGAGGAAGAAATAGAAGCGAGGCACATCCTGGTTGAAAGCGAAGCCGAAGCGGAGGAAGTATTGGCTCTCATTGAAGAAGGGGAAGATTTTGCCTCCCTTGCCGCAGAGTATTCTATAGATCCTTCCAACCGGGAAGATGGCGGAAATCTTGGCTTTTTTAGCCGCGGCATGATGGTAGATGCATTTGAGGAAGAGGCCTTCTCTCTTGAGATTGGTGAAATCGGAGGCCCTGTTGAAACTAACTTTGGTTTTCATATTATAGAAGTTTTGGATAAGGTTGAAACCGAAGATGCTGTTTATGAGGATATAAGTGAACAGGTAAAAGAAGCAATGGTTGAAGAGAATGTCTCACCGATGATCAATGAACTGGTTCAGTCCCTTTATGAAGAGGCTGAAATAGAATATATACTTGAACAATAAAAGAAGAGATATGGCTGTATCAAGCCCGGCTTGACAACCTTTTATGGCGCCGGGAACCGGCCAGCCTGATAGCGGAATCATGGGCCTGTTGTTCTAATGAATCATCAAGCTGTGCAGGCTGGAAGGCCTGGTTGCGGTAACAGAGAGCCTTATTCAGCAGGTAATCAGTCAGCCATGGGTTTTTAGGCAGCAGTGAACCGTGAAGGTAGGTGCCGATTACATTTTTGTAAACGGCGCCTTCTGTTTTGTCATTACCGTTATTGCCGTGCCCTATTTGAACTTCTCCCAGCGGTTTCAGTCCTGTTCTCAGGTAAGTTTTCCCGGCGTGATTCTCGAAGCCTACCAGGGTCCGGGGCGGATTCCAGAGTGAACATTTAATCACTGCGTTGCCGATTAATCTTTTCGGGCCTGCCTCGGTGTAGAGATCGACAATTTCCAGCCCCCCGATCTTTTCTCCATTGCTGGTTGTATAGTATTGTCCGAGCAGCTGGTATGATCCGCAAACAGCAAAAATAGTCATGCCGGCTTCTACGGCCCGGCTCATATCACTTTGCCGGGTTTTTAAATCATCTGCGACCATCTTTTGGTCACTATCCTGGCCGCCTCCCATATAAAGTAAATCGCAGCGGGCAAAATCAACCTCTCCCCCCGGTTCAACAGGGACTACTTCAAAATCTATCCCGTGCCAATCTGCCCTGCGGCAAAGAGCCAGGATATTGCCGCGATCACCGTAAAGATTTAAATGTGCGGGGTAAAGATGATAAATATTTATTTTAGCCATCTTTATTCCTCCCAGTACGGTTTGCCCAGACCTATTTTGTTTAAGAAGCGCCTCATTTCAAGCATCGCAGTATAAGTAGGCAGTATAAAGAGCTTGTTTCCTGCGGTGGTTTGTTCTAATGCCTTGTTAATTGCTTTTGCTGTATTTTCTTCGACTTGAATTTGTGCAGGCTCAAGTCCGGCGTACTTGAAACGAACGGCCATGTCCCAGGCTCTCAGTCCCGATACTGTTACACTTGCCAGTTTGTCTTTATTAAAAGCAAGCTGCTCAAAATCGACATCCCAGAGCCACGATACATCGGTGCCGTCGGCATATTTGTCATTAATTGCTACCAGGAGGTTGATTTTACCCTTTTCGGACAGGATGGTTCTTAAAACTTCATTTGCCCCGACAGGGTTTTTAATTAATGCCATGACCATTGCTTTATTATCCAATTCGAAAAGTTCCATTCTTCCGAAGGAAGGAACTGACTTTTTTAGGGCTTCTGCGATTAAGGAGGTTTGAATATCAAGCGCCTTAACGCAGGTTACCGCTGCCAGGAGGTTGTAGAGGTTATATGTTCCCAGAAGGGGGAAATATACTTCTATTTCTTCACCGGGAAGCCTGACCTGCAGTAAAGTTGAGCCATCGGGGTTAGTATTGCTGTCGATCAGTTTTACATCAGGTTCCGGGCGAACGTAACTGCATGACAGACAATAGAAATGTCCTAGGTGGGCATAGAAAATCTTTTTATAGCTTAACTTCCCAGAGCAGATCGGACACACCTTCAAATCTCTTCCAGTGTTTTCGAAAGTGTCAGCCGGCAAATCCAGCTCCAGACCGTAAGTCCATCTTTTTTTAGTGTTGCTGCTTTTAACGCCGGCCAGCGATGGGTCGTCGGCATTGAGGACTATAAAACTGTTTTCAGGTTGCATCTCCAATCCTCTGTTGATGGAACCCAGAACATGGTCAACTTCGCCGTAGCGATCTAACTGGTCTCTGAAGATGTTTGTGATAACGGTTCCCTGCGGCTTGATGTTTCGAGTCACCCCCGGGAAAGCACCTTCGTCAACTTCCATAACTGCCCAGTCTTCGAACAGGTTTCCTTTCCAGGATGCGGCTGCAACAAAAGCGGATGCTACGCCCCAGGACATATTTGAGCCGGATTGATTGTGGACACAATTATAACCGGCTTCCTTGAGGATGCCGGTTATCAAGGCAGACGTTGTTGTTTTTCCGTTAGTGCCGGTTACGACCAGGCTGCCTTTAGATAGATGATCGGCCAGGGAAGATGATAGCTGTGGCGCTATTTTTAAAGCTATCCTGCCAGGCAGGGTAGTTCCACCGCGACCAAAAATCCTGGTTAAGGCAATCAGGATCTTACCGGTCCAGATTCCAACCAGTAATTTAAGCTTAAACAGGTTTCTCACTTCTCACTATTCAAGATTTGCCATGCATTGGATCAGGTCAGCCCTGGTTACTATACCAACCAGCTTGCCGTCATCGTTTACTACAGGAATGCGATTTATATTGCGGCGGTTCATTAATTTTGCCACGTCCGAAGCCGGTGTATCTTCTGTAACACTATAAACTTTTTTGGTCATTACATTTTCCAGCTGGGTTTTGTGCAGCAATTCAAACCCACTGCGGACACTTGCTAACTCTTCTATCTCGGTATAAGGGGAGATCCAGAAAGAAGATCCGGTATGGGGAACGATGCTTTTTTGTTCAGAATAGCGAATTATATCTGTATCGGAAATAATACCGATCACCTTATCATTCTCATCAACAACAGGAAGGCCGCTTATACCATGTTTGGCCAGCAGGTCCAGCGCCTCTTTTACAGTTTGTTCTTTGCTTGCACTGATAGGCTGGGAACTCATAATGTCTTTAGCTTTATACATATTTTACCTCCCGAGGTCTGCTTAGTATTTACACGTGGCATTTGATTGCCAGTTATGCAAACTCAATGTATTATTCTACAAGCTGTTTTTGTTTCCTGCCCGGGATTAAGCCGGGTGCTAATAATTGCAAGTTTTACTTTTGAAATGCCATGGCATCGATAAAAATATCCTGAAAATCGGACCGGGTCGAAAGCTCCAGGTGCTCAACCCTGTGAGGGAGGGCTTTGGCTCTTTCACGCACAGTTTCAGAAGCCAGGGCCATCCTCGACCCGTCACCGGCGGCGTTGCCGATGGCAATAGTTTTTTCAGAAGAACGTTGGGGTAGCAGACCGATCTTTAAAGCGCTTTCTTTACGAACGTAGTTGCCGAAAGCTCCGGCCAGCAAAATCTGATCTAAGTCTCCTTCTTCAAGGCCTGCTTCTTTTAGCAGGATCATCAGTCCGGCATAAATAGCGCCCTTGGCCAGTTGTAGCTCACGGAGATCACTCTGGGAAAGGACTATATCACTATCGGTATCGGAATCTTCGGCTTTAACCAGGATAAATTCATACCCGCCGCTGCCGCTGCGCAGCCTGTCTTTAAATTGGTCGGGTACCTTTTCCGGGTTTTCTTCAGGGTTAACAAAACGTCCGCTTGGTTCGATAAGCCCGGCATCGAGTAAGGCGGCGGCCGCATCAATCAGGCCGGAACCGCAAATACCGCGAGCAGGAACATCATCGATCATGCTCACTTTAATTTCACCATCTGCGTAATCAACAGCTTCAATGGCTCCGGCTGCTGCCCGCATACCGTGCTTGATTTGGGCTCCTTCAAAGGCAGGCCCGGCGGCGGTCGAGCAGGCCATCAACCTTCCGTTAGCGACCAGGACCAGTTCGCCGTTAGTCCCGATGTCAATTGCGGCGCAGTTGTCTTTGCGCTCGTCCATATCGGCAGCCAGAATAACGCCGACTGTATCCGAGCCGACATAGCCGGCTATGTTGGGCAGGAATGTGACCCGACCGGCAGGATTAATCCTTAACCCCAGTTGAGAAGCTTCAACTTCCAGGGCGCGGCTGTAAGCGGGGACGAACGGTGCCGGTGCCAGGTAAGTAGGATCAATCCCCATGAAAAGATGGCTCATTGTAGTGTTGCCCACAGCGGTCACTTCATAGACGCGATCTCGGGCGATCTTGGTTTGTTTAAGCAGATCTTTAATAATATTGTTGGCAGCTTCAATTACCTTGTCTTGCAGCTGCTTTAAGTTATCTCTGCTTTCCGAAGCATGAGTAATACGCGAAATGACATCAGCCCCGTAAGCATTCTGCGGGTTGGTTGTTGCTGCTACAGCGAGTACTGAAGCAGTTTTCAAGTCAAGCAGCGAACCCATAATTGTAGTTGTTCCGATATCGAAAGCTACTCCGAAAATTTGATCTGTTGTATCTCCGGGTTCAATTGATATTATTCTATTCCCGGTTATGGCAGCGGTTACTGCGTAGGAATTGTTTCTAAGTAAGGTTGGCAACTGGGAAAGCTCTCGCAGTTCAACATTAAGTTCGGGTCTCTCCAGGTGGTCTAACAGCCGCTCTAAATCGGCTGTCTGGTCCTTAACGGCAGGACGCTTTAGTTTCACGGCCACTTTTTCAACCATCGGTTCTGCAGTTAAATCTTCAACTCCACCGGCCAGGGTCGTTTTACGCAGGTGAGCATCCTTTTGGATGGGAACTTCAATAACCATATCCTGTTCTACTTTTCTTTGACAGGCCAGGACCCAACCCGATTCCAGCTCGTCAGATGAAAGATGTTTCTTTTCTGCTGCTGTCGGCTCCGCCCTGTCACCTTCGGTAATTTTAACCCGGCATTTACCGCACGTGCCCCTGCCAGCACAGTCACCTTCAATATACAGCCCGGCCTGGTCGGCAGCTTTAAGTAAATTTGTTCCTGGCTCAATGTCAATTTCTTTGTTTTGTGGGGCAAACTTAACTTTTGGCATCGCTTGAGAGCTCCTTTTTCAATAAAAATAAAAGCAACCTGTAAGCAGGTTGCTCCCTCAATATGGTGCGCCCGCAGGGATTCGAACCCCGACTTCAGGCTCCGGAGGCCTGCGTGATATCCCTTTCACCACGGGCGCCTGACTATTTTGCACATTGACATAATATCATCAAGCCCCGATCAAGTCAAACTGGGACAAGGGGACAGGTCATTTGTCCCACCAGTATATTCCAATTAGGCGCTGCCAGCACTGGGACA
>SL_3KL_010_SEDDRAFT_10002870_pt1 | contig 15707 bp, 19 predicted proteins | sample SodLakKL_010_SED_2_FD_10381 | JGI IMG/M metagenome (IMG submission 10381) | reverse complement strand
CATTTGCAGCGCAGCGTGCGCTGAGAAAGCCAGGATGGCTTTATTCAGCGCTTCCCTAGATCCGCAGCCGGTCGACCACGCGGCCGTCGCGCAGGTGCTCCTCGAGGATCTCGTCGATGTCGCGCTCGTCCTGGTAGGTGTACCAGACGCCTTCGGGGTAGACGACCGCCACCGGCCCCTCGTTGCAGCGATCGAGACAGCCGGCCGTGTTCACGCGGACCTGCCCCGGACCGTGGATCCCCATGTCCTTCGCGCGTCTTTTGGCATAGGCGCGCAGCTCCGTTGCGCCGTGGTCCTCGCAGCAGTTGCCGTCCTCGCGCATGTTGTTGCAGAAAAAGATATGTCGCTGGTAGTAACTCATGTCGCCTCCGCGTTCGGAAAACATGATAGCCAACCGGCCACGGCCGCGAACAGGCAACGTGACGTGTGATGAGGAAACAGCCCCGTGGATCATGCAGAACCCTGCCGGAATTCGGATATCGCCTCGGCGAAGGCCTGCTGCTGCTATCCTCTGCAGCCCGGCCTCCATGCCGCATCTGCGCAATGACTCCGACGTCAAAAGCCCTGTCACTTTCATCCAGCCACCGAAACGGCAATGGGCCGGCGTTCGCCGGCGAACTGGCCGGAGCGGACCGCTGCGTGCTCTGCGGCATGTGCCTGCCGCACTGCCCCACTTACGGCGTGCAGCGCGTGGAGGGCGATTCGCCACGCGGGCGCATCACCCTGATGCAGGGGCTCGCCCAGGGCCGCCTGGAACCCCGAAATCCGCGACTGCGCATGCACCTCGAAGGCTGTCTTGGCTGCCGTTCCTGCGAAGCGGTCTGTCCTGCCGGGGTCCGCTTCGGCGAGTTGATGGATCACGGCCGGCATGTGCTGCACACCTACCCCGCAGGCCGATGGGAGCGCGTCGCCGGGGCACTGAGCGGTCCGCTGCGCCGATCCGCCCTGAGACGGCGCGGACTGCGCCGTGTCGGCGCGTTGGTGGGGCGCCTCGCCCGAGGGTTGGGGCTGGCACACCTGCTGCCGCGCTCCACGCTGCCCGGCCGCACGCTGCGGCACGTNGCCGCGTCGATGCAGCGTCTGCCGGCATTGAAGCCGTCNGCCGTTCCCGACGCAGCGGATGTCTGCCTCTTCACGGGCTGCATGGANGCCTTCTTCACCGGTCCGGACCTCCAGGCGGCCCTGGAGTTGCTGGACCGACTCGGCATCCGGGCCGCGATACCCGCCGGACAGGTCTGTTGCGGGGCGATCGATCAGCATCTCGGCAGACTCGACGATGCGGAGGACCTGCAGGCATCGAACCTGCAGGCGTTCGCCGGAACCCGGCCGGTGCTGGTGCTGGACAGCGGCTGTCAGGCGCAGCTGCGCGAGTACCCGGCAGAGGGCTGGCAGGGGCGGGTAACCAGCCTGACCGGTTTTCTTGCCGGCATCCCGGTCGAGGACTTCCCCTGGCGCACGGACCGGGTCAGCGTGGCCCTGCACCTGCCCTGTACGCTGCGCAACGTGACCCGCGAGACGGACGGGATCCGCTCGCTGCTGCAGCGCCTGCCGGGGGTCGAGGTGGTGGCGCTCGCCCCGCCGCAAAACTGCTGCGGCGCCGGCGGCACCGCGATGCTCACTCAGCCGGAGATGGCCGACACGCTTGGCCGGGAGACCCTGCAGGCGCTGCACCGGCCGCAACCCGACGTGATCGTCAGTCCCAACGTCGGCTGCAGCGTGCACCTGCGGGCGCTGCAGACGGGCGATGGCCCGCGGATCCTCTCCCCGGCCCGTTTCCTGCGCGAGCGCCTCGCCCCCGCCCCGTCGTAGGAGGCCAGCCGCCTGGGCGAGATGCCCTGTGGGAGCGTCCCTTGCACGCGAATGGGCGTTGGATTACCCCCCGCCGTGCGGCGCGCCTGCGGCGCGTTCGCGAGCAGGCTCGCTCCTGCAGGGAGTTCGGGTCCTCCGAACGGTGGCCTCAGATCCAGTAGGCGGTGCCGGTCATCAGCCGGGCGACCGCGGGCATCAGCAGGTTGCGCACCGGCCAGGGCACCGGACGGCCTCCGAGTTCCATTGCGGCGGCGCCGTGTTCGACTTCCTCGTGCTTCATCTGCAGCAGGATCGCCGCGGACTGGTTGTCCTGGTCCGGCAGACGCTCGAGGTGGTGGTCGAGGTGGCGTTCGACCTGTCGTTCGGTCTCGTCGACGAAGCCCAGGCTGTAGCGGTCGCCGGCGAGCCCCGCAGCGGCGCCCATCGCGAGCGAACCCAGGTACCAGACGGGATTCAGCAGACTGGTGCGCACCCCCATCTCGTGCGCGCGCTCGGCGCACCAGTGCAGGTGGTCACCCTCTTCGCGTGCCGACTGGTCAAGACGCTCGCGCACTTCGGGTCGACGGGAGGTCAGCATCTGTCCCTGGTAAAGCCCCTGCGCCGCGACCTCGCCCGCGTGATTCACCCGCATCAGGCGCCCGACAAGCGCGCGTTCCTCGGTCTCCAGCCAGGGCTCTGGCAGACCCTGCGCCGGCGACGGGCGTCCCGTGGCCCGCGCCTGGCCGGAGACCACCTTCACGAAGGCGTCCGCCTGGCTGATCAGTTGGTCGACCATGGATAGCTTGCGCATCCGGCCATGCTAGGTCAGGTGCCGGGTGGCTTCAAGCCGACAGGGGTCGGCCTTCGGCCGCGATGGCGGTGGTTGAGGGGATCGCGGCTGGAAGCCGCTCCTGCAGCGCTCCTGCAGCGCTCCTGCAAGGGTGGACCGTCTCAGGCTCCGCGGGTCATGTTCTTGCCGTAGAAGATCTCCATCATCTCGCGCTTCAGGAGCTTGGAGATGCGGGCGGCCTCCCTTGCGGGGTAGTCCTCCTTGCCCAGCCCGAACAGGTAGTTGTCGAGATCGAAGTCCTTCAGCACCATCTTGGTGTGGAACAGGTACTCCTGGTACACGTTCACGTCGACCATCTGGTACTTGTCCTTCGTGTCCCGCGACAGGAAGTCCTGGATGGAGTTGATCTTGTGGTCGATGAAGTGCTTCTTGCCGCGCACGTCGCGGGTGAAACCGCGCACGCGGTAGTCCATGATCACGATGTCGGACTCGAAGCTGTGGATCAGGTAGTTCAGCGCGCGCAGCGGCGAGATCCGCCCGCAGGTGGAGACATCGATGTCCGCGCGGAAGGTCGAGATCCCGCCCTCCGGGTGCGACTCCGGATAGGTGTGCACGGTGATGTGACTCTTGTCGAGGTGCCCGACGACGGTTTCGGGCAGCGGACCCGGGCCTTCGGTGTAGCCGATCTTCTCGGTCGCCACCGGCTCCTCGGAGATCAGCATCGTCACCGAGGCCCCCTGCGGCTCGTAGTCCTGCCGGGAGATGTCGAGGATGTTTGCCCCGATCAGGTGGGCGACGTCGGTAAGAATCTGGGTCAGCCGCGCGGCGTTGTAGGCCTCGTCGATATAGGCGAGGTACTCGTTCCGGTGCCGCTCCCCCGCCGCGTAGCAGATGTCGTAGATGTTGAAGCTCAGGCTCTTGGTCAGGTTGTTGAACCCGTGGAGCTTGATCCGCTTGTCGTGCCGAGCCAGCATGGCCTTTCTCCTACAGCCCCGACCAAAGAGCGGCGCATTGTAGACACCTCGCCGAGGGTGTCAACGCCTCATTCCTCTGCCGCAACCCCGCCCTCCTGGCGCGGTGCCGGTCCCTCGAAGATGCTGAAGTCATGAGTAATCTTCGCCGAAGCGCCGAGCATGATCGACGCGGAGCAATAGCGGTTTGCCGAGAGATCCACAGCGCGGGCGACGTGCTTCTCCGAGAGGCCGTTGCCGTACACGTGGAAATGCACCGCGATCTCGGTGAAGACCTTCGGCACCTTCTCCGAGCGTTTGGCCTCGACGGTGACCGCGCAGTCCAGCACCGGTTGCCGGGCCTTCTTCAGGATCGCGATCACGTCGAAGCTGGTGCAGCCTCCCAGCCCGAGCAGCAGCATCTCCATCGGCCGCGCGCCAAGATTGCGGCCCCCGACCTCCGGGGCGCCGTCCATCACCACCGCGTGTCCGGTGCCGGTCTCGCCGACGAAGGCCATCCCGTCAAGCCACTTCACTCTTACCTGCATCTGGTCACCTCCTCGCGCAGCGACCACCGGGGCGCCGCGATCTTCAGCATTCGCTGGACCGGATCAGCCGAACAGCCGCGTCAGGGCCGCACCCGGATCCGGCGCGCGCATGAACGCCTCCCCGACCAGAAACGCATGGACGCCGGCGGCGCGCATGCGCGCCACGTCGGCCGGTTCCTGAATGCCGCTCTCGGTCACCAGCAGCACGCCTTCGGGCACCGCGGCGCACAGTTCCAGCGTGGTCTCGAGCCGGGTCGCGAAGCTGCGCAGGTCCCGGTTGTTGATCCCGATCAGGTCCGCGCCGAGTTTCAGCGCACGATCGAGTTCGGTGCGGTCGTGAACCTCGACCAGCACGTCCATGTCGAGGTGGCGCGCCTGCCGGTAGAGATAGCCGAGCCGCTCGTCGGTCAACGCCGCCACGATCAGCAGGATGCAGTCGGCACCGAGGGCGCGGGCCTCCTCGACCTGATAGGCATCGATCACGAAGTCCTTGCGCAGCACCGGCAGACTGCACGCCGCCCGCGCCTGCTGCAGATCGGCGTCCGCGCCCTGAAAGAAGTCGACATCGGTGAGCACCGACAGGCAGGCCGCCCCACTCTCGGCGTAGGCGCGCGCAATGGCGACCGGGTCGAAGTCTTCCCGAAGGACACCCTTGCTGGGGCTTGCCTTCTTGATCTCGGCAATCACTGCGGCGCTACCGGCGTTCATTCGCTCCAGCAGCGCGGCACGAAAGCCGCGCGGCGGTTCCTGCACGGCCGCAAGCGCCGAAAGGTCGCTTCGCGCCAGCAGGCTCGCCCGCGTGTCGACCTCTTCGCGCTTGCGGGCGAGGATGCGCTGCAGCACGTCAGGGACTTCGGCGCGATCGCGGTTCATGGCTTCCACTCCGGCAGTTCCGCGGTGAGGCCCGCGAGCTGCCGCAGGCGGTCCGCGGCGGCGCCGCTGTCGATCGCTCCAGCCGCCGCAGCGACACCCTCGGCGTGACTGGCGGCACGGCCACTGACGTAGACGGCGGCCCCGGCGTTCAGTAGTACGATGTCGCGCGCGGCGCCCGGCTCGCCGTCGAGCACCGCGCGGATCATTGCCGCGGACGCCTCGACCGAATCGACCCGGATGGCTTCGGGCGGCGCGAGCGGCAAGCCGAAGTCCTCGGGCGACACACGGTATTCGCGAATCTCGCCGTTGCGCAATTCAGCCACGCGCGTCGCAGCCGAAATGCTGATCTCGTCCAGGCCGTCCTCCGCGTGCACCACGAGGACGTGCCGGCTGCCCAGCTTCTGCAGGGCCTCGGCGAGCGGTCTGATCCACTCTGGCGAGAAGACGCCGAGCACCTGGTTCGGCGCCCCGGCCGGGTTGGTCAGCGGCCCGAGCACGTTGAAGACGGTCCGCACCCCGAGTTCGCGGCGCGGCCCGATCGCGTGGCGCATCGCACCATGGTGCGCGGGCGCGAACAGGAAGCCGACGCCGACACGGTCGATGCACGCCGCCACGCCCTCGGGCGCGATGCCCAGGCTCACGCCCAGTGCCTGCAGCACGTCGGCACTGCCGGAGCGCGAGGAGACCGAGCGGTTGCCGTGCTTGGCCACGCGCGCACCGGCCGCGGCCGCGACCAGTGCCGCCGCGGTGGAGATGTTGAAGGTGCCCGAGGCGTCACCGCCGGTGCCGCAGGTATCGACCAGTCCATCCGTGTCCACTTCGACCCGGGTGGCCAGCTCCCGCATCACCCGCGCGGCGGCGACGATCTCGTCGGGGGTCTCGCCCTTCATCCGCAGCGCGACCAGCAGGGCTCCGATCTGAGCCGGTGTGGTCTGCCCGGTCATCACCGACTGCATCACCGAGGCCATCGCCCCCGCCTCCAGGTCATGCCCGTCGATCAGGGCCGCGATCGCTTCCTGTATCTTCACCCGTCACTCCTGTTCCGTGTCGCATCCACTGGTGGGGCGTCAGTGTAACCGGCCGCGTCCCGGCAGACGAGCCAGGCGGCCGGCGCACTCAGGCCGCCGCCGGGAGGCGCTTCAGAAAGTTGCGCAACAGATCGTGACCGTGCCGGGTCAGGATGGATTCCGGATGGAACTGGACGCCCTCCACCGGCAGGCTCCGGTGACGGACACCCATGATCTCGTCGATCGAACCCGACGGGTCGCGGGTCCAGGCAGTGATCTCGAGGCAGTCCGGGAGGCTGTCCTGCTCGATCACCAGCGAGTGGTAGCGCGTGGCCTCGAAGGGGTTGTCCAGCCCCTGAAACACGCCGAGCCCCGAGTGGAAGACCATCGATGTCTTGCCGTGCATGATCGCCTTCGCGTGCCCGACGTGTCCGCCAAACGCCTGCCCGATCGCCTGATGACCAAGGCACACGCCGAGCAGCGGGATTTCCCCGGCAAGGCTGCGGATCACGTCCAGCGACACGCCCGCCTCGTTCGGCGTGCAGGGGCCCGGAGAGATCACGATGCCGTCCGGAGCGATCTCCCGCACGCCCTCGACGTCTATCTGGTCGTTGCGGTGTACGACCACCTCCGCGCCGAGTTCGCCGAGGTACTGGACCAGATTGAAGGTGAAGGAATCGTAGTTGTCGATCATCAGGATCATCTGTCGAAGCCTCTGCTCGCTGCGCTTGCCAATCAGCGCGAATACCGGAAACGGGATCCGGACCGGAGGATGATTCCGGCCCCGGTGGAGGATGCCACAAACCGCTGCGCGCGGCGCCGGGACGGGAAACACCAGGGGATTGAATTTCCGGACCCCCCGGGGGGTCCCACCCTTCGCAACCCAGCCCCCTTCGCAACTCAGCCCCCAGGAGAGAACCCATGTACCTGCGCTTGATCACCCCGCTGCTCGCCGCCCTGCTTTTCGCGACCCCGGCACTCGCCGCCGAGAGACCCGCCCCGCTGATCGAGAAGATGCAGGCGGGCGGGCTGGTGATCTACTGGCGTCACGCCAAAACCGACTGGGGGCGGCGCGACACCGACCTGTCCGACATGGACCGTTGCGAGACGCAGCGCAACCTGAGTGCCGAGGGGCAGCAGGAGGCGCGGCATGTCGGCGCGGCCTTCGAGCGCCACGGCATCCCGGTGGGCGACGTACTGACCAGCGATTTCTGCCGCAACCGGGATACCGCGGAACTGGCCTTCGGCCGTTACGAGCGGGTGGAAGACCTGTTCAACCTGCCCGCTACACGCGACCCGGGCCGGCGCGACCGGCTCGTCACCGCGCTGCGTGGGATGCTGGCGACCGCACCCGCGGACGCGGCCGCGAACACGGTGATCGTCGGGCACAACCTGAACCTGCGCGCGGCCGCGAACGTGTTCATCGACGAGGGCGGGATCGCGGTGTTTCAACCCCTCGGGGACGACGGCTTCCGGCATCTCGGCAGCCTCACACCCGAGGAGCTTTAGAAACCCGCTGGATGATTCTTGACTACTATACTCGGACTTTGGTCTAATCGGGGTCAAGCACATTAGCGAGGAGTCCGCCATGAAACTCTCGACCAAGGGCCGTTTCGCCATCACCGCGATGATGGACATCGCCATCCACGAGCGCACCGGGCCGGTGACGCTGATCGGTATCTCCGAGCGCCAGGGCATCTCGATGTCCTACCTGGAGCAGATGTTTGCCAAGCTGCGCAAGGGTGGGCTCGTCGAGGGAATCCGCGGTCCGGGCGGCGGGTACCGTCTGGCCCGGCGCCCCGAGCAGGTCAGTGTCGCTGACATCATCGACGCGCTCGGCGACACGATGAACCTGACCCGGCTGAAGCAGCATCAGGACGAGGCCGAGGCGGAGGAGGAACCGCCGCTGACCGAAATGCTGTGGCGGGAATTCGACGAACAGCTGCACGACTTCCTGGACGGCATCACGCTGGATCAGTTCGCCAACCATCCGGAAGTGCTGAAGGTGCTCGGAAAGCCGGAGGTGCGCCAGCATCGGCCCCGGCATCACTTCATCTTCGATCACGCGGCCTGAGCGTCCGGGCCCCGGCAAGCCCGGGGCCCGGGTACAGCGTCAGACGATCAGACCCGTAGCGTGGGCGAAACGAAGTGTGCCCACCACCGGAACACACGGCCGGGCTGGCGGGTTCGGCGCGCGCGGCGCACGTCGTATTCTTTCTCGCTACCGGGGGCTCACCGCCCGGGCTGGGCCACGATCTCCGAGAACAACGCGGCGAGCACCGTGCCATCGCTCGCTGTCAGCGCATGGCCGCCGGGGCTCAGAAGCCGCTCGGCGCGTCCCCGCAGATCGGCCACGCGGTTGAGATCCTGCAGCATCGGCTCCACCACCGTATCCGCCATCCGAACGATACCCACATAGCGGATCTCCGGGTGCGTCTGATGGCTGAGCCACCGCAGCACGTTCCCCGACTGATCCGGGCTGATCCCGGTGTAGAGTTCCAGAAGTCGCCGCAGATCCGCCTGACCCATCAAGGGCGCATAGGTGCCAAGTGGCGACTGCCAGAAGAAATCGCCGAGCTGGATCATCGTTCCGTCGACATGGGGGCTCGCGATGGTGATCAGCGCGGACACCTCGGGGCGTTTGCGCGTGACCAGCGAATACCGCGCCACCACCCCGGCAAGGGAATGGGCCACCAGGATCACGGGCTCGTCGGGGTGACGTCGTGTGGCAGCATCGAGATAGAGGTTGAGCCACTCGGCCTGCATCGAGATCGGGCGGTCCGTCGGCATCACCAGGGTATAGAAAAGGCGGCTGCGCGCCTCCGGCGAACGGTCGAACTCCACGCCCTGCAGCGACGGCAGCATCTGACCGCCGTCGGTCCAGCCCGAGGCCAGCAGCGGGACGGGAACACCGGCCTCGCGGAAGGGGTGGGTCTGCTGCTCGGTCTGGAAACCGGGCACGAGCAGCATCACCTGCGCCAGCACCGGCTGCGGCAACAGCCACAGCAGCAGCAGGAAAAGGAATGCGCGCAGCATGCGCCGGGAAACGCTGCCGCGGATCAGGCGCGGCGGGAAGTCAATCCGGAGATCGCCATCTCCGCGGCACGCACCACCGCCCGCCCCTTGTTCAAGGTCTCTTGCCACTCGTTCTCCGGCACTGAGTCGTAAACCACTCCCGCACCCGCCTGGATGTGCAGCACGCCATCGTGCAGCACCGCGGTGCGGATCGCGATCGCGGTATCCATGTTCCCGGACCACGACAGATACCCGACGGCCCCAGCATAAACGCCCCGCTTGACCGGCTCCAGTTCCTGAATGATCTCCAGCGCCCGGATCTTCGGAGCGCCGCTGACCGTGCCGGCGGGAAAGGTTGCGCGGAGCACATCCATCGCGCTCAGGCCGGGCTTCAGCAGGCCCTCGACGTTGGACACGATATGCATCACGTGCGAATAGCGCTCGACCACCATCGTGTCGGTGACCTTCACGGTCCCGGTGCTGCTGACCCGCCCCACGTCGTTCCGTCCAAGGTCGATCAGCATCAGGTGCTCGGCCCGTTCCTTGGGGTCCGCAAGCAGCTCCGCCTCGAGGGCCTGGTCCTCCTCCGGGCTGCGGCCGCGGGGACGGGTCCCTGCGATGGGGCGCACCGTGACCCGCTCGTCCTCGAGGCGCACCAGGATCTCCGGCGACGCGCCCACCACGTGGTGATCGCCGAGATCCATGTAGTACATGTACGGGGAGGGATTCAGGCCGCGCAGCGCGCGATACAGATCGAGTGGCGGTGCGCTGAACGGCACGCTCATGCGCTGCGCCAGCACCACCTGCATCACGTCGCCGTCGACGATGTACTGCTGCGCCCGCGCGACCGCGGACTTGAAGTCGCCGGCGGACCAGCCGGCGGAGTACTCCGGCACTGCGTGCGGCCGCGGGTGCAGCTGAGGCCGGTCGAAGGGTTCGAGCAGCCGGGCCTCGAGCCGGTCGAGGCGGCGCGAAGCCTCCGCCTGGCCATCGGCCCGCGAGGCGTCTGCGTGCACCACCAGATAGAGTCGGCCGGCAAGGTTGTCGAAGACGACGACCTCGTCGGAAACCATCAGCAGAATGTCCGGAAGGCCCAGCGCATCGGGCTTGTCCCGACCAGCNAGCCGTGCCTCGATCAACTGCACGGTCTCGAAGCCGAAATAGCCGACCAGGCCGCCGGTGAAACGCGGCAATCCCCCGAGATCCGGCACCCGGAAGCGGGCCTGGAATTCCTCGATCCAGGCCAGCGGATCCGCATGCTCGAGGCTCTCGACGACGACCCCGTCGGTCTCCACTTCGATCCGATGACCACGCACGCGCAGCAGCGTGCGCGCCGGCAGGCCGATGAACGAGTAGCGGCCCCACTTCTCGCCGCCCTGTACCGATTCGAACAGATAAGTGAAGGGCTGGTTGCCCAGCTTCATGAAGATGGACAGCGGGGTGTCGAGATCCGCCAGCACCTCCCGCACCAGTGGAATGCGGTTGTGCCCCTCGGCCACCAGCCGATCGTACTGCTCAGGTGCCATGGCCAACCGGCGGCGGTCCGCCGCCCTCGCCGCACTGCATCAGGCGGCCTCGGGCTGGAGCAGGGCCGGCAACTCGTCCAGACGGTCCAGAACGGCGTCCGGACCTTCCTCGCGGATGTCGTGGCCGTGATTGTATCCGTAGCTCATGCAAACGATCCGGAAGCCGGCCGCCCGAGCCGCTTTCACGTCGCTGCGGGAATCCCCGACCATCAGTGACTCCGAGGGCGTCACGCCGAGTTCCGCAGCGGCGTGCAGCAGGGGCGCCGGGTGCGGCTTGCTGAATGCCAGCGTATCCCCGGCGACGACCAGCGCGAACCGATCCAGGATGCCCTTGTCGCGCAGCAGCGGCAGCGTGAAGCGCTCGGCCTTGTTGGTCACGCAGCCGAGTCGGAAGCCCTCGGCCTGGAGCCGGTCGAGCCCTTCCCGCACGCCCGGGTACAGGCGGCTGCGCAGCGAGGTGTTCTGCTGGTAGACGCGCATGAACGCCGGCAGTGCCCGGGCGTAGAGTTCGGGATCGGGCTCCCCCTCCAGATCGTTGACCAGCGCCCGCTTGACCAGGCGCTCGACCCCGTTGCCGACCCAGTTGCGCACCGCCGGCTCGCCCCGCCGGGGCAGACCCAGCTCGTCCATCATCGCGTCGACGCTGAAAGCGAGGTCGGGCACACTGTCGACCAGCGTCCCATCGAGGTCGATCAGGATCATGCGGGGGCGCGGCAGGGACACGGCGGCGGTCCCGATCAGGCCTGGGCGAGCTCTTCGCGCATCCGCCGCACGACGCTGTCGTAGTGGTTCGGGTCGGTGTCGCTGGCCGCACCGAAGATCGCAGAGCCCGCAACGAAGGTGTCCGCGCCGGCGGCCTTGATCTCCCGGATGTTGTCCGCCTTCACGCCGCCGTCGACCTCGAGCCGGATCTCTTTCCCGGACTCGTCGATCCGCCGGCGCGCCTCGCGCAATTTGTCCAGCGTCGCGGGGATGAACTTCTGGCCGCCGAAGCCCGGGTTCACGGACATCAGCAGGATCATGTCGATCTTGTCCATCACGTAGTCGAGGTGGGACAACGGCGTAGCCGGATTGAAGACGAGGCCGGCCTTGCAGCCTTCGGACTTGATCAGCTGCAGGGTGCGATCGATGTGGTCCGAAGCCTCGGGATGAAAAGTGATGTACGTGGCCCCGGCCTGCGCGAAATCCGGAACGATACGGTCGACCGGCTTCACCATCAGGTGCACGTCGATCGGCGCGGTCACGCCGTGCTTGCGCAGGGCCTCGCAGACCAGCGGGCCGATCGTCAGGTTGGGCACGTAGTGATTGTCCATCACGTCGAAGTGCACGATGTCCGTGCCGGCGCGCAGCACGTTTTCGACTTCCTCCCCGAGGCGGGCGAAATCGGCGGACAGGATGGACGGGGCAATCAGGTCGGGAAGGGCCATGGGAACCTCGCGGTAGGAACCAGTGATGCACCCGCGCCGTGGCGGCAGACGGGGTAGCCGCAAGACTTTACCGGAAGGCCCAGCGCGAGGCAAAACCGGCGAGCGCACAACCCCGAACGAAAAGGGCCGCCCCGAGCCAAGCCCGGGGCGGCCCTGTCAGTCCTCCACACGGCAGGCCGGAGACCGGTCTGCCGGGGGGGGTTCACTCCAGGGTGTTCATGTACGCGGCCAGATCGGCAATGTCCTCGTCGCTCAGGTTCATCGCGTGCGGCCTCATCATCGCGGTGTTCGGCCCGACCTCCTCACCCGCACGGTATTGCTTCATGACTTCGACCAGGTAATCGACATCCTTGCCAGCCACCTTCGGGAAGATCGCCTGCCCCTGCCCTTCCGGACCGTGACAGCCTACGCAGGTCGCGTACTTCGCCTGACCGGCGACGGGATCACCGGCCTGCGCAACACCGGTCATTCCGACGGCCATCGCCACACTCGCGGCGACCAACATCAATTTCCTCATCTCGTATCCTCCTTCAAGGATCTGCGGGTAAGACGCCTGTTTTTTTTTGATCAATACGAACTTTCACCGGCAGACTACGCCGGCAACCCTGAACGGAACATTAACGGCCGTCCACGTACCGGGCATCCGAATAGGTGATCACCCATTCCGGACGGAACATCACCAGTCCGGTGATCACCATCCCGTTAAGCACCCCCTCCGGCAGGACCAGCAGGGGGGTGTATTGCAGGTACTCCCTGAAGATAGACTCCCACGCCGCATCCGTAAAGATGCCGAAGATCAGCGCGTTTCCCGCCATCACCACCACGACGGACAGCATCCCGCCAAAAAAACCAACCACGTAGAGGTAGATGAACATGTGCGGCGGCAGACGCCGCTCGCTGAAACGGAGCAGCGCCCAGGTCGTCAGTGCCGGCGCGACCCCGGTGAGAAGGACCTTCAGTGGCGCCATCATCGGGTCGACGACGCCGATCAGCACGAGCGCGGCAACCACCAGCACGGTCATCAGGATCGCCAGCTGCCAGCCGAACACCAGGGTCACCACGACCACGCCGAGAAAGTGCATCGCCAGACCTTCTACCGATGCCGCATTCATGCTCCAGATCAGCACCAGCGCCAGGGTTGCCAGTACGAAATGCTGCAGGCGGCCGGGAACGAAGAGCTCGTCCCACGTCATGCCGCGGAACATCCAGACCAGCAGCACGGTCAGCCCGGCGGCCGAGAAGAGTTGAAGCCACAACGGAAACGCAACGTCGATGTGATGCATCTGCGGGGCTCGCTTGAATCCGGATGGCGCCCACCGGATGAGATTCTGGATTCAGTCGCTTGCGCGCCGGGCAACGGCGACCGTGTAGTCCCGGCCCTGCTTCAGCTTGTCGTAGTTGCCGAAGACCTCCCTGAAGCCCCGCTCGATGAAACGGCGCAGGCCTGTGATCGTTACGACATAGAGACATCCCCCGGGGTTCAACTGGTCCCATGCGTCCAGCAGGTAGGTATAGAGCAATTCCCGTCCGACCTTCGCCGGAAGATTGGATGCGATCACGTCGAAGCGCCGGTCGGCGATCTGGGCGAAGCCGTTGCTGAGCAGGCAGTCGACATTCGCGAGCCCGTTCAGCGCGGCGTTGCGTCGGCTGTACTCCACCGCGACGAAGTCCTTGTCCACCAGCGTGCAGTGCCCCTCGGGCGCCTTGCGCGCGAAGGTGAGGCCGATCGGCCCGTAGCCGCAACCCAGATCGAGGCAGTGATCGGTGGGGCGCACCTCCGCATGGGCGAGCAGAAGCCGCGTGCCGTCGTCGATGCGTCGCGGCGAGAACAGGCCCCAGGTGGTCGCGAATTCCAGTCGCTCTCCGGCCAGCACGTCGGTGAAACGGATATCCGCCTTCAGTTCGCGTTGCAGCCGGCGCCGTTCCCCGGGGCTGCGCAGGTCGCGGCCCTCACCCATCGCCAGCACCTTCGGTCGCGGAGTCGCGCAACTCCGTCCAGAGAATCTCGGCGAGCCGCGCCGGCCGGGAGGCGTCCGCTTCCCCGGGCGCCCCGAGGATGTTCACGTGCCCCATCTTTCGACCCGGACGGGCAACCGGCTTCCCGTACAGGTGCAGCCGGGCCCTGGGATGGGAGAGCAGGCCGGAAAAATCGGGCACGGCGCCGTTCGCCGGCCACAGGTCTCCGAGCAGGTTCAGCATTGCCGCCGGCGCAACGCGTTCGGCCGGCACCAGGGCCAGCCCGCAGATCGCCCGGACCTGCTGCTCGAACTGCGAGACGGTCACCGCATCCAGCGTGTAGTGTCCGGAATTGTGCGGCCGCGGGGCCGCCTCGTTCACCAGCAGCTTCCCCGACGCGGTGACAAAGAACTCGACGGCAAGAACACCCTGATAATCGAGGCGCTCGGCGATGTGCCGCGCAATCGCCTCCGCCTGTTCGCGGATTGCGTCGGAAACGCGGGCCGGCACCCGGCTCAGGTGCAGGATACCGCCGCGATGCTCGTTCTCGGCGAGCGGGAAGCAGCGGCAGCTGCCGTCGGGAGCCCGCGCCAGCACGACCGAGACCTCCTGCTGCAGATCCACCCGCTGCTCGAGCACGCAGGGAACCTCGCCGAGCCGGCTGAAGGCCCGCGCGACGTCGTCGCGGGTCCGCACCGGAAGCTGTCCCTTGCCGTCGTAGCCGAGACGGGCCGTCTTCAGGATCGCGGGCAGACTCCAATCGGGTACCGCGGCGCGCGCGGCTTCGAGGTCCTCGACCGGCAACCAGGGGGCGACCGCAACGCCGGCATCCTCCAGAAAGCGCTTTTCCGCGAGCCGGTCCTGCGCGATCGCGAGTGCCCGGGGATCCGGCCGCAGCAGGACCCGCCCGGCCAGCCAACCGGCGCTGTCGGCCGGGACATTCTCGAACTCGCAGGTGACCACCGCCGCCTGCGTTGCCAGCTCGGCGAGCGCGCCGGGGTCGTCGAAGCGGGCACAGAGATGGCGGTCGGCCAGCCGGCCGGCGGGGCTGTCGGGATCGGGATCGAGCACCCAGACACGGTAGCCCATGTTCCGGGCGCTGATGGTGAAATAGCGGCCAAGCTGCCCCCCGCCGAGCAGCCCGAGGGTCGCCGGAGGGAGGATCACCCGTGCACCGTAGGCAGCTCCTGTGCCAGCACGGCATCGCGCTGGCGTTCCCGGAACTGCTCGAGGCGCGCGCGCAGCGCGGCATCCCCGTTGGCGAGCATCGCCGCTGCGAACAGGGCTGCGTTCGCCGCCCCCGCCTCGCCGATGGCGAAAGTCGCAACCGGGATGCCCTTTGGCATCTGCACGATCGACAGCAGCGAATCCTGTCCCTTCAGGTGCCGCGACGCCACCGGCACTCCGAGCACCGGCACCGGGGTCTTGGCCGCCAGCATCCCCGGCAGGTGGGCGGCCCCGCCCGCGCCGGCAATGATTGCCTGCAGCCCCCGATCCGCGGCCTGTTCGGCATATTCGAAGAGCAGGTCGGGCGTGCGATGCGCGGACACCACGCGCGCTTCCACCGGAACCGCGAGTTCCTTGAGGATGGCGACGGCGTGCTCCATCGTGGGCCAGTCGGAGCTGCTGCCCATCACCACGCCCACCTTTGCGTCTGTCGCGTCCATAGGAGGCCAAAGATAGCCCCCACGCCGGGCAGGGGCAAGGCGTGGGGGTCGCGTTGCGCACGCGGGCTGGCCGAGCGCTGTTGCAGAGGAGCGGAGCGGTGCGGCTTCCGGCGGGACGCCGTGAATACCTCCCTGCAGGCTTGTCGGCAGCCTCCCTGCT
>SL_3KL_010_SEDDRAFT_10002869_pt1 | contig 15707 bp, 16 predicted proteins | sample SodLakKL_010_SED_2_FD_10381 | JGI IMG/M metagenome (IMG submission 10381) | reverse complement strand
CGTGGTCCCGCCGGTGTGGATGTAAAGGAAGGGGTCACGCATGGCCAGCGGGCGGTTGGCCGGCTTGGCGGGCGCGGCCAACGGGCCCCGCTGCCAGGCCCCACCCGCGTCGTCCAGCCGGAGCCGGTGCGCCACGCTGTCGGGGAGTGTCAGCGCCTCGGCCAGCTCATCCAGCGGCTCCTCTTGCAAGAAAGCGCGGGGCGCGATGCGCGCCAGCAGGTCTTCCAGCTCCGGCGCGGCCAGGCGAAAGCTGAGCGGCGCCAGGACCACGCCGGTCTTGCCACAGGCCAGGTACAGGTCCACCAGTTCCAGTCGGTTACGACAAAGCACGGCCACCCGCTGCCCCGGCTTCAGGCCCAGGACCCCCATGAGCCATTGCCCGGTGCGGTCGGCTCGCTCATTCATTTCGGCATAGGTGAGCGGCGGCCCGGCATCCGGGTCACAGATGGCGGGCTTGTCCGGCGTAAGCGCGGCGCGCCGGCCGGCCCAGTCCCCCACCCAGTTCATGGGCAGTTGCTCGTAATCCTGTGACATGCGCTTTCGCCTCCCGAGGGGATGAACGTTTGACTGCAGTCTCACGGCAAAGGGCCCTGCCGGGCAAGCGGTTGGCCAGCAGGCCCGGGAAAGGCGATAATCCCGCCCCCAACCAACGGCAGCAAGAGGGTCCCATGAGCGACGCGGCACTGGAACTGGTGGATATCGGCGCCAATCTCAGCCACTCATCCTTTCGCAAGGACATGGACCAGGTGCTGGAGGACGCCGCTGCGGTGGGCGTCAACCTGTTTATCGTCACCGGCGCTGACGCCAAGAGCGCGGTGGACGGCCTGGAACTGGCCCGCCGTCACCCGGAACGGATGAGGGCAACCGCCGGTTTTCACCCCCACCACGCTGGCGATTGGCACGGGGAGTCCGAGGCCCTGTTACGGGACCTGGCCGCTGATGACCTGGTGGTGGCCATCGGCGAGACGGGGCTGGACTTCTACCGGGATATCTCCCCGCGCTCGGTGCAGGAGAAGGTCTTCGAGCGCCACCTGGAACTGGCCTGTGAGCTGGGGCTGCCGGTGTTCCTCCACCAGCGGGAGGCCCATGAGCGCTTCCGGGACATGGTGCAGGCCTACCGGGACGACCTTGTAGACGCCATCGCCCACTGCTTCACCGGCGACCGGCGGATGCTTTACGACTACCTGGACATGGACCTGCACGTCGGGGTGACAGGCTGGGTGTGTGATGAGCGGCGGGGGCAGGCCCTGCAAGCGTGCGTCAAGGACATCCCCCTGGACCGGCTGATGATCGAGACCGACTGCCCCTACCTGATGCCTCGCAATATACGGCCGCGCCCGAAGACCCGGCGCAACGTGCCCGCCCACCTGCCCTACGTGCTGGACAAGGTAGCGGAACTGACCGGGCGCAGCCGCGAGACCATCGCCGGGGCCACCACCGCCAACGCCCGGCGTTTCTTCCGGATCTGAGCCGACGTCAGGCCACAGCGCGGCCCTCGGGGACCAGGGCCAGCGCCTGCTCGATCACCTCGGGCCCGGCCCCGTCCTTGTGGGCCTGCTCGCTGATGTGGCGCCGCCAGCGCCGGCCACCCGGGCAGCCGTTGAACAGGCCGAGGATGTGCCGGGCCAGGTGCTGCAATCGCGCCCCCTCCGCCAGTTGCGCCTCCACATAAGGCAGGAATGCCCGCACGGCTGCATGCCGGTCCGGCACCCCGGCGCCCGCCGCGCCGTACAGCGCCCGGTCCCAACCGGTCAGGGCCCACGGGTTGCCGTAGGCCTCCCGGCCGACCATCACCCCGTCCAGCCCGTCCTGCAGCGCGGTTTCGATCTCCTCCAGGGCGGTGATGCCGCCGTTGAGCACCACCTCCAACTGCGGGAAATCGCGCTTCAGGCGGTGGACGCGGGCGTAGTCCAGTGGCGGGATCTCGCGGTTCTCCTTCGGGCTCAAGCCCTTCAACCAGGCCTTGCGGGCATGCACATAGAAGGTTTGGCAGCCGGCCGCCGCGACCCGCTCGACAAAACCGGCGAGGAAATCATAGTTGTCCAGGTCGTCCACACCAATCCGGTGTTTCACCGTCACCGGCAATCGACAGCTCTCCCGCATCGCCGCCACGCAGTCGGCAACCCGGTCCGGCTCGGCCATCAGGCAGGCCCCGAAGGCGCCGGCCTGCACCCGGTCGCTCGGGCAGCCGACATTGAGGTTCACTTCATCGTAACCCCAGGCCTCCGCCAGCCGGGCACAATGGGCCAGGTGCTCCGGGTCCGCACCGCCGAACTGGACTGCCAGCGGGTGCTCTTCCGGGCTGTAGGCCAGAAAACGGGTCGGGTCGTTGTGCCAGACCGCCAGGGCCGGGACCATCTCCGTGAACAGCAGCGTGCGCGGGGCGAGCAGGCGCAGAAAATAGCGCGCATGACGATCCGTCCACTCCATCATGGGTGCGACGGAGAGTCGTCGATCCAGAACGGAGGTAGCCTGATGGCTGCTGCACTTGTACATGGTCTCGGACATCAGCTTTCGATTGGCCTGCATTAAGATTGCGAGACCGTATTCTCGCGCTTCGCCGCATTGACGACAATCGGGGAAGCAGAGGCGAATTGCCCACCGCAGCGCACCTTCGTATGATAGCGGGCGTACTTCCGCACCTTAGGGGCCTCCGTGCTTTACCTTTACATGACCGATTGCTGCCACCTGTGTGATGAGGCCGAACAGCTGCTGGAGACGGTGACCGCCTACCGTCCGGTGGCGTGGCAGCCGCGCGATGTGGTGGACGACCCCGAGTGGATGGCCACTTACGGCGAGCGCATCCCGGTGCTGGCCGATGAAAACGGCCATAGCCTCGACTGGCCCTTCGACGCCGCCGACCTGCTGCGGTTCCTGGACACGGCACGATGACCCCACTGGCACGGCTGTTGGCATGCGCCCTGCTGCTGGTGGCCGCAACGGTCGCCGCGGAACCGAACCACGATGGCGAAATCTGGCTGGAGGTGGACCCGGACGCCGCGGAACTGACCGTCTACCAGGGGCATGAGCCGGTCGAGGTCTTCCAGCGAATATCGGTGGGACGGGCCGGGACCGCCGCGCTCCGGCAGCGGGGCGACAACCGCACCCCGACGGGCGAATTCCGCATCAACCGGATCAACCAGAACAGTCCCTTCCACATCTTTCTGGGTCTCGACTACCCCACTCCGCGGCACGCCCGCAAGGCGCTGGAGGCCGGGGTGTTCGACGAGGCCGAATACCGCGCCTACCACGATCACCTCAGGCGGCACCGCGCCCCGCCGCAGGAGACCCGACTGGGTGGCCATATCGGGATTCACGGTATCGGCGGAGGGGATCCGGACATCCATGACCGCTTCCACTGGACCCAGGGTTGCGTTGCGGTAACAAACGAGGAAATAGAGCGCCTGGCTGACTGGGTAAACATTGGCACTCGCGTTCTGATCCGCTAGGATTCGCATGTGAGCTGATGCAAATTTAATCGCCCAGCTAGGGTTTTACGTCCGTACAAGGAGACTCCCATGACCGTGAAGATCAAGAACGCACTGAAGTACTCTGCCATTGGTGCTTCCCTGGCCCTGCTCGCCGGTTGCGCCACCGTTGCCGAGGAAGATGTGCGCAGCATGGTGGACGAGGCCCGCGCCGAGGCCTCCGATGCCCGTGCCACCGCCGATGAGGCCCTGGCCACTGCGAACGAGGCCCGTGACATGGCAGCCCAGGCTCAGGCCGACGCTGACGCCGCGCTCGAAGCCTCTCAGCGCAACAGCGAAGAGATTGACCGCATGTTCCAGAAGTCCATGTACAAGTAATTCACGGCTTCTGAGCACCGTTCCGGAACCCCGCCTTGCGCGGGGTTCTTTGTTTCCGCGTGTCTAAAACGGCGGTTTGCCTCGCCCCCGCTACAGATCACCGCTCAGGTGGCCTGGCAACAGCACATCGGCATCCCTGGAAATCGGTACCGGCAACCCCGTCGGGCTCTCCACCAGGCGCCGTAACCGGTTGTAGTCGACCCGGTGGCGCCGATCACCCAGGGCCTCGGCAACCGCGTCCGCGGCCATGCCGAGCTGCTCGCTCATCGGGGTGTTTTCGCGCTCTTCTTCAAGCAGGGGGTATGCCTGCAGGTAAAGCGTGTCGCCCTTCCAGCCCGCCTTGAACGGTGCGTTCACCAGCTTGACCGATGTCCCCACGGGCAGGCGCGGGAACAGGTCCTCGATATCCTCCGGGTACATGCGGATGCAACCCGCGGTCACGCGCATCCCGATCCCCCAGGGCCGGTTGGTCCCGTGAATCAGATAGCCGGGGATACCCAACCGCATCGCGTGGCGACCAAGCGGGTTATCAGGCCCGGGCGGCACCACCCGCGGCAACTCTGTGCCCTGCTGCCGGGAGAACTCGCGAATGGACTCCGGCGGATACCAGGCCGGGTCCTCGGCCTTGGCGGTGATCTCCGTCTCACCGACGGGGGTATCCCAGTCCATCCGACCGACACTCACCGGATAGGTCTCCACCCGCCGGGGCTCATCCCCTTCCTGTGGCGGGTAGTAATACAGGCGCATCTCCGCCACGTTGACCACCACACCCTCGCGCGGTCCCGGGGGCAGGATGAACCGCGTAGGCACCACCACCTCGGTCCCCTCCCCCGGCACCCAGAGACTGATGTCAGGGTTGGCGAGGCGCATCTCCTCGAAACCCACCCCGTGGCGGCGGCCGATTTCCAGCACCGTGTCATCATGCTCGGCCCGCACCACCTGGACCCGGCCAATAATATCGCCCTCCTCCGGCAGCAGGTAGTGGCCGACAGGCAGGTCATCGGCGTCGGCCGCAGCCGGGCCCGCCGGGAGGAACAGCGCGACAACCAGGGCCGCAATCAACGGGAACAACTTGGGCATGGCACACAGAGATCGTTGCATGGGGGTTGGGTCCAGGCCTGGGCCGAGGGGCCTTCAGGCATTTTCTGCGGTGGGTGACAGCACTTGGCAGAACTGCATCAGGATGCCGGCTGTTGCACCCCAGATAAAGTGTTCTCGCCAGGTCAGGGCATGATAGCGCAGGCGTCGGCCGTGGCGCTCGGTTTCATATTGCCGGTGGTTGGCCGGATCGGTCAGAAAGGCCAGTGGCACGGTGAACACCTCGGCCACTTCATCCGGGTCCGGGTGCCAGACTGCCGGCGGGTCGATACGCGCCACGATCGGGCGTACCCGGTACCCGGTGCCGGTATGGTAAGGCCCCAGCCGACCCAGCACGGTCACCCGTGACGGCTCCAGCCCTATCTCCTCCCAGGCTTCCCGCAGCGCCGCACGCTCCGAACTCTCGCCGGGCTCCTTGCGTCCACCCGGGAAACTGACCTGGCCGGCGTGATCACGAAGGTGCTCGCTGCGTCGGGTGAAAAGCACATCGTACCCCCTTTCACCCGGGATAAGGGGCAGAAGCACCGCGGCGGGCGTGCGCCTACCCTGCAGTTCCAGAAAGCCGGTCTCCGGCAGCTCCGCCCCCGACAGGCGGCGGCAGAGGCACTCTGCCAGATCGGTTTCCCGGTAGTGATTCATGACCCCACCCTCAAGAGGCGGACTCCAGGCCCACGTTGTTTTTCTCCAGCACCTTGTCTGCGCGGTAACTGGACCGCACCATCGGCCCTGCGACCACTTCAAGGAAGCCCATCTCCAGCCCCATCCGGCGGTACTCTGCAAACTCTGCCGGCGAGACATAACGCTCCACGGGCAGGTGGTTGCGCGTCGGCTGCAGGTATTGGCCGAAGGTGACGATATCCACTTGGGCGGCGCGCAGATCCTGCAGTGTTTCACGGATCTCGGCATCGGTCTCACCCAGCCCAAGCATCAGGCTGGTCTTGGTCAGCATCTCGGGGCGCCGCGCCTTGGCCATGCGCAATACCTCGAGGGTCTGGTCGTAGCCCGCTCGCGGGTCCCGCACCGGGTGTGTGAGCCTGCGCACGGTCTCCACGTTCTGGGCGAACACCTCCGGCCCGGAATCGACCACCGTGTGCACGTGCGCCTGAACGCCGTTGAAATCCGGGGTGAGTACCTCCACGGCCGTCTCCGGATTGACCTCACGGATCGCCTGCACACAGGCCGCGTAGTGCCCGGCCCCGGCATCCGCCAGGTCGTCGCGGTCCACCGAGGTGAGCACCACGTACTTGAGGCCCATCAAGCGCACCGACTCGGCGGCGTGAGCCGGTTCGTCGTGGTCCAGCCGGCCCTTGGGGTTACCGGTGTCCACCGCGCAGAAGCGGCAGGCCCGGGTACAGACCGAGCCCATCAGCATGATCGTGGCCGTGCCGGCGTTCCAGCATTCACCGATGTTCGGACAGTGGGACTCTTCGCAGACGGTACTCAGCCGGTGGGTACGCACGATGTCGCGCACCTCCTGATACCCCTCGCCGCTCGGGACCCGGGCCCGCAGCCAGGAGGGCTTGCGCCCGCGGGGCGCCTGCTGCGCACCGGGATTGTGCTTGACCCCGTCCTTGATGGCGCGCACACCGTCGCGCTCGAACTTCATGCCACTGGTGACCACCGGAATGCCTTTCAGCGTGGGCATTATTCCCCCTGCATGCTGAATGGGTTGCTGTCCATGCCGGACGATACCCTTATTGTACACTGACCCCACTTACTCGTATTGACTCGGTGCAGCATGATGCCTCACTTCCCGCCCTATCGCCGTTCCACCCCCCTATTGATCACCACAGGAGCTGTTCTGTTCCTGAGTGGTTGCGCCACCACGCAGGAGGGCCTGCCCGCGGCGGGAGACGAATCCGCCTGCCCGGCACCGGGCCAATGGGTTGAACGGGACGGCACCACGATGACCACCGCCGAAGTCGTCAAGCGCGCCGCGGACTACGACGTAATCCTGCTCGGCGAGGAACACGGCAACCAGGATCAGCACCGGTGGCAACTTCACACCCTGAGCGCGTTGCAGGGGCAGACAATCGTCCGGGCCGTGGGCCTGGAAATGCTCCCGCGGGACCGCCAGCCCAGCCTGGACCAATGGCTGGCCGGTGACCGGGACGAGGCGGCATTCCTGCGCGAGAGCGAGTGGTATGAACATTGGGGGCATCCGCCGGAGGGCTACCTGCCCCTACTCCACCTGGCGAGGATGGAGCGGATCCCGCTCCGCGCCCTCAACCTGGACCGCGAAACCCATGGCCGCCTGGCCGGCACGGACTGGGAAGACGATGCAAGCGCCCTGGAGGGCATCATCTCGCGCCCCGCCACCCCCCACCCTGATTATCGTGACCGCCTGATCGAGGCCCTGGAGCGCCACCCCCACGCTGAAGTGGCAGATCAGGAGCGGTTCGTTCGGGCGCAACTGGTCTGGGACCGCGCCATGGCCGAAGGCCTGCACGAAGCGCTGGACAAGCACGGCGGCCCGGTGGTCGGGATCATGGGACGTGGCCACGTGGAATACGGTCACGGCGTGCCGGAGCAGCTGGCAGACCTGGGGGTCGGGGACGTCCTGGTGCTGCTGCCCCATGCGACCGAGGAGGACTGCGAACCGCCGGACACCGCACTGGCCGACTTCACCTACAGCTACCAACCGGGAACCGGCAGCGCGGATGCCCCCCTGCGACTCGGGATCATGGTGGAGTCGGCAGAGACAGGGCTGGAGGTGACACAGGTCAGTGATGGATCGGCGGCCGATGATGCTGGCATTCGGGCGGGCGATATCCTGCTGGAGGCTGGCGGAGAGCCGGTGAACCACCACAGCGAATTGCTAATCATTCTCAATAACGCCCGAAAAGGATTCGCATTACCAATAAAAATTAGTCGCAACGGCGATAGAAAAGACCTATTGATCCGTTTTGAAAATGGCCACTGAACTTCGGGCAGACAAGGCTGTCCTATCTCCATGACCTGGCAGGCGATTGCATAAAATCAATTCTTTGAATGCGAAAGCTTGCACCCGCCTGCCAGGTTATTTAAGCTTCAAAGCAGTCGATCAATGCAGCTATTGGTTGGCATTTCAAAAGCCAAATAATCAGTGGCAAAGGAGAAGCACCATGTCCCAAGACATCGATACCAAGCGCCGCAGCTTCCTGAAGACCACCGCCCTGGGCGTGGCCGCCGTGCCCTTCGCCGGTGCCATGCTGCAGAGCCAGGTCGCCCGCGCAGACATGCCCCGCCTGGAAGAGGACGACGATATCGCCCAGAGCCTGGACTACGTGCACGACGCCGCTGATGCGTCCGATCACGCTCAGTACCAGGACGGCTCCACCTGCGCCAACTGCAGCCTGTGGCAGGGCGGCGATGAGCAGTGGGGTGGCTGCGACATCATCCCGGGGCACAACGTGAACGCCGACGGCTGGTGCAACGCCTGGGTACCGGCCGGCTAAACACTGCGTCTTGACGCATGTTTACCGTAGCCCGCCACTCGGCGGGCTTTTTTATGGCCAACCGCCCAACGCGATCGCGGGTGCGACAATGTGCGCCTTGCAATGATTCTAAAGAAGGGATAGCTTGCGTAGTTGAAGCCGGCAGGCAGGAAGCCGTTCTGAGATATACAGAAGAAACGCCTCCAGCCCGCTTGTTGCTTCCATCCGATATGGTTCAACAAGGGAGTACCCGAGAATGGCTGACCAAATCAATAAGGGCCGCCGCCGTTTCCTGAAGACCACCGCCCTGGGCGCCGCCGCCGTGCCGTTCACCGGGCTGATGCTGCAGCAGCAAGTGGCCCGTGCCGACCTGCCCCGGCTGAGCGAGGATGACGACATCGCGCGCAGCCTGGACTACAAGCACGACGCCACCCAGGTCGAGCACCGTCGCTACCAGGAGGGCCAGATCTGCGGTAACTGCGCCCTGTGGCGGGGTGGTGACGACGAATGGGGTGTTTGCCAGATCATCCCGGGCAAGCTGGTCGCCCGCGAGGGCTGGTGCAACGCCTGGGTCCAGGGCTGACCTTCACCCCGCGCTAACACCGCACAGTAGTCAACCGCTGATGGTCCAAGGCCCGCCCCGGCGGGCCTTGTCATTTGCCCCTCCCGGCCGCTATCCGGTCAACCCCCTTCATCCCGTCGCCACCACCCAGTCACACCACTGCCATCCAAGCGCTACACCCTGTGCCTATCTAATTCAACAGACAGGCAGATCAGCATGGCGCGCAAATCCCCGTTGCAGCTCTACCAGATGGCCCTGGCCCTCCACCGCGACGGCTGGCCGGCCGAACAGATTGCCGACCACCTGGGACTGCACCCCGGTTCGGTTACGCTTTGGCTTGATTGGCCCCGAAGCACCTCCCGGGCTGCGCTGACCGCTGATGTCCGGGCTAGCCCGCTGCGCCACCCCGACGACGCACCGCCCGGCGGAGCTGGCGCGCGCTACTAGTTCCCCTGCCCCCTCACCCGTGCGAACATGGGCGGATCCAAAGCCACAACCCGACCGCCGCCGATGAACCAGCAGGCTTTGACGGCCATCCAACACGCACTAGGGGACGCCCGGCCGGAAACGGCACTGGCCGTGGGCGACGTTGCGCGGGAGGCCCTGGCGGGCAACACTCTGGGGGAGTGCGTTAGCGTTGCACCCGGGGAGGCATTGGCGGCCCTCAGCCAGCATGGCGTATTCGATGTCGCCGTGCTCTCCGGCGTCCTGGAAGGGCTCGGCCAGCGGGACGCCTCCGGACTGCTCGCACGTTTACGGGACCTGTACGCCCGCCGGATCATTCTGCTGGTGGACCACGGCCAGTGCGGCTGGACCAAGCTGGACATCACCGCCCTGGGCCTCACCCGCCTGCAGGACTGGGACAAAACGCACGCCCTTTACGGGTTCGATATCGACACTTACAAGACCACCCCGGACTGGCTCAACCCTGACTACTGGGCAAACCCTGAACTCTGGGACCGGCATCGCTGGTGATCCGGGGCAGCACCTGCTCCTGGAGCCAGTCATCGATGCGCGTGGCTGCCCGCTGCCAGCCATGGTCGAGCATCATGCCGTGCCCCATATCCGGCAGGATTTCCGCCTGGGTCCCGTATGCCTCCGCGGTCGCATGCACCATCCAGGGCGGGAACAGTGCATCCCGGGCCGCCCCCAGCACGAGCAGGGGCAGCTCCGGGTCACGCGGCCGGGGCGGAGTCGCCGGAACGCTCATATCCAGTAACGCGAGTTGCGACTCCTGCTGCAACCCCTGCGCGTAGTGCAGCAGCTGGCGGTCCTCCACCGGCCGCGAAAACAATACCCGCTGCGCCACGCTCAAATTGACTTGTGTCGGGCCCAGCCCCTGCAGCATCCAGAGCTGCCAGAGCAGTGGCGGGTCGGCGCAGAGCATCTGCAGCGCCGATGCGGTCAGGCCCATCGGAGGCACCGAGGCCATTAGGACCACCCCGGCCGGCTCCATGTGCCGCAGACACCGTTGCACCACCAGGCCACCCATGGAGTGCCCTACCAGCACCGGCGGCTGCTCCAATTCGCTCGCCACCCGGAGCACATCCTCGACGTAATCCTCAATGCTGGCGCCGTGCAGGTGCTCCCGGTCTCCGCTCTTGCCGTGGCCCCGGACGCTGGGGGCACAAGCGCGCCAACCTCGCCGCGCGAACCAGGGCAGGAAATGGGCGTCCCAACACCAGGCGCCGGCGTAGGCCCCGTGAACGAACAGCAGCGGCGGCGTGGTGGACCGGCTGCCCCGACGGAGCACTTCCAGATCCACATCGTTGCCAGACCCCGGCCAGAGGCCGGTTGTCGGGGTGAAAATAGAGTACATAACACCTCGCATACAACGTTTGTACAGAGTCTAACAGCAACCGCCCGAAGCCGTGGCGCCCAAGCAAGACCGCCTGCGCTAGAGTGTTAGGATAATCCGCACATCGACGTTCACAGGGGCCCCCATGACCGACCAGAAACAGCGGAAGGCGGTAAAACTCAGTGATTACGAGCCGCCCGCCTTCGAGGTGGAGACGGTCGACCTGCATTTCCAGCTGACCGAGGACTGCGCGCGGGTGCGCACCCGGATGCACCTGCATCGGGCCGACGGGGTGGACCTGCATGAGCCACTGCACCTGCACGGCGAGGCGCTGGAACTTGAGGCGTTGTACCTGGACGGCCAACCTCTGGCCATGGACGACTTCCTGCTGACCCGTCAGGGGCTCAGCATCGAACGGGTGCCGGACCGCTTTGAACTGGAGGTACACACCCTCCTCCGCCCGCAGGACAACACCTCGCTCTCCGGGTTGTACCGCTCGGGCGGCAATTTCTGCACCCAATGCGAAGCCGAGGGCTTCCGGCGCATCACCTATTTCCCCGACCGCCCCGATGTGCTCAGCCGGTTCACCACCACTATCGAGGCCGATCGCCAGCGTTACCCGGTGCTACTCTCCAACGGCGATCTGGTGGATAGCGGGGATGCCGGCGAGGGTCGCCACTGGGTCAAGTGGGTCGACCCCTGGCCCAAGCCCAGCTACCTGTTTGCGCTGGTGGCCGGCGACCTGCACTGCCATCAGGATACCTACCGCACCCGCTCCGGCCGCGACGTGCACCTGGAGTTCTACGTGGAGCACGAGAACGCCAACCGCACTGGCCACGCCATGGAAAGCCTGAAAAAGGCCATGCGCTGGGACGAGGACACCTACGGCCTGGAGTACGACCTGGACACCTACATGGTCGTGGCGGTGGGCGACTTCAACATGGGTGCCATGGAGAACAAGGGGCTGAACATCTTCAACACTCAGTACGTGCTCGCGAGCCCCGAGACCGCCACCGACGCGGACTTCGAGGCGGTGGAGGCCGTCATCGGCCACGAGTACTTCCACAACTACACGGGCAACCGGGTCACCTGCCGCGACTGGTTCCAACTCAGCCTCAAAGAGGGGCTCACCGTGTTCCGCGAGCAACAGTTCAGCGAGGACATGGGATCGCCGGCGGTCCAGCGCATCCAGCAGGTCCGGCTGCTGCGCTCCGCCCAGTTCCCCGAGGACGCCAGCCCCATGGCGCACCCGGTGCGCCCCGAGTCCTACGTGGAGATTAACAACTTTTACACCGCCACGGTCTATATCAAGGGCGCGGAGGTGATCCGCATGTACCACACCCTGCTCGGGGACGCGGTGTTCCGGCAGGGCGTAAAGCGCTACCTGGAGCGGTTTGACGGTCAGGCGGTCACGATTGAGGACTTTCGCCAGACCCTGGCGGAGACCGGGGGTCGGGACCTCGGTCAATTCGGCCGCTGGTACAGTCAGACGGGCACCCCGCGGGTGCGCGTGCGCGACGAGTTCGACCCCGCAAGGGGCCGCTACACCCTGCACATCAGCCAGTCCTGCCCCCCCACGCCGGATCAGGCCGAGAAAAAGCCCTTCCACATCCCCGTGGCCGTGGGGCTGCTGGGTCGCGACGGGCAGGCGCTGTCGTTGCGCCTTTCCGGCGAGTCCGTGGCCGAAGGGACCACGCGGGTGCTGGAGTTGACCGGGTCGGAACAGCAGTTCACTTTCGAGGGCCTCGCCGAGCGCCCGGTACCGTCGCTGCTGCGCGGTTTCTCCGCGCCGGTCATTCTCGAGTACGACTACGACGACGATGATCTGGCCTTCCTGCTGGCCCACGACAACGACCCCTTCGCCCGCTGGGAAGCGGGCCAGCAGCTGGCCTTGCGAGTGATTCTGCGCCGGGTCCAGGGGCAGGCATCACCCAACGACAGCAGACAGGTCATCCAGGCTTTTCAACAGGTGCTCGAGGCCCCCGACCTGGATCCGTCGCTGGCNGCCGAGGCCTTGGCGCTGCCGCAGGAGGCCTACCTGGCCCAGCACATGGACCCGGCCGACCCGGTGGCCATCCGGGCCGCCCGCGAAGCACTGCGCACGGAACTGGCGCAGGCCCTGGCCAGCCAATGGCGCGACACTTACCGGCGTTACCGGCCAGAAGGACCCTGGCGACTCGACGCCGATCACATCGCCGGCCGCCGGCTCGCCAATCTGGCGTTGGGTTACCTGGGGGCCACGGGGGCCGCAGAGGACAACGGCCTGGTACAACAGCAGTACCACCGGGCCGACAACATGACCGACAGCCTCGCCGCCCTGGCGCTGCTGGCCGATCGGGAAGACGAGGCCGCCGTGACCGCGCTGGATGACTTCTACCAGCGCTGGCGACAGACACCGCTGGTGCTGGACAAATGGTTCCGCGTTCAGGCCATGTCCCGTCACCCAAGGGTGGTCGAGCGTGTTCAGGCGCTGGTTCAGCACCCCGACTTTGACCTGCGCAACCCCAACCGCGTGCGCGCGGTCATTGGCGCCTTCGCGCAGGGCAACCCCGCGGCCTTCCACGACGACAGCGGNACCGGCTACCGACTGCTGGCCGACCACGTCATACGGCTTGACGCCATCAACCCACAGGTCGCGGCCCGGATGGCGCTGCCACTCAGCAAGTGGCAGCGCTATGATGCGAGCAGGCAGAAGATGATGAAAAATGAACTGCAACGGATAGCTGACGCGCCTTCGCTGTCGAACGACGTGTACGAGGTGGTCTCCCGCAGCCTTGGGGCCACCGGCTGAACCCGACGCACCCCGCAACCGTCGGCCCGGACCGGCGGCCCAGACAGGACTGACATTTATGAAATCGCAACTCATGCGTCCCACGCTGATTGTCGCCGGCCTGCTGCTGGCGCTGGTTCTGGTGGTCAGCGGCAACGACGGGCCCGGTCGTCCGGGGCCTGCCGTTGCCAACGCGGACCTGGCAGCGGACTCCGATCAACGGGAGACGGCCAGCGTTATCGCCGACCTGCTCACCCGTTATCACTACCGCGGGCAGGGGCTCGACTCCGCGCTCTCTGACCGGGTGTTCGACGCCTGGCTGGACCAGCTGGACCGTGAGCGCTTCTACCTGCTGCAGGAGGACATCGAGGAGTTCGAGGAGCACCGGGTCGAGCTGCACGAGCAGCTGCGCCACGGCGACCTCAGCGTCCCCTACGCGTTGTTCGAGCGCTACCGGGAGCGCGTGGCCGAGCGGACCGAGTACGCACTGGAGCTGCTCGAGGACGGCCTGGATTTTGATACCGACCTGCGCTTTGAACAGGATCGCAGCGAGGCCGACTGGGCCGAATCCCGCGAGGAGCTGGACCGGATCTGGCTCAAGCGGGTGACCCACGACGCCCTCACCCAGAAGCTGGCCGGGCGCGATCACGAGCAAGTGATCGAAACCCTCAGCCAGCGCTACGAGCGCATCCGCCGCACCACCGAGCAGGACACCAGCGAGGACGTGTTCCAGCGCTACATGGATGCCTGGGCCCACGCCTTCGACCCGCACAGCAGTTACCTCTCACCGCGGCGCTCGGAAGATTTCGACATCAACATGAGCCTCTCGCTCGAGGGCATCGGCGCGATGCTCCAGAGCGAGCACGACTTCGTCACCATCGTCGAGCTGGTCGCCGGCGGGCCGGCCTCCCAGAGCGACGAGCTCTCCCCGGGCGACCGCATCATCGGCGTAGCCGATGGCGAGGACGGTGAGATGGAGGACGTGGTCGGTTGGCGGCTTTCCGACGTGGTGGACCTGATCCGCGGCCCGCGGGGCTCCATCGTCCGCCTGCAGGTGCTGCCCGANGCCGGCGCCAGCGACACCAGCCCCCGCGAGGTGGTGCTGGAGCGTAACGAGATCAAGCTGGAGGACCAGGCNGCCAGCAGCCAGGTGATCGAGGTGCCGGGCGACAACAGCGAGAAGGACCGGATCGGGATCATCACCATNCCCGCCTTCTACATGGACTTCGAGGCGGCCGAGGCCGGCGACCCGAATTACCGCAGCACCACCCGTGATGTCCGCCGCCTGATCGAGGAGCTGCAGGAGGACGGCATCGACGGCCTGGTGATCGACCTGCGCGGCAATTCCGGCGGCTCCCTGCGGGAGGCGGCCTCCCTCTCCGGGCTCTTCATGGGCGGCGGTCCCATCGTGCAGGTCCGCCGCAGCGGCGGTGACCTGGAGGTATTGCGGGGGGGTAACGAGGCCAACTCCGCACCGGTCTACGACGGCCCGCTGGGGGTCATGGTGGACGGTTTCAGCGCCTCCGCCTCCGAGATCCTGGCTGGCGCCATCCAGGATTACGGCCGGGGGGTGGTCATGGGCAAGGACACCTTCGGCAAGGGCACCGTCCAGACCATGATCAACCTGGACCGCTTCGGCCTGGGCAATGGCGAGGATGGCGCGGGGCGGCTCAAGCTGACCGTGGCGAAGTTCTACCGCGTCACCGGCGACTCCACCCAGAAAAAGGGGGTGCAGCCGGATATCGAACTGCCCTCCCCGGTTGATGCCTCCGAGTTCGGGGAACGGGGCATAGACAACGCCCTGCCCTGGAACAGCATTGAGGCGACGGATTACCGGGCCGACAGCAGTCTGGCGGAGCACATCCCCTCCCTGCGCAGCCGCTATGAACTGCGCAGCGAGGACGACCCGGGCTTCCAGGCACTGCTGCGCGAATACGACCACCTGCGCGAGCGCAGGAAGCAAACCGACGTCTCTCTGAACGAGCAGACCCGTCAGCAGGAGCGCGACGAGGTGGAGAAGGTCCGCCTGGAACTGCATAACGAGCGGCGGAAGGCCGCCGGCCTCGAGCCACTGGAGGCGGACGATGACATTGACGAGGACGAATTGCCCGACGTGCTGCTGGAGGCCGCGGCAGCGGTGATCGCCGATCTCAAACGCCTGCAGACCGCCTACACGGCACAACGCTGAACCCGCGGGGCCGGGCCGCCAGGCCCGGCCCCCAACCCCGCCTAATCAGAATAAAACCGAGGACAAGCC
>SL_3KL_010_SEDDRAFT_10002868_pt1 | contig 15708 bp, 11 predicted proteins | sample SodLakKL_010_SED_2_FD_10381 | JGI IMG/M metagenome (IMG submission 10381) | reverse complement strand
TGCAGCTGATCAGCCCGATCGCGATGGAAGACGGCCTGCGCTTCGCGATCCGCGAAGGTGGTCGTACCGTCGGCGCCGGCGTCGTCTCCAAGATCATCGAGTGATACACTGGAACAACTGGTGAGACGCCCGCGAGAGGCGGCGCCCGCGCGCGTCGTCTCTCGCGTTTGTTTCTTGCCGATTTGATTTTTCTAGGCCAGTAGCTCAATTGGCAGAGCAGCGGTCTCCAAAACCGCAGGTTGGGGGTTCGAGTCCCTCCTGGCCTGCCATCTTCCCGATGGCGGCAAGCACCGGGTGATACGTATTCATGAGTGAACAATCGGAACAGACCGGCGTGCTTGACACCCTCAAGCTCGCACTGGTTGTGGCCCTGCTGGTTGCCGGCGTGATGGGCTTCTACTGGTTCCACGAGGCGTCCACTCTGATGCGCGTCCTCGGGCTGCTTGGCGTTGTGGCGGTTGCCGTGGCTATCGGCATGACCACGTTCAAGGGGCGCCAGCTTGCCGCCTTCATGGGCAATGCCCGCACGGAAGTCCGCAAGATGGTCTGGCCCACACGGGTCGAGACCACCCAGACCACCCTGGTCGTGATCGCCGTCGTCATCATGGTGGGGATCTTCCTCTGGCTCCTGGACATGTTCCTGGGCTGGGGCATCAGTCGCTTCATCGGATAGTCATCAGGATCACTCCCCATGGCACTACGCTGGTACGTCGTACAGGCTTTCTCGGGCTTCGAGGCCCAGGTGAAGCGATCGCTGGAGGAGCGCATCGAGCGTTTCGACATGCAGGACCACTTCGGCGACATCCTCGTGCCTACCGAGGAGGTCGTCGAGATGAAGGACGGCCAGAAGCGCAAGAGCGAACGCAAGTTCTTTCCCGGCTATGTCCTGGTGCAGATGGAGCTGAACGACGAGACCTGGCACCTGGTGAAGTCCGTGCCGCGGGTGCTGGGCTTTATCGGCGGCACCGCCGATCGCCCGGCCCCGATCAGCGATCGCGAGGCGGATGCCATCCTCCAGCGCATGCAGGAAGGCGCCGAGAAGCCGCGCCCCAAGGTCCTGTTCGAGGTCGGCGAGATGGTTCGCGTCATCGACGGGCCCTTCAACGACTTCAACGGCGTGGTCGAGGAAGTCAACTACGAGAAGAGCCGGCTGCTGGTCGCCGTACAGATTTTTGGGCGCTCGACGCCCGTGGAACTCGAGTTCCACCAGGTCGAGAAAACCTGACGTTCACGCGTCACCTACTGATCGGGGAGCCTCGCGGCGCTTGAACCCGAAGGAGTCACCATGGCGAAGAAAATCGAAGCCTATATCAAGCTGCAGGTGCCGGCCGGCAAGGCCAACCCCAGCCCGCCCGTGGGCCCCGCGCTGGGTCAGCACGGCGTCAATATCATGGAGTTCTGCAAGGCGTTCAACGCCCAGACCCAGGAAACCGAGCCGGGTCTGCCGATTCCGGTCGTGATCACGGTCTACAACGACCGCAGCTTCACGTTCGTGACCAAGACCCCGCCGGCGGCGATCCTGCTGAAGAAGGCGGCGGGCATCCAGAGCGGTTCCGGCAAGCCGAACACCGACAAGGTCGGCAAGGTTACCCGTGAGCAGCTGGAAGAGATCGCGCGCACCAAGGAACCCGATCTTACGGCCGCGGATCTCGACGCCGCGGTGCGGACGATTGCCGGCAGTGCCCGCAGCATGGGCCTCGACGTGGAGGGTCTGTAAGTCATGGCGAAACTCAGCAAGCGTATGAAGGCCATCCGCGAGAAGGTCGAGCCGGCCCGGCTGTACCCGGTGTCCGAAGCGTTCGACCTCCTGCGTGACCTCCCGAAGGCCAAGTTCCGCGAGTCGGTCGACGTGGCCGTGAATCTCGGCGTGGACCCGCGCAAGTCGGACCAGGTGGTCCGCGGCTCCACGGTGCTGCCCCACGGCAGCGGCAAGACCGTGCGCGTGGCGGTGTTCACCCAGGGTGCGAACGCCGACGCCGCGCGCGAAGCGGGTGCCGATGTCGTCGGCATGGAAGATCTCGCCGAACAGGTCAAGGCCGGTCAGCTGGACTTCGACGTGGTTGTCGCTTCCCCGGATGCGATGCGCGTGGTGGGCCAGCTCGGGCAGATCCTCGGTCCGCGGGGCCTGATGCCGAATCCGAAGGTCGGGACCGTGACCCCCGATGTCGCCACGGCGGTGGCCAACGCGAAGGGCGGGCAGGTGCGTTACCGGACCGACAAGGGTGGCATCGTTCACTGCACCATCGGCGCGGCCGACTTTGACAGCAGTGCGCTCACGGAGAACCTGAACGCCCTGCTGGCCGACCTGGCCAAGTTGAAGCCGGCGACTTCCAAGGGCCAGTACGTGAAGGGCGTGACCGTGTCCACTACGATGGGCCCCGGCATCAAGGTCGACCAGGCCTCGCTGAGCCTGTAATACGAAACCGATTTGGGTCGGCTGCCGTGCGAGCGGCACGCCATCCAAGACCGCAGGTGCCTTCCCTCGCCGGGGGGCTTAATCCGCCAGCCTGCGCAGATGGTGTCTACCCGATTCAGGAAGTACCTGCGACGGGAGCACCGAAGTGCCGGGTTCGCCCGGTGTAACGACCGCCTCCCGGCGGTCCCGAAAGAGGAGAGTCAACGTGGCTTTGAATCTCGATGACAAGAAGGCGATTGTCTCGGAGCTGGCCGCGGTTGCTGCCTCGGCACATTCCGCGGTTGCCGCGGAATATCGTGGTCTCTCGGTAGCGGACATGACCGCGCTGCGTCGTCAGGCGCGGGACGCCAATGTCTACCTGCGAGTGGTGAAGAACAACCTCGCCAAGCGCGCGATCGAGGGCACGGACTTCGAGTGCATGCAGCCCGAGCTGCATGGGCCGCTGGTCCTGGCCTTCAGCGAGGAGGAGCCCTCCTCCGCGGCGCGCCTGGTGAAGGACTTCGCCAAAACCAACGATCAGCTGAAGGTCCGGATGGTGTCCTTTGGTGGGCAGCTGCTGGGGGCGAACGATCTCGATCGTCTGGCCAGCCTGCCGACGCGTGAAGAGGCCCTGAGCCAGCTTCTCGCCACCATGAGGGCCCCGCTGGACAAGTTCGCCCGCACGGTGAACGAGGTCCCGGGCAAGCTGGTGCGTACCGTTGCAGCAATTCGCGACCAGAAACAGGCAGCCTGATCCGCCACGCCGTTTCTGCGTGCAAGTACTGAATCCGGGTTCGACCCGTTAGGAGAATGAAAATGGCCGTTTCGAAAGAAGATATCCTGGAAGCCATCGGCAACATGACGGTCCTCGAGATCGTGGACCTGATCAGCGAGATGGAAGAGAAGTTCGGCGTCACCGCCGCCGCGGCCGTGGCCGCCGCTCCGGCCGCCGCCGGTGGCGGTGAAGCCGGTGCCGAGGAAGCGAAGAACGAGTTCGACGTCGTCATGTCCAGCTTCGGCGACAACAAGGTCGGCGTGATCAAGGTCGTGCGCGGCCTGACCGGTCTGGGTCTGAAGGAAGCCAAGGAGATGGTCGAAGGCGCCCCCGCCACCGTGAAGGAAGGCGTGGCCACGGAAGAAGCCGAGAAGATGAAGGCGGAGCTGGAAGAGGCCGGCGCCACCGTCGAACTGAAGTAAGAGGCGCTTGCGCCTGTTGTTGTTTTCGTGTTCATCACGAAACCCTGAGGCTGGCGGCCCTGTGGTCGTCAGCCTCAGCCCGTGGTGGCGCGTGTTTTTTCGCGCGATGTTCAGCTAGCCGCCGAGGTAAGCCATGGCCCTCAGTTATACCGAAAAGAAACGTATCCGCAAGGACTTCGGGAAGCGTCCGCAGATCCTGGATGTCCCCTACCTGCTGGAAACCCAGCTCAGCTCCTATCGGGACTTCCTGCAAGCGGACAAGAAGCCGGAAGGGCGCCAGTCCCTCGGTCTGCATGCGGCGTTTCAGTCGGTATTCCCCATTGTCAGTTATTCCGGTCATGTCCAGCTCGAGTACGTGAGCTACCGTCTGGGCGAGCCGCTGTTCGACGTCAAGGAATGCCAGATTCGCGGCGTGACCTACGCGGCACCGCTGCGTGTGCTGCTGCGTCTGGTGATCCACGACAAGGATGCCCCGGCCGGCACCACCGTGGTCAAGGAGGTCAAGGAGCAGGAAGTCTACATGGGCGAAATGCCGCTCATGACCGAGAACGGCACCTTCGTGGTCAACGGGACCGAGCGCGTCATCGTGTCGCAGCTCCACCGTTCGCCGGGCGTGTTCTTTGACAGCGATCGCGGCAAGACCCAGGGCAGTGCGCAGAAGCTGCTGTACAACGCCCGCATCATTCCCTACCGCGGCTCCTGGCTGGACTTCGAGTTCGACGCCAAGGACGCGGTTTATGTGCGCATCGACCGTCGCCGCAAGTTGCCGGCGTCGGTGCTCCTGCGCGCGCTGGGCATGGATACGGAAGAGATCCTTGCCACTTTCTTCGACTTCAACCAGATCGCGCTGGACGACGACGGCGGCGAGCTGGACCTGATTCCGGAACGCCTGCGGGGCGAGACCGCTGTGGTCGACATCAAGGATGGCGACCGTACGATCGTCGAGGCCGGGCGCCGGATTACGCCGCGGCATATCCGCGAGATCGAGAAGGCCGGGATCACGCGCCTGCACGTGCCGGACGAATACCTGGTCGGGCGCGTTCTGGCCAAGGCCGTGGTGGACGAGTCCACCGGCGAGGTGATCGCGAGCGCGAACGATGCCCTCACTCAAGAGCTGCTGGACCGCCTGCGCGCAGAGGGTGTGAAGACCGTCGAGACGATCTACACCAATGACTACGACCATGGGTCGTTCATGTCCGACACGCTGCGCCTGGATGCCACCCGCACTCAGCTGGAGGCCCAGGTCGAGATTTACCGGGTGATGCGCCCGGGCGAGCCGCCGACCAAGGACGCCGCCGAGAACCTGTTCGCGAACCTGTTCTTCTCCGACGACCGCTACGACCTGTCGGCGGTGGGGCGTATGAAGTTCAACCGCCGGGTCGGGCGCGACACGGACGAAGGCCCGGGCGTGCTGTCGCCGGAAGACATCCTCGATGTACTCAAGGTGCTGATCAACCTGCGCAACGGGCACGGCCGCACCGACGACATCGACCACCTGGGCAACCGGCGCATCCGCAGTGTGGGCGAGATGGCCGAGAACCAGTTCCGCCTGGGGCTGGTGCGCGTGGAGCGCGCCGTGAAGGAGCGTCTGACCGTCGCCGAGAGCGAGGGTCTGATGCCGCAGGAACTGATCAACGCGAAGCCGGTGGCGGCGGCGGTGAAGGAGTTCTTCGGGTCCAGCCAGCTGTCCCAGTTCATGGACCAGAACAACCCGCTGTCCGAGGTGACCCACAAGCGGCGCATCTCGGCCCTGGGTCCGGGCGGCCTGACCCGGGAGCGCGCGGGCTTCGAGGTGCGCGACGTGCATCCGACCCACTACGGCCGGGTGTGCCCGATCGAGACGCCGGAAGGCCCGAACATCGGCCTGATCAACTCGCTGGCCGTATATGCGCGGACCAACCGCTATGGGTTCCTCGAGACCCCGTACCGCAAGGTCGAGGACGGCAAGGTCACCGACGAGATCGTCTACCTGTCGGCGATCGAGGAAAGCCAGTACGTGATCGCCCAGGCAAACGCGGCGATGGACGAGGACGGGCGGCTGACCGACGACCTGGTTTCCTGCCGCTTCCAGGAGGAGTTCACCATCTCCTCGCCGGACAAGATCCAGTACATGGACGTGTCGCCGAAGCAGATTGTGTCGGTTGCGGCCGCGTTGCTGCCGTTCCTGGAGCACGACGACGCCAACCGTGCCCTGATGGGGGCGAACATGCAGCGTCAGGCAGTGCCCTGCCTGCGCGCGGACAAGCCGCTGGTGGGGACCGGCATCGAGCGGACGGTGGCCGTGGATTCCGGTTCCTCGATCGTCGCCCGGCGCGGTGGCGTGGTGGATTCGGTCGACGCGGCGCGAGTGGTGGTGCGGGTCAATGATGACGAGACCGCCGCCGGCGAGCCGGGTGTGGACATCTACAACCTCACCAAGTACGCGCGCTCCAACCAGAACACCAGCATCAACCAGCGTCCGCTGGTCGGGGTGGGTGACGAGATCGCGCGCGGCGACGTGCTGGCCGATGGTTCGTCCACCGACATGGGCGAGCTGGCCCTCGGGCAGAACATGAAGGTCGCCTTCATGCCCTGGAACGGCTACAACTTCGAGGATTCGATCCTGATCTCCGAGCGGGTGGTGCAGGAAGACCGTTACACCACCATCCACATCGAGGAGCTCAACTGTGTCGCGCGTGACACCAAGCTGGGCCAGGAGGAGATCACCGCGGACATCCCGAATGTCTCCGAGTCGCTGCTGAACAAGCTCGACGAGTCCGGGGTCGTCTACGTCGGGGCGGAAGTGAAGCCTGGCGACATCCTCGTGGGCAAGGTGACGCCGAAGGGCGAGACCCAGCTGACCCCGGAGGAGAAGCTGCTGCGGGCGATCTTCGGCGAAAAGGCCTCGGACGTGAAGGACACGTCGCTGCGCGTGCCGTCCGGCATCGAGGGGACCGTGATCGATGTGCGCGTGTTCACCCGCGATGGCGTGGAAAAGGACGCGCGCGCCAAGTCCATCGAGGAGGAGGACCTGGCTGCGGTGCGCAAGGACCTGCGCGACCAGCTGCGCATCTACGAAGACGACATCTATGCGCGTGTCGAGAAGCTGCTGGTCAACAAGGCCGCCGCCGGTGGTCCGGGGGGCCTGGCCGACGGCGCCAAGGTCACCCGCAAGTACCTGCAGGGGCTGTCGCGTGACCAGTGGTTCGAGGTGCGTCTGCAGGATGACGACGTCAACAGTCAGCTGGAGGATCTCGGGCGGCAGCTCGAGGAGCAGCGCGAGGCGTTCGACAAGAAGTTCGAGCACCAGAAGGCCAAGCTGGCCGCCGGCGACGATCTGCCGCCTGGCGTGCAGAAGATGGTGAAGGTCTATGTGGCCGTGAAGCGCCGCCTCCAGCCGGGCGACAAGATGGCCGGCCGGCACGGGAACAAGGGCGTCATCTCCATGATCGTGCCGGAGGAGGACATGCCGTTCCTGGAGGACGGGGAGCCGGTGGATGTCGTCCTGAACCCCCTGGGCGTGCCTTCCCGCATGAACGTGGGGCAGGTGCTCGAAGTGCACCTTGGCTGGGCGGCGCGGGGTCTCGGCCAGAAGATCGAACGGATGATCGCCGCCCAGGCCGAGATCGCGCGACTGAGGGAGTTCCTCGACCAGATCTACAACCACAACGAGCGCAAGGTGGACCTCGACTCCATGTCGGACGCCGAGATCCTCACCCTGTGCGAGAACCTGCGTGGCGGGGTGCCGATGGCAACGCCGGTGTTCGACGGTGCCCGCGAGGACGAGATCAAGGCCATGCTGCGGCTGGCCGATCTGCCCGAGACCGGGCAGGCAGAGCTGTATGACGGCCGCACCGGCGATGCGTTCGACCGCCCGGTCACGGTCGGCTACATGCACATGCTGAAGCTGAACCACCTGGTCGACGACAAGATGCATGCGCGTTCGACCGGACCGTATTCGCTGGTGACCCAGCAGCCCTTGGGCGGCAAGGCCCAGTTCGGTGGTCAGCGGTTCGGGGAGATGGAGGTCTGGGCGCTGGAGGCCTACGGCGCGGCCTACACCCTGCAGGAGATGCTCACCGTCAAGGCGGACGACGTGCAGGGCCGCAACAAGATGTACAAGAACATCGTCGACGGTGAGCACCAGATGGAGGCCAACGTGCCCGAGTCGTTCAACGTGCTGATGAAGGAGATCAAGGCCCTGGGCATCAATATCGAGCTGGAGCAGGACTGATCTCGGCCCTCCCGATCCAACGTTGACGAACTTGATCCGAAGGGGCGCAGGGCGCCCCTCGACCCAAAGCTTTGTGAGGCATAGCGAATGAAAGACCTCCTCAATCTGTTCAAGCAGCAGACCCAGCCGGAAGAGTTCGATGCGATCCGCATCGGCCTGGCGTCTTCCGACCAGATCCGGTCCTGGTCCTTCGGCGAGGTCAAGAAGCCGGAGACCATCAACTACCGCACGTTCAAGCCGGAACGTGACGGTCTGTTCTGCGCCAAGATCTTCGGTCCGGTGAAGGATTACGAGTGCCTGTGCGGCAAGTACAAGCGGCTCAAGCACCGCGGCGTGGTCTGCGAGAAGTGCGGAGTCGAGGTTACCCAGACCAAGGTCCGGCGGGAGCGCATGGGGCATATTGATCTGGCATCGCCGGTGGCCCACATCTGGTACCTGAAGAGCCTGCCGTCGCGCATCGGCCTGCTGCTGGACATGACGCTGAAGGACATCGAAAAGGTCCTTTACTTCGAGTCCTTCATCGTGATCGATCCCGGCTTCACCACGCTGGAGAAGGGCCAGCTCCTGACCGACGAGGAATACCTCGAGGCGATGGAGGAACACGGCGACGACTTCACCGCGATGATGGGTGCCGAGGCGGTCCTCAGCCTGCTCAAGGAGCTGGACCTGCAGGGCGAGGCCGCGCGCCTGCGCCAGGAGCTGGCGGAGACCGGCTCCGAGACCAAGATCAAGCGTCTGGGCAAGCGCCTGAAGCTGATCGAGGCGTTCCTCGATTCCGGCAACAAGCCGGAATGGATGATCATGTCGGTGCTGCCGGTGCTGCCGCCGGACCTGCGTCCGCTGGTGCCGTTGGACGGTGGCCGTTTCGCGACCTCCGACCTGAACGACCTCTACCGCCGGGTGATCAACCGTAACAACCGTCTGCGCCGTCTGCTGGAGCTGAATGCCCCGGACATCATCGTGCGCAACGAGAAGCGCATGCTGCAGGAATCGGTGGATGCGCTGCTGGACAACGGCCGTCGCGGCCGTGCAATCACCGGCACCAACAAGCGCCCGCTGAAGTCGCTGGCCGACATGATCAAGGGCAAGCAGGGCCGCTTCCGTCAGAACCTGCTGGGCAAGCGCGTCGACTACTCCGGGCGTTCCGTGATCGTGGTCGGCCCGACCCTGCGCCTGCACCAGTGCGGCCTGCCCAAGCGCATGGCGCTGGAGCTGTTCAAGCCGTTCATCTTCGGCAAGCTGCAGCGGCGCGGCCTCGCCACCACCATCAAGGCGGCCAAGAAGGCCGTGGAGAAGGAAGGGCCCGAGGTCTGGGATATCCTGGAAGAGGTGATCCGCGAGCATCCGGTGATGCTGAACCGCGCCCCGACCCTGCATCGCCTGGGCATCCAGGCATTCGAGCCGGTGCTGATCGAGGGCAAGGCGATCCAGCTGCATCCGCTGGTGTGTGCCGCGTTCAACGCCGACTTCGACGGTGACCAGATGGCCGTGCACGTGCCGCTGTCGCTGGAGGCCCAGCTGGAGGCGCGCACGCTGATGCTGTCCTCCAACAACGTGCTCTCCCCGGCGAACGGCGAACCCATCATCGTCCCGTCGCAGGACATCGTCCTCGGTCTGTACTACCTCTCGCGCGAGAAGGTAAACGCGACGGGCGAGGGCATGGTCTTCGCCGATGTCGACGAGGTCCACCGCGCCTACGAGAACGGGAACGTCCACCTGCATGCGCGGGTGAGCGTGCGCATTGCCGACACCATGGCGGAGACCGCCGAGGGCGAGGCGCTGCCCCTGATGCGGGTGGAGACCACCGTCGGGCGCGCGATCCTGTCGCGGATCATGCCGCGGGGCCTGCCCTTCGAGCTGATCGACCGGGAGCTGGACAAGAAGAGCATCTCCGGTCTGATCAACTCCTGCTACCGCCAGCTGGGCCTGAAGGATACGGTGGTGTTCGCGGACCAGCTGATGTACGCCGGCTTCCACTACTCAACCCGCGCGGGGGTATCCTTCTGCGCGGATGACATGGTCATCCCGGAAGAGAAACACCCGATCCTGGAAGCCGCCGAGGAGCAGGTGAAGGAGATCGAGGAACAGTATTCCTCCGGTCTCGTGACCAAGGGCGAACGCTACAACAAGGTCGTGGACATCTGGTCGCACTGCAACGACCAGGTGGCGAAGGCCATGATGGAGCGTCTGGGCAAGGAGACGGTCACCACCGCCGACGGCGAGACCGTGGAGCAGGATTCGTTCAACTCGATCTTCATGATGGCCGACTCCGGCGCACGTGGCTCGGCCGCGCAGATTCGTCAGCTCGCGGGGATGCGCGGCCTGATGGCCAAGCCGGACGGATCGATCATCGAAACGCCGATCACCGCGAACTTCCGCGAGGGTCTGAACGTTCTGCAGTACTTCATCTCCACCCACGGGGCCCGGAAGGGCCTGGCGGACACGGCGCTGAAGACCGCGAACTCCGGCTACCTGACGCGGCGACTGGTGGACGTGTCCCAGGACGTGGTGGTCACCGAGGCGGACTGCGGCACCGAGCAGGGCCTGCTGATGAAGCCCATCATCGAGGGTGGCGACGTGGTCGAGCCGCTGCGCGACCGCGTGCTCGGTCGCACCACGGCGGTGGATACCTACCGCCCGGGCACCGATGAGGTCGTCATCCCTGCCGGCACCCTGATCGACGAGGCCATCGTGGACCAACTCGACGCGGCCAGCGTCGACGAGGTGGTGGTGCGCTCGGCGATCACCTGCGAAACACGCCACGGCATCTGCGCCAAGTGCTACGGCCGCGACCTCGCGCGTGGCCACGAGGTGAATATCGGCGAGGCGGTCGGGGTCATCGCGGCCCAGTCCATTGGCGAGCCCGGCACGCAGCTGACAATGCGTACGTTCCACATCGGGGGCGCGGCCAGCCGCGCGGTGACGGTAAGCGCCATCCAGGTGAAGAATGCCGGGCATGCGCGCCTGCACAACATCAAGACGGTCACCAACAAGGCCGGCAATCTGGTGGCGGTGTCGCGCTCGGGCGAGCTGGGCGTCATCGACGAGCAGGGCCGTGAGCGCGAGCGCTACAAGGTCCCCTACGGCGCCATCATCACCGTGAACGACGGCGACGCTGTCGAAGCCGGCCAGGAAGTGGCCACCTGGGATCCGCATACCCACCCGATCGTTACCGAGGTGGGCGGGTACATTCGCCTGGCCGACTTCATCGAGAACGTCACGGTCACGAAGGAGACCGACGAGTTCACCGGGTTGTCGCAGAACGTGGTGCTGGACCCCAAGAGCCGCTCCGCGGCCGGCAAGGACCTGCGCCCGACGGTCAAACTGGTGGACGAGGACGGCAACGAGGTGTACATCCCCGGCACCGACATGCCGGCCCAGTACATCCTGCCCGCCAACGCGCTGTTCAATCTGGAGGACAACGGCCGGATCGAGGTCGGCGACGTCATCGCCCGCCTGCCGCAGGAGAGCTCCAAGACGCGCGATATCACCGGCGGTCTCCCGCGGGTGGCGGACCTGTTCGAGGCCCGTCGTCCCAAGGAGCCTGCGGTGCTCGCCGAAATCTCCGGTACGGTTTCCTTCGGCAAGGAAACCAAGGGCAAGCAGCGTCTGGTCATCACCCCGGACAAGGGTGACCCGGTCGAGATGCTGATTCCCAAACTGCGCACCGTCAACGTGTTCGAGGGCGAGCGGGTGGAGCGCGGCGAGGTCATCGTGGACGGCGAACTCGACCCGCACGACATCGTGCGGCTGCGCGGGGTGACCGCGCTGGCCGAGTACCAGGTGCAGGAGATCCAGGATGTCTACCGCCTGCAGGGCGTGAAGATCAACGACAAGCACATCGAAGTGATCGTCCGCCAGATGATGCGCAAGGTGAACATCCAGGACCCGGGCGACACCCGTTTCCTGACCGGCGACCAGGTGGATCGCATCCGGGTGCTGGAGGAGAACGAAAACCTGGGTCCGGATCAGGAGCCGGCGACGTACGAGCGTGTGCTGCTGGGGATCACCAAGGCATCGCTGGTTACCGAATCCTTCATCTCCGCTGCCTCCTTCCAGGAGACCACGCGCGTGCTGACCGAGGCGTCCACGCGCGGAGCCCGCGACGACCTGCGTGGCCTGAAGGAAAACGTCATTGTCGGGCGGCTGATTCCGGCGGGGACGGGCCTTGCCTATCACAAGGAACGCCGCCGCAAGCGGGAACTGGAGATGCCCGAGTTCGGTCCCGCCGAGGCAGAGACCGCGGTCTCCGAGGCGTCGGAGGCCCCGGCGCCCGACGCCGACAGTGGTGCGGAAGGCTCCGAGTGAGCCTCCCGCGTGTTGACACCGTTGTGGGCGGGGATTAGAATTCCGCTCCCTCGACAGGCCGGTCTCGGCGCCGGCCTGTCGTTATTTTTAGGCTAGGAGAAAGAGTTTCATGGCCACGATCAACCAGTTGGTACGCAAGCCCCGCAAGCGCCCCGTAGAGAAGAGTGCGGTGCCGGCGCTGCAGGGTTCGCCGCAGAAGCGCGGGGTCTGCACTCGCGTCTACACGACCACGCCGAAGAAGCCGAACTCCGCGCTGCGCAAGGTCGCGCGCGTACGGCTGACCAATGGTTACGAGGTCAGCAGCTACATCGGTGGCGAAGGGCATAACCTGCAGGAGCATTCGGTGGTGCTGATCCGCGGTGGCCGTGTGAAGGACCTCCCGGGTGTGCGTTATCACACGGTGCGCGGCAGCCTGGATACCCAGGGTGTGCAGAATCGCAACCAGGGGCGTTCGAAGTACGGCACCAAGCGCCCGAAGAAATCCTAACCGTGTTCAAGTCCGGGAACTGAGACATGTCTAGAAGAGCAGCCGCACCCAAGCGTCACATCCTCCCCGATCCGAAGTTCGGAAGCGAGCGCCTGGCCAAGTTCATCAACACCGTCATGCGCGATGGCAAGAAGTCCGTGGCCGAGCAGGTGGTCTATGGGGCTCTCGATCAGATCGAGACCAAGCAGGGTGACGGCATGGGGGCGCTGGAGCGTGCGCTGGACAACGTTCGCCCCCGTGTGGAGGTGAAGTCCCGCCGTGTTGGTGGTGCTACCTACCAGGTGCCGGTGGAGGTCCGCTCGGTGCGTCAGGACGCCCTGGCGATGCGCTGGCTGGTCGAAGCCGCGCGCAAGCGTGGTGAGCGGACCATGGCGCTGAAGCTNGCCGGCGAGCTGATGGATGCCGCCGACAGCAAGGGCTCCGCNGTGAAGAAGCGCGAAGATACACATCGTATGGCGGAGGCGAACAAGGCGTTCGCCCACTTCCGCTGGTAATCCCTGGAGAGGCTCACTGTGGCACGCAAGACCCCACTCAAGCGCTACCGGAACATCGGCATCAGCGCGCACATCGACGCCGGCAAGACGACCACGACGGAACGTATCCTGTTCTACACCGGGCTGTCTCACAAGATCGGCGAAACGCATGATGGCGCCGCCACGATGGACTGGATGGAGCAGGAACAGGAGCGCGGGATCACCATCACGTCCGCCGCGACCACCAGCTTCTGGTCCGGCATGGCGCAGCAGTTTCCCGAGCACCGCGTCAACATCATCGATACCCCCGGGCACGTCGACTTCACCATCGAGGTGGAGCGTTCCATGCGCGTGCTGGACGGGGCGGTGATGGTCTATTGCGCCGTGGGTGGCGTGCAGCCGCAGTCCGAGACGGTGTGGCGTCAGGCCACCAAGTACTCGGTCCCGCGCCTCGCGTTCGTCAACAAGATGGACCGCGCGGGCGCCGAATTCCTGCGTGTCTACGAGCAGATGCGGGAGCGGCTCCGGGCGAACCCGGTGCCGATCCAGCTGCCGATCGGGGCCGAGGACTCGTTCCAGGGCGTGATCGACCTGATCAAGATGCAGGCGATCTACTGGGACGACGACAACTACGGCATCAGCTTCGAGTACAAGGACATCCCGGCCGAGCTGCAGGATGAGGCCGCCAAGTGGCGGGAAAACCTCGTCGAGGCCGCGGCCGAGGCCAACGAGGAGCTGATGGAGAAGTATCTTGGCGAGGGCGAGCTGAGCGAGGAAGAGATCAAGTCCGCGCTGCGCCACCGCACCATCGAGCTCGAGATCGTGCCGATGATGTGCGGCTCCGCGTTCAAGAACAAGGGTGTCCAGGCGATGCTGGACGCCGTCGTCGAATATCTGCCCTCGCCGGAGGAGGTCAAGGCGATCAAGGGCGTGAAGGCCGGGACCGAGGAGCCGATCGAGAAGCACGCGTCCGATGACGAGCCGTTCGCGGCGCTGGCGTTCAAGATCATGACCGACCCCTATGTCGGGTCCCTGACCTTTATCCGGGTCTACTCGGGTGTACTCAAAGCCGGCGACACGGTGCTCAACACGCAGAACAACCGGCGCGAACGTATCGGCCGCATCCTGCAGATGCACTCCAACTCCCGCGAGGAGATCAAGGAGCTGCGCGCCGGGGACATTGGCGCCGTGGTCGGGCTCAAGGATCTCTACACCGGGAGCACCCTGTGCGCGCCGGACCACGCGGTCGAGCTCGAGCGTATGGAGTTCCCGGAGCCGGTGATCTCCATCGCGGTCGAGCCGAAGACCAAGACCGACCAGGAGAAGATGGGGATTGCGCTGAACAAGCTGGCGCAGGAGGATCCGTCGTTCCGGGTGCACACCGACGAGGAGTCGGGGCAGACCATCATCTCCGGCATGGGCGAGCTCCATCTTGAGGTGCTGGTGGATCGCCTGAAGCGGGAATTCAAGGTCGAGGCCAACATTGGGCAGCCGCAGGTCGCCTACCGGGAGACGATTCGCAACTCCGTCGAACAGGAAGGCAAGTTCGTGCGGCAATCCGGTGGTCGCGGCCAGTACGGGCACGTCTGGCTGCGCATCGAGCCGCAGGAAGCCGGCGCGGGTTACACCTTCGAGAACGCGATCGTCGGCGGCGTGGTGCCGAAGGACTACATCCCCGCCGTGAACAAGGGTGTCGAGGAGCAGATGGGGAACGGCGTGCTCGCCGGCTTCCCGGTGGTCGACGTCAAGGTGACCCTGTTCGACGGCTCGTACCATGATGTCGACTCGAACGAGACCGCGTTCAAGATCGCCGGCTCCATGGCGTTCAAGGAAGGCGCGCTGAAGGCGGGCGCGGTTCTGCTCGAGCCGATGATGAAGGTGGAGGTCGAGACCCCGGAAGAGTACATGGGTGACGTGATGGGTGACCTGAACCGTCGCCGTGGCCTGGTGAAGGGTATGGAAGATGTCGCCGGCCAGAAGCTGCTCAAGGCCGAGGTCCCGCTGTCCGAAATGTTCGGCTACTCGACCCAGCTGCGCTCGATGAGCCAGGGGCGTGCGACCTACTCGATGGAATTCGAGAAATACGCCGAAGCCCCGGCACAGGTCGTGGAAGCGGTCTCCCAGAAGGCATCCTAGAACTCGCGTTATCAGAAAGAACTGTCAAGAGGTTTGAGCTGTGTCCAAGGAAAAGTTCGAGCGTAAGAAGCCGCATGTGAATGTGGGTACGATTGGTCACGTGGACCATGGCAAGACGACGCTGACGGCGGCGCTGACGGTGGTTCAGGGCAAGAGCTACGGCGGTGACTCGCGTGCGTACGACCAGATCGACAACGCGCCGGAAGAGAAGGCGCGCGGGATCACGATCGCCACGGCGCATGTGGAGTACGAGTCGGACTCGCGTCACTATGCGCACGTCGACTGCCCCGGTCACGCGGACTACGTGAAGAACATGATCACGGGTGCGGCGCAGATGGATGGCGCGATCCTGGTGGTGTCCGCGGCCGATGGCCCGATGCCGCAGACCCGCGAGCACATCCTGCTGGCGCGTCAGGTTGGTGTGCCGCACATCGTGGTGTTCCTGAACAAGGCCGACATGGTCGACGATCCGGAGCTGCTCGAGCTGGTGGAGATGGAG
>SL_3KL_010_SEDDRAFT_10002866_pt1 | contig 15716 bp, 16 predicted proteins | sample SodLakKL_010_SED_2_FD_10381 | JGI IMG/M metagenome (IMG submission 10381) | reverse complement strand
AGTGACAAGAATCACGGGCTTGGTGATCGAGTTATAATCCATGACCAGATCTTTTCGACTGCTTCTTGTGATAAGGTTGCTGTCTGTGGGCTTAACGCCTGGCTGAACTCGAAACTGAACCCACGAACAGACACCAGGACAGCCTCAGGCGCTGAGCCATAGATGATGGCTGAAATTGAGAGCACAGTTTTAGGAGACATGTGATGGGTTAGAGGTGATCTTTCATACTCAGGATGTAGTTTAATCCAAGATATTTCCTCGCTGATATCCGCAGTATGGGCATCCACAAAGCAGACCCGTTTATAATGTGAAATCATCTCTGCCAACTCAGGAATAATTTGCAGCAGGAAAATCAGATCAACGGTTTCATTTTCAATTTCAATGGGTGCACCTGGATCTTCTGGGACTTGTTGACCTACCCTTTCAGCCAGGTTTTTTAGAATATGCCACCCCACACCATCATCCTGTCGGTCAGCATTACCGTAACCTATTACCAATGTATCTGCTTTCATTTTCCTTATCCTGATAATGATTAATGAAAAAAATTACCCCTCTTGATCCATTTATCAAGAGGGGAATAGATTTGCACATCTATGATATTTATTAACTGCGTTTCAAAGTTTGGACGAGATTGCCTTTGGAATCATGGACATCAATGACGATAGGCATCTGCCCAATGGCATGGGTTGAGCAGGAAAGGCAGGGGTCGTAGGCGCGAATTGCTGCCTCAACTCGATTGAGCATACCTTCCTGTACTTCAGGTCCCTTTACATATGTTTTTGCCACAGAATCAACGGCTTCACTCATGGCCCAGTTATTGTGTCCCGTGGAAACGATTAAATTGACACGTTCTAATTGGCCGTTTGGTTTTGCCCAGTAATGGTGAAGCAGTGTCCCGCGTGGGGCTTCGATCACGCCGACACCTTCACCCTGGAAATCAAACCGTCGATTGAGGATGTCGTTACCCAGCAGGTCCGGATCATCCAGAATTTCACGGGTGCGTTCAATTGCAAACAAGGTCTCAATTAATCGGGCATAATGGTAATAAAGCGTTTGGAACACGGGTTTACCGTCATTGAGTTTCCTGTAGGTTAACCATTCTTCTTGAGCCATCGGTGTGTCAATTTTATCGCAGGCATTTAGGCGTCCCAGCGGACCTACGCGATAGACACCGTCTGGCCAACCCATCTTTTTATAATACGGGAATTTGAGGTAAGACCAGTCCAGAACCCGCTCAGCAATGATATCCAGGTAATTCTGGGCACTGAACAGCTCAAGCTCATCACCTTCTCTATCAACCAGGCGGATATCGCCATCATAGAGCTCTAAACCGTTTTCGGGTGTTACCAGGCCGAAATAACCGGTATGGAAGACGGCAAATTTTTCAATGTCTTCAATATTGGCATCTGCCCAGTCTTTCATGAGTTGAAGACCAATTTGGGTTGTCTCAATGGCTTTATCAATGCCAGCGAGCATATGCTCTCGTTTATCTGCGGTGAGGGCACGATTGACACCACCCGGTACAGCAAAATTGGGGTGAATGCGGCGACCACCAACCTGATAAATGATATCCTGGCCATATTTACGTAGTTCTACCGCTCGAACGGTCAGCTCTGGATCAGCATCGATCAGTCCAACCACATTTCGAGTGGCCGGATCAGAATCAAATCCCAGGATCAGGTCCGGTCCAGAAAGTTGAAAAAAGTGCATGCCGTGGCTCTGAATGATCTGACCCATGTGCATCAACTCTCTGAGTAAATTGGCTGTGTGCGGCGGCTCAACACCCATCAACCGATCACCAGCTTTAGCAGCCGCGAGGTGATGACTCACCGGGCAAATGCCGCAGATTCGGGGGGTAATAGAGGGCATTTCAAATACCATGCGACCCTCACAGAACTTTTCAAATCCGCGAAATTCGTTTACATGAAAATATGCATGATCAACGGAGCCGTTGTCATTCATGTTGATGGTCACTTTTGCATGACCTTCAATTCGGGTTACGGGTTCAATTGTAATCTTTTGTGCTACCATTAAAAATACCTCCTAATGCCAATGCAACTTGTCGTCTTTAATTTCAGGAATGCGCCCTTGAGCTAACTCAGCCAGGGCATAAAAGATGACATCTGCGTGGGGTGGACAGCCTGGGATATGCAGATCAACTTTGACCACTTCGTTGACTGCCCTTACACGGGTCATCTCAGCTAATTCGGGGTTGGTGGGAATTATTACTTCAGAATCGTTGCTTTCGGCATCAATGTATGCCCTTTTAAGGGCTGCTTCTTCACCGAAAAAGTTACGCATCGCTGGAACACCGCCAAACACGGCGCAATCACCCAGTGCAACCAGGATCTTGCAGCGTTCTCGCATCCTTATGGCAACGTGCTCGTTGTGCGTGTTCGCAATGCCACCCTCGAGGATGCCCACAACGACGCCATCTTCATCTGGTTCTTTCAGGTCTGTGATAGGTGTTGCTCGCAAATCGACCAATTCCACCAATTGCAAAATTCTTTCATCAATATCCAGGAAAGACATGTGGCATCCTGCACATCCACACAGCCAATCCGAAGCTACTTTAGGTTTTGTCATTTATTTTATCCTTTCAGTTATTCTACCGGCTATTTGCTGGTAAGGGATCAGCCTTCCTGGATTTGAGCTGTTGGAACCCGTTTTGATAGGGTGGTTTGCCAGTCCGTGTCAGGCTCTATCGATAGCACATCAGCGATCTTGAGGAGAGATTCATAGTTCGTTATTATCCCTTCAGGTGCATCCAGAGCTTTTCCAATCGTTTGTAAACGACCGTCGAGGCTCAAGTAGGAACCAGGTTGCTCTGCCCACATCGTTACTGGAAGAACCACATCCGCATTACCGGTAAGTTGTGACATGTATGCTGCCTGAACAACAACAAATGGGATTTCCTCCAGTCGTTTGACCAGTTTTTGGGAAGGCTTATCATCACCCAATGCGATGAATGCAGCTTCATAACCATTTGTTTCAAAACTGGCTTCCAAACCTAATTGTGCAGCAGCCATGCTGTTGGCTTCACCCTTGACCCCGATCAGAGCTGCATCCAGCTTCTGGCCAATGTCTAACATGGTTTGCAAGGTTTTCGCATCCGCATTTTCTGCCAGGGTTTTACCGTAAACAATGCAGGGATTATTTGCTAATTTCAGAATTTTGACTGCCTGGTTGAGGTTCTCATCTTCTGTCTCTTTATCAATGGCTTGCAACAAGCTCTCAAAGAATTTGCCTTCTTCACCCGCATTCAAATCCAGACGGACCTTTGCTCTGGCAGCCAATTTATTGGTTTGATTGTCTGCAACAATCATCTGGGTACCATGGGGGATTTGTCGTTTGATGAAGAAACCGGGTACCTGATGTTCATCAACAAGGTCCAGTTCGATCACCAGCACCGCATCGGTGTCTTTTAACACCTCTAAGCTGGCTTCAAAGGGTTTACCGATTTTCTCGGCCAAGCTGGCTAATGATGCAGTCGCTTTACCTTCTTCGAGGCTGGTGACCAACTCTGCGTCTAAACCATCTGAGAAGATTGATTTGAACAATACCAGGTCCTCTGCGGGGAGTCGTGTCGATGCCAGAGCAGCCAGGCCTTTGCCATTGTTCAACTTGCTGGCGATCGCCTCCAAAGCCTGCTCCCAGGTTGCCGCTTTCAATTGACCGTCTTTGCGAACAAGTGGTGTCATCAGTCGAGAGCGGTCATCTTCCAGGGGTAAGAAGCGACCCTTATCACAAAGCAACCCGTGATTAAGATCAGCATCCCAGTCTCCCTCAAGCCGGACAAGGCGGTTGTCCCTGGTGAGGACATTACGCTGGCAGCCAACAGAGCACTCGATACATACACCGATGTTTTGTTCAACTTCTGTTTCTTTGCCCTGGTATGCGCTTTGTCGGTCGATCAATGACCCTGTGGGGCAAATTTGGCCACAGGTACCGCATGAGATACAGGAGCTTTCCCCGAGAGGGACATTGTAATCTGCAACTAATAGGCTTTCTGCACCGCGTTCTTCAAAACCAAGCGTGAAGTTGCCAACCAGTTCGTCACAGGCGCGTGTACATCGGCGGCAGAGGATACAGCGGTTATTATCCAGAATGATGAAATCATGAGATGCGTCAACTTCAAAGGGTTGCCAATTCGGTTGCAAATCCCAATGGGTCATATTTTCATCATAAGCGCGATTCTGCAGCTCGCAGTCGCCATCACTGACCGGGCAATACATGCAAAAGTGATTGCGCTCGCTGAATATGAGGGTGAGCACGAATTTCCGTGCATTTAGCACCTTCTCAGTTGCTGTGTGGACGACCATGCCATCTGTGGCAGGCAGTGTACAGGAAGGTTGCAGGGTTCGTGCACCCTCAATATCCACCATACAAAGCCGGCAACCACCATAAGGTTTGACCTGTGGGTGGTTACATAAAGTGGGAATGTAAAGTCCCGCTTCTTCAGCTGCCTGTAGAACGGTGGTCCCTTCTTGAACTTCTACGGTTTTTCCATCAATTGTGAGTTTGATCATGTTTGTGACTCTCCATTACTCCTGATTTCAAATGATCTGGTATACCCGGCGTCCGCTCATTGGACAGACACCCGTAGGACAGACTTTTAGTTTTACATGGGCTTCTACTTCAGCCCGGAAATGTGCCAATATATCGTGTAGTGGTGATCCCGCTGTTTGACCCAAGCCACAGTTGGAAAGCTCATAAAGCTGGTTGCTGAGCATCATCAGGTCATCAAGGTCTTTTAGCGTGCCAATCCCTTCAGAAATGTTGACGAGGGTTTCATAAGCCCGGTTATTGCCAATTCTGCATGGGTTACATTTTCCACAGCTTTCTTCCCGGAAGAAGTTTAGCAATACTTTCGCTAAATCGACCACACACACGTTTTCATCACCGATTAGCAATGCACCGGAACCAAGCGACACGCCAACTTTGTTATAGGAATCAAAGTCCATTGGTGTATCCTGTAAGCTGGCTGGGATGATTGATCCACTGGATCCACCTGTTTGTGCCAGTTTTAACCGGCCACCGTTTTTCATGCCTTTGCCATAAATCGCGATTACCTCACGCAAGGTAATGCCCATGGGCACTTCGATCAAACCGGTGACATTGACATTGCCGAGGATGGTGTAAACCTTGGTGCCAGGGCTTGAGGGCGTACCGAATGATTTATACCAATCAGCCCCGTTGCGGATGATTGCTGGAATATTCGCTAGGGTTTCAACATTATTAACAGTGGTTGGTTTTTGCCATAATCCAGCTGTTGTTGGATAGGGGGGACGGGAGCGCGGTTCTCCGCGGTTTCCTTCGATTGATTCAATCAAAGCCGTTTCCTCTCCACATATATAGGCACCGGCACCTGCATGAATATGGATGTCGAAGGAGAGGTCAGTACCAAAGATGTTGTCACCGAGTAAGCCATACTCACGGGCCTGTTGTATCGCTTTTGCCATCCGGCTGATGGCTAAGCCATACTCACCACGAATGTACACAAATCCTTCATCAGCACCGACCGCATAAGCCGCAATTGTCATTGCTTCGATAATGGCATGGGGATCACCTTCAAGGACCAACCGATCCTTAAACGTGCCAGGCTCGCTTTCATCGGCGTTACATATAACGTATTTTTTCTCACTTTTTGTGGCTGCCACAAACTGCCATTTTAACCCGGTGGGAAAACCAGCCCCACCGCGACCTTGCAAACCTGAATCTTTGATGATTTTTACGGTCTCTTCCGGGGTCATTTCTTTCAGCACGGTACCCAGTGCTTCATAACCTTGGTTGATGATGTAATCATCAATACTTTCAGGATCGATCAGGCCAACGTTTTTCAAAACGATCCGGTTTTCTGCGGGAAGCGTTCCTTTTCGTGCTGTAAGCCAGGCAATGTTGCCAGAGAGATCGAAAGGTGAGATTTGTTTTTCTTCAACGACGCGACCTTTGTAAAGATGTTCTTCTACAATGTGAGGCACATCATCCGGTGTAACCGAGCCATAAATGACGGCTTCTGGATAGACAAGAACCAGGGGATTTTGTGCTTTTTTGCTGACATCACTGATCATTGAAAGAGAAATTTCTTCTTCAAGACCAAACGCAGCGATTTGTTTCTGTAAGGTGCTAAACACTTCAAGAGCGCCTCGGTCCAAGCTTTCTTTATCGCTAGATACCAATACCATAGAACGTGTTGCTTTCATCAGGCGTCTCCTATTCGTAATTATCTAAAATGCCAGGGATTTGTTCAGGTGATACATTGCCATAGATATCATGGTCGATAACCAAGACAGGTCCAACGCCACATACACCCAGGCAGCTGGTCGTAAGCAAGGACCATTTTTCATCCTCACTGGTTTCACCATTTTCAAGCCCCAACACTTCCTGGAGTTTTTCCCAGACCAAACGACCACCGGCAACATGGCAGGGGGCACTTTCACAAAACTGGATCACATGGCGTCCCCTGGGATCAGTCGAAAACATTCGATAGAATGTAGCCACCGAATAAATGTGGCTGGTGGGGATATTCATCCGTGCACTGAGTTCTTTAATCGCCACATCTGAAATATAGCCATATTCTCCATTGATTTCATGGAGAATGGGAATCAGTTCTGCTTTTTCATACCCCTTTTCGATAACAAGCGATCGCACAAATTCTCGTACGCTTTCGCTTTCCTTGATGTCAACTTTCATAACCTTCCTCCTCGAATCAGGTTCATGGTTGGTGGGTTTTATCTAATTTCAATGGCATCGTACGGACAGAGTTGTTCGCAAATCCCGCATTGGATGCAGATATCTGGGTCAATGATGTGTGTTTTTCGTCTTTCACCACTGATTGCATCTACCGGGCAGTTACGGGCACACAAGGTGCACCCGGTGCAAGGGCCATCAATGATTTCAAAACGAATCAACGCTTTACAAACCTTTGCAGGACACCGTTTTTCGAAGATGTGCGCTTCGTACTCATCCATAAAGTGTTCTAAAGTGCTTTTTACAGGATTGGGTGCGCCTTTACCCAGCCCGCACAGGCTGGCTTCGTTAATGTTTTCGCATAGGTTTTGTAATAAGGGGAGATCCTCTGGTTTACCTTTTCCTTCACAAATTCGGGTAAGGGTCTCAAGCAGCCGTCGAGTGCCAATCCGGCAGGGTGTACATTTTCCGCAGCTTTCTTCCTGGGTAAATTCCATGAAAAAGCGGGCTATGTCAACCATACAGGTGTCTTCATCCATAACGACGAGACCACCAGAGCCAAGAATGGATCCAGCTTCATCAAGAGCTTCATAATCCATAGGCAGGTCAAGCAAGGCCTCAGGAAGACATCCACCCATGGGTCCCCCAGTTTGGACTGCTTTGAATTTCTTTTTATTCTTAATGCCACCCCCAACATCATAAATAATTTCTCTCAGGCTGATCCCAAAGGGTACCTCGATCAATCCTGTGTTGATCACATCTCCAGCCATAGAGAATGTTTTTGTGCCGGTGCTTTTCTTGTAGCCCAATCCAGCAAACCACTCAGCCCCTTTTATGATGATTTGCGGTATGAACGCGAAGGTTTCCACGTTGTTGATGTTTGATGGTTTTTCCCAGAGACCTTTTTGGGCAGGGAAGGGAGGACGGGGTCTAGGTTCACCGCGCAATCCTTCAATGGATGCCATTAAGGCTGTTTCCTCGCCGCACACAAACGCGCCCGCACCCATGCGGACTTCCAAATTAAATGAGAAGTCCGTGCCCAGGATGTTATCACCAAGCAGACCCATCGCTCGTGCTTGTTCAATGGCAGTCCGGATGGTCTTCACGGCAATCGGATATTCAGCCCGACAATAAACATAACCCTGGTTGGCACCTGTTGCATAAGCACCGATGATCATGCCTTCAACGACGGCATGAGGGTAACCTTCCAAAACACGTCGGTTTGCAAATGCACCGGGATCGCCTTCATCGGCGTTACAGATCATGTATTTCTGATCGCCTTCAGCATTTCTCAAAAACCGCCATTTAAGGCCTGTTGGGAAGCCAGCGCCGCCGCGTCCCCTTAAACCAGAGTCCAGGACTTCTTGGATGACTTCTTCAGGCGTCATCTCTGTGAGGACTTTGCCCAGTGCCATATAGCCTTCGTAGGCAATATATTCTTCAATGTTGAGCGGAACAACGGTTCCAATATTTTCAAGAACGATCCTTAGTTCTTTGTCCTGGGGAGCAGAAAGCTCTTCGTCGACAACTTCTTCGATCTCCCTGGCATATTGTTGTGCTACCCGACCCTTGATGAATTGCTCTTCCACAATGAAAGGGATGTCATCAAGTGTGATATTGGTGTAATGAACTCCCTCTGGATAGACCATCATGTCTGGGCCAGCTGTTTCAGGGTCACCAATACGAGAGGTCTCAAGAACCTCGACTTCATCAATCAATCCCTGTTTGACCAGTTCGTCTTGTAAAGCGCCCATTAATTTGACAGCGCCTTTGTCAATACAAATCGGATCAATCGAGACTAAGACATGTGAACGAAAGTAAGCCATATGTTGCCTTTCAAAATTGGTTCGGTGATTTAGACCTTAATCTGGTATTCCGAAACAATATTTCCATCAATAACATGATCCTTTATGATCTTGCGGGCCATATCTGGGTTAACCCTGCCATAAGTCACCTTGTCTTCCCCGGGTACAGCTACCTGAACAATTGGCTCAAATGAATCCAGGCCAATGTTGCCGGTCTGGCGAACGATGATTTCATCCAGGTTTTCCTCTTCGATCATATCCATGATAGCTTTTAGGGTTTCTCGTGCACCTGCCGCAATACCGACAGTGCCCATTCCAACAATCACTTCTGTTTTCCCTGATGTAGCTTTCAGGCTCTGCTTTTTGAGGGCTTCTTCCCTGATTTTTTTGAGATCGTCTAATGATTTTACGGTTGACATACTTTGCTCCTCTGAAAATTAAATTCTTAGTTATGGTTCGTTCACGATTTGTTGTTGAACATCGTGGATGCCTTCGTTGATCATCTCACGAATGAAACGCATTACACTTGGTTCTGATAGTGGAACACCGTCCAGTGTTTGTTTGATGGGTTCATCATCAAAATGAAACCTGGTTTCGTTGACGTTGTACTCAAAAATCCAATTTACATCGGGTGTTCCGATTATCAATGTATGGATTGTGCTGGATATATCACCAAGAGGCATGCGGTCAATGTGACTGTGTTTGAAGACTGCCTGTACATTAGTGCCCTCGCCAAGTTTAGATGTGATATTGAAGGAACCTTCACAGGCTTCTGCTGCGGCTTTAAAAAAGGGGATTCCAAGCCCAACTCTACGTGTCGTACGTGAAGTGATAAAGGGATCGGTGATCTTTTCTAAAGTTTCCTCGTTCATGCCTTTGCCGTTGTCTTCTATTTCAATCTCAAGGAGATCATTATCAAGATCCTCGTTGATAGAAATTCTGATCCTGCTTGCACCTGCTGAAATACTATTTTCAGCAATATCAAGAATATGTAGGGCAAGTTCCCGCAATTTAATCTTCCTTGGCTTTTAGATCCTGGATGGTCTTTGGGAATCGATTGGGTTTAACCCGACCCAGGAATTCTTCATCTACGACGATTACCGGTGCCTGGCTGCAGGCGCCAACACAGCGGCAAAGTTCCAGTGTTATCAGACCATCCTCGGTGGTTTGACCGGGTTCAATCCCGAGAATTTGCCTGGCTTTTTCTACAATCTGGTTGACACCGCTCACATAACATGCAGTACCAACACAGAATTTGATGGTGTGTTTCCCACGGGGTGTGGTTGTGAAAAAAGAATAGAAGGAGACAACGCCATGAATACGGCTGACGGGTTCCCCAAGCTTATCAGCAGCGTAAACTTGCATGGCAGGCGAAATAAAACCAATCGCTTCCTGCAATTCATTCAGCACCACCATTGTGGCACCAGCTAGCCCTTGATTTTTTTCTAAAATGAAATCAATTGTAGCAAGTTGTTCAGGATCATTGAGGGGATCTTCTGCAGGAATATTCTCCATAATTTTCAACATATTTATTCTTTCTCCAATAAATATATCACGAGTTGCGTGAAAGTTGATATCGATTGTGAAATTGTCCACAAATGAGTGTAATCCTGCTTGGGTGAACGGTCAATACACAAATGTCATATTTAGAATAGAGAATCGTCAAAAGCGGGATTTAATCACAAATTGTCGATTTGCTTCAGCTCGCAAAGCCATTATTAACTCTGATATTGTAGGCTCAGCTATTTTAAATTGGTTGACGCCTAAAAAATCTTCCAGGAAATGAACATCCCCACTTTGGATCAATGGATAAGCAGCAATCTGTGGAAACTCTTTCCGTGCACCTTCCGGTGAGATATGTCGTGAGATCTCCAAAGCATCTATTGAGAGATCAGGTGGTACAAACCCTAGGTGGGTTATCAGACCAAACAATTGCCGGTTGACATGAGCGGGTATAAACAACCCACCTAAAACTTTCACGGCATTAAATACCTGGTCAAAACTCAACCGTGTGGCTGTGATCAGAAGTTGATCTTTTCTGGCAAGAAAATCCCCGGTTTGGTCAACAATGAATTGTTCGCCAAAATAATCAATATTGTTTTTTATATCAGGGAGGTTTTTATCAACTAAGGTTTGTAACTCAGATAATTGATCCAGTGTGTCAAATAGACACAGGACATGGACATCCTCCTGGGTTTGTAACTCCATCCCTGGCAGTACTGTTAGACTCTCACCTTCTGCAGCCTTAATCACAGCCTGGACATTATCACCCGCATTATGATCGGTGATGGCAATTAAGTTTAATCCCTTTGTGATGGCAGTTTGAACAATGAGTGGGGGAATCATTTCCACACCAGCACAGGGTGAAAGGACAGTGTGGATGTGGAGTTCAGCTTGGTAGGTTTTTAACAACTGATTTAGTTACCGGTCATTGCTGGGTGGCGCGTAACCCGAGATTCCATAACTGTCCGACCGTGGTGAAGTTTGGTACAGGTGTGGATAAGAGGATAACGCCTTTTTCATTGGCCTTTTCAATCGTGTCTGGATCGGGTTGTGCATCCTCAGTGATGATGATTGCAGCCAGGTCCAGAAGAGCCGCTACGGCAACGATGTTACTATGGGCGATCAGCGTGATCCAAACGCCATTAGGTTCAGCACCGGTCATAACACAACTGAGTAAATCAGAACAATAACCACTATCCACGGTTATTGCTGAGAAATCTTGAGGTTCTGTGAGAGCTTTAAGGTTTAATTGTTTAATAATCTGGTCTAATTGCATAAATTACTCAATTCTCTGTGTTGCGACTTATTGATTTAATCCTCTGAAGGTTGTTCGGAATCGTTCAGGTAAATGATCATATACAGGTTGGTACCACGTTCTATGGAAGAAACCAGTCGCATTTCGTCAACACAACGTTTGATATTCACCAACCCCATACCAGCGCCAAAGCCCATTTCGCGTATTTCATGGGTGGCGGTTGAATACCCAGCCTTCATGGCCAGTTCTACATCTTCAATCCCAGGCCCGTCATCATATGCTTCCATGGTGATTTTGTGAGGTTCGATCTCGACTCGTAGGGTGCCGCCGTGATCGGTATGAATGATCAAGTTCATTTCGGCTTCATAAACAGCGATGCCGCATCGCCTGGCAATCTGTGGTGAAGCACCCAGTCGCAATAAGGCTCGCTTGATTTTACTTGAGGCATTACCTCCACGAATGAAATCACCCTTACGAATATCATAACGCAAGATCAAACTTGTGCGACCTGAAACAATATCTTCAAACAAATGGCTGGCTCGGTAACGGATGAGTTCTTCGGCATGGTAATCTCGTTGCAAGGCGGACAGCAGACCATTTGAAATATCACCTTTGGTGAGGATGCCGATTAAGTTGCCATCTTTATCCATAACTGGCAAACGACCAAATTTTGTTAAAGCAAAGGTTTTTAGCGCTTCAACAACGGGGTCGCTCCCCCTGACTGTGGTTGGATTTGCAGTCATAAAATCTCTGACGGTTGCATCCATCCTGTTTTCACGTAAGGCGTGTATCAAATCTTCAATGCTTAGAATACCGATTACTTTGTCATGCTCTGTGACCGGCGCGCCAGAAAAGCGTTTGTCCTGGAAGATATCCAGGGCCTCTTCCATTTTTAGGTCAGGTTCAAGGCTAAAGACATTTTCAGTCATCACCTCGTTGATTCTTAGTTCATAAGCCAGCTCTTCAACACGGGTGATGTTTTCGGCATATTCATCTGAAATATCTATTTGTTTCATTCTTTTACAATACGCTATCTTCTTGGGACTTTAACTCATAACTTGGCAGACCGGCCTGATAGAGGATGCCGCAAGCTTCAAATAGACCAAGATCAGTGATGATCAAAGGAATGTTTTCCTCATTTGCAAGCAAAACGGTGTCCGGATCAGGATATTTTCCTCGAACAAAAACAATAGCTCGAATATCCGCAATTGTTGCTGTTCTAACAACCTGGGGGTTGCAGAGGCCTGTTAATAACACGGCTTCTGGTTTGATTGATGCCAGCACATCACTCATTAAATCAGCTCCCATTGCTCCAGATATCTCACAATCATCTGAGGGTTTTTTCGTCAACAAATTCCCCTTTGTCAACGTGATTAATTCTGATAAATTCATATCATCCTTCTTCTAGTTTTCATGCGATTGGTATTTATTTTATCCTAAAACCATCATATGTTGAACTCCCAAATCAGGAATTCCATCTTAAGGGGTAAAATAGAGATGTTAATTAATAGATTACCAGATTAAAAGAGGCATTAATGACTGAAATTATTCGGAGTGTTAAAGGAACCCGTGACTTCTATCCTGAAAGTATGGCAGTTCGACGCTGGATGTTTGATAAGATCCGAGAAGTTTCCAATCAATTCGGCTACCAGGAATATGAAGGTCCTTGTCTTGAATTCATCGATTTATATGCAGCAAAATCTGGAGAAGAGCTGGTAAAAGAACAAGCTTTTGTGTTCTCTTCACCTGGTGATGACCTTTTGACTCTCCGTCCTGAACTGACGCCGACCCTGGCACGTATGGTTGCCCAACAGCAATATGAGATTCCATTCCCCCTGCGGTGGTGGTCAATTGGACCCTTTTGGCGCTATGAGCAGCCTCAAAGGGGGCGTACACGGGAATTCTATCAATGGAACATCGATCTGGTGGGTACGGATGCAGTGGCTGCTGATGCTGAAATCGTTGCGGTTGCGGCGAGCTTCTTTAAAGCGGTTGGTCTTTCTCCTCTGCAAGTGCAGATATTTGTCAACAACCGGCGCTTAATGGATCAGGCTTTTTCGAAACTAGCTATTGGTAAAAACCTGCGGGCATCTGTTTTCCGTGTGGTGGATAAGTTAGATAAATTGTCAGAAAAAGCGTGGCGTGACTATGCTGTTGAGACGGGCCTGACAAACTCACAGGTTGATGATCTGTTGGCGCTGTTAACAAATCAAGATCTATGGCAGGATTCAGATGAATTGGCCGGTTTTTTTGATTTGATCAAAGCCTTTGGCGTAGAAGACTATGTGTCATATAATCCAAAGGTGATTCGGGGGCTGGATTATTACACTGGGACTGTCTTCGAAGCGTATGAACTCGGTGGAAAGTCACGCGCCATTCTTGGCGGTGGACGCTATGACAACCTTGTTGCTGATGTGGGTGGCAATGCCCTGCCAGGGGTCGGCTTTGCGATGGGAGATGTGGTCATTGAGCTTGTTCTGCGTGACGCAGGTGTAATTCCATCAGGAATGGGCGATCAGACTCAAGTCGTTGTGACGGTTTTTGATGAAAGCACACTGGCGAATGCAACCGAATTGGCTGCTGAAATACGAGAATCTGGGTTCCGGGTTGTCCTTTATCCGAATCCGGACAAGCTTGGAAAACAGTTCAAGTTTGCGGATAAACTCAATATCCCAGTGGCCATTATCCTCGGGCCAGACGAGCTGAACAATCAACAGGTTGCTGTGAAGAATCTGAAGACCCGGGAACAAGTCACGGTTGACAGGCAAGGGTTACAAGCACAAATCAATGAATTCTTGCCAAGGTAATACTGATGTGATAAAATAATTGCCATCAATATGGTGCCTGTAGCTCAATGGTGGAGCGCCTCACTGTGGATGAGGAGGTCGTGGGTTCGACCCCCATCAGGCACCCTTATANANAGATTNGAAAAGCCCAGAAGGGCTTTTAGTTTTAACTAAGAGATGGATTGACAAAACATTTGCTTCTCTTAGCCAATGGTACAATTTTAATAAAGATAAAACGTAACTACTCAGGCTGCAGGGGAATCGGGGGAGTTGTGTGGCGGTGGAGCCGCCACACAACTCCCCCACTTTTCCACCAGCAGGATAGGCTGAGTAGTAACGATGAAACAATGATTCAGGATGGTGTGGTATGCGAACGGAAATTTTTAACCAGCTCACCCAAGTTTTTCAAACACCACTTTTTGATATTGGTGACACAACCATTACGCTCGGAATCATTTTATTCCTGATTATTGGACTGCTCGTTTTGGTTTACTTCGTGAAATACCTCGAGCGAATAATTGTCCAAAAACTCCTGGTAAGAACAGGGATGGAAATTGGCAATCGTAAGGCAACTGGAATTATCTTCCGCTATGTCTTATTGGTGATTGGTGTCATCATCATCTTGCAAACAACTGGCATTGATTTGACCATTCTCAATGTTTTGGCAGGTACTCTGGGCATTGGTGTTGGTTTTGGTTTACAAAACATTGTCAACAATTTTATCAGTGGGTTAATCATCCTGGTTGAACGTCCGATAAAAGTCGGTGATCGCATTGAAATCGGTGATGTCCACGGACGGGTTATTCATTTGGGCGCCCGCAGTGCAACGATTTTGACCAATGATAATATTTCAATTATTGTTCCTAATCAAAAATTTGTCACTGAAAATATTATCAATTGGAGTCATACAGATGATAAGCGGCGATTTATCATTCCGGTGACGGTTGCCCTCGATAATGATCCTTATTTAGTAGAAAAATTACTGATAGAAGCTGCAAAAGAAATCCCCGAAGTATTAGAACTTCCCGAGCCGGGAGTGCGTTTGTTTGGTTTCGGAGAAAATGGGATGCACTTTGAATTACGGGCATGGAGTACAGCACTCATTCATCGGCGGGGTTTCCTCACGAGTAAACTTTACTACGCAATTTATGACAAGTTTACGGCTCATAATATTGATCTTGTCATCCCACAGCGAGAAGTTTTCGTTCGAGAAAATATGCCGCACATGGAAGGATAATGCTTTTATCACCCCCAAGGTTTGATTACATATTGCGGTTTAAAAGAAATTTAACACCACAACACTGCCATAAACCAATATGACTGAGCTGATCAAATACATGGTGAATGTTGTCCAGGTATATGATAACAGTGGCACATGATAGGCCCCACAAACGACGCTGAAGCCACGGGTTCCCGCTGGAATAGTCCTTGCAGCCAATAAAAAGTATGGGGATTTGATCGGCAATTTGGATAAACCAAAGGGGAGTTTTGATTTGATTTTTTCAAAATCGAAGACATCACCAATTGTTTTTCCTACCTGGTACTCCAAAAGTGCTGCAATGGTATTTCCAACCGTTGCAACAATGATGGCCTGGATAGGACCGATCAGCACAGCAATGAACAGGGTTAGGGGAATTGACGGGAGAAATGTCAAACCAAATGAGACATAAACACCCA
>SL_3KL_010_SEDDRAFT_10002865_pt1 | contig 15721 bp, 29 predicted proteins | sample SodLakKL_010_SED_2_FD_10381 | JGI IMG/M metagenome (IMG submission 10381) | reverse complement strand
CGTATATTTACTATATACACTCTTCAAGTCTAACCCCAACCTAAGCTCGTTCAACAATCTGTTTATCACTGTCTGTATCAATATGTGAAAGAACATTTGCCACTTCGTTTCCGTGGCAGATTTACAATATACAACCAAATTCAGGTCAATGTCAAATCAAAATAATAATAATTTGAAATAACATGGAGTGAACAAGGCGTTACAATATTCACTATCCATGAGAATACCCGCACTTTTAATTGAAATTATGATGTGCAGAGGTAATAAGAAAATTAAGGAACATTATTGAAAAGGTCTATTAGAACAGCCCTCTTCTAATAAAATATACAGCACCGGCACCGATAGTTGAGCGTGGTTCTTTTAACCCTCTTTTTTCTTTGTGCCATCGCTGTCAGTTTCACCAGAAGTCTCTTTATCTTCTGCTGATTTTTTCACCTGATCTTTAGCTGAACCGACGGTTTCCTTTTTGGATTCATCAACTGTTACTTCTTTTTCTAATGATGAAACAGTTTCTGTAATATCATTTTTTTCTTCCGCGGGAGAAGCCGGTTCTTCTTTAACATCTACTTTACTTTCGGGTACTGCTTCTTGAACTTCATTTTCCTCGGCAGTAGCTGAAGTTGGTTTATTAGATCGCCCTGCTCTTCTTGTCCTTCTTTTCTTCGTACTTCTTTTCTCTGGCTGAACATCATTAAAGTCAACAAGCTCTATAACAGCCATTTCTGCCGAATCTCCAAGACGAAATCCAAGTTTAAGAACACGTGTATAACCACCTGGACGATCCGCAGAAGCAGGCCCTACCGTTTCAAACAGTTCTGAAACTGCATACTTGTCTTGTAATGAAGAAAATACTTTTCTTCTGTTATGGGTATTGTCTACTTTAGCAGTTGTAATTAAAGGCTCAATAAAAGTTCTTAAAGCCTTCGCTTTAGCAATTGTAGTTTCAATTCTGTGTTCTTTAATCAATGCAGAACTCAACGCCCGAAGTGTTGCTTTCCTATGGGGTGTGGATCTGTTTAATTTTTTGCCTTTTACCCGATGACGCATAACAAATTCCTTTTATTTATCGATGTATTTGGATACATCCATTCCGAATTCAAGATTTTTTTCTTCAATCACTTCAACCAATTCAGAGAGTGACTTCTTACCAAAGTTTCTGAACTTCAGAAGGTCCTGTTCATCTCTTGAAACAAGCTCAGCGATTGAGTTAATATTTGCAGATTTCAAACAGTTATAAGCACGAACACTCAGATTTAAATCTTCAATACTTGTTTTAAGCAGATTTGAAATTCTCTGCTTCTCTGCATCAACCTCTTCCTCTTCCTGCGTAAATGGTTCTTCAATTTTCTCGGTAATAAACTTCTCAATATGTTCTTTGAGGATTTTCCCCGAAATAGTTAATGCTTCTTTTGCATTTAAAGAACCATCTGTGGTAACATTCATCACCAGCTTTTCATAGTCGGTTCTTTGTCCAACCCGTACATTTTCTACTTCAAATTGAACAGATTTGATAGGCGTGAAGATTGCATCGATGGGAAGAAGGTTTATTTCCTCTTCATAATCCGGTGCCATTTCTTCAGCTGGTACATAGCCTCGGCCTCTGCCAACCCTGAATTCCATTTCAAGAGTCACATCTTCAGAAAGTGTTGCAATTACCAGTTCTGGATTCAGTATTTCAAAATCGGCAGTAGAATCACCAATATCTTTTGCCGTAAGATCTCCCGGGCCTGTTTTGGTAAGATTGATAACTCCCCCGCTCTGTTCAACTTGTTTAAATCGAACCTGCTTCAGATTGAGGATAATTTCGTAAACATCTTCTTTAACTCCATCAATACTGGAGTATTCGTGTTCTACACCATTAATACGAACTGCAGTAATAGCCAAACCGGGTAATGAAGATAATAGTACTCTTCTGAAAGAATTACCGATGGTTACACCAAAGCCTCTCTCAAGTGGCTGCAAAATAAATGTTCCGTAATTCTCTGAATCTTCGGCAACATCTAATGCCTCCGGCATCTGTAAACTATAGTTGTTCATCGTTTGATCTTTTATATAAACTGTTAAGAATTATTTCGAGTAAAGCTCGATAATCAACTGTACGTTGATGTTTTCAGGAATTTCTTCCATTAAAGGAAGATTAAGAAACTTGCCAGTCTTGGTTTTTTTATCCGTTTCGAGCCACTTGTATTTATTTGTTGAATATGACTGAAGCGTCTCATTCACCAATTCAAGATCCTTCGATCTTGGACGAACACTAATTACGTCACCGGGCTTTACCTGGTAAGACGGGATATTTACAACTTGTCCGTTTACCACAATATGTCGATGAGTAGTCAACTGCCTTGCCTGTCTTCTGGATCGTGCAAAACCAAGGCGATATACAACATTATCAAGCCTGGATTCAAGTAGCTGCATTAATACCTCGCCAGTTACACCTTCCTGTCTGGTAGCTTTTTCATATAAGTTTCTGAACTGCTTTTCAAGCAGGCCATAGGTGTATTTTGCCTTTTGTTTTTCATCGAGTTGTACAGCGTATTCAGATTTCCTGGTGAACCTGCTTCGCCCGTGTTCCCCAGGCCCATAAGGCTTTCTTTCAAGCGCAGTGCTTGGTCCAAAAATAGGTTCTTTAAATCGCCTCGCAATTTTCTGTTTGGGTCCTCTATATCGTGCCATTTATCTTCTGAAAATTAAATTAATTAAACTCTTCTGCGCTTTGGAGGGCGGCAGCCATTATGTGGAATTGGAGTTCTGTCTTTAATAGAACTTACTTCCAAACCACTGGTAGCAAGTGCACGGACAGCAGCTTCCCGTCCGGAACCAGGTCCTTTAACAAAAACTTCAACTTTTCTTAACCCCATTTCATAAGCAGCTTTGGCAGCCGTTTCAGCACTGAGCTGAGCTGCATAAGGAGTATTTTTTCGAGATCCTTTAAACCCTTCTTTACCAGACGATGACCAGGCCAGTACATTCCCATTATCATCAGTAACACTCACTAAAACATTATTGAATGTTGCTTTGATAAAAGCCATCCCATTAGGATTGGCAATTTGTTTTTTTCTTTTTTTCTTGGAAGCTGCCTTTTCTGAACCTCTGCGTTGTTTCTTTGCCATTTTCTAAAATTTTTAGATATTTTTATTTAGTTGCTTTCTTTTTACCCGCAACCGTTCTTCTCTTTCCTTTTCTGGTGCGTGCATTTGTCTGGGTACGCTGTCCACGTACTGGAAGTCCTTTTCTGTGACGAACTCCTCGGTAACTTCCAATTTCGATAAGCCTGCGAATGTTTGCGTTAATTTCTGTCCGCAGAGCACCCTCTACTTTCATTTCGTTGTCTATAATATTCCGAAGAGCGGCAACCTGTTCTTCATTCCAGTCACCAACTTTTATATCCGGGTCAATACCGGCATCTGCTAAAATATTCTGCGCAACTTTATTTCCTATACCAAAAATATAAGTTAAACCGATAATGCCACGCTTTTGTTTGGGTAAATCAACACCTGCAATTCTTGCCATAAAAATATCCTATAAAATTTAGCCTTGCCGCTGCTTATGACGCGGGTTTTTCTTATTAATTACATAAACACGTCCTTTGCGACGCACAATCTTGTCGTCAGAACTTCGCTTTTTTACTGATGATTTTGTCTTCATAATCCTTTACTTATACCGGTATGTTATTCTTCCTTTTGTTAGATCGTATGGTGACATTTCAACTGAAACACGATCCCCTGGTAAAATTTTGATGTAATACATTCTCATTTTACCAGATACATGTGCCAGTATTTCATGCCCATTATCGAGCTCTACTCGAAACTGCGCATTTGGTAATGCTTCTAATATTTTTCCGTCTTGCTTAATTGGCTCTTGTTTAGCCATAATTGAGTTCTAAAATTTCATTTTTAGTTATCTCAGCAATATAATCAAAAGAACTGAGAATTTCAGCCTCACCTTCTCTCACGACAATATCGTGTTCAAAATGAGCTGCATTCGAACCATCAGCTGTTACTATTGTCCACTTATCCGGCAGGGTTTTTACTTTCCAGGTACCACGGGTAATCATTGGTTCTACGGCAAGAGTCATTCCCGTTCTGAGACGTTCTCCCCTGCCGGCCTTCCCGAAATTAGGAACCGAAGGATCTTCATGCATATCTTTACCAATACCATGCCCAACCAGATCTCGTACAACACCGTAACCTTCTTTTTCACAGTGTTTTTGTATCGATGAACCAATATCACCGGTTTTGTTTCCGTGCATCGCTTTTTCTATGCCTTTATACAATGATTCGAGTGTAATTCTCAATAATTTTTTGTCTTCTTCAGTACAATCCCCCACCATAAATGTATAGGCATGATCACCAAAAAAGCCATCTTTTTCTACACCACAGTCAATACTAACGATATCGCCATCATTTAATTTTCTTTTCCCCGGAATACCGTGAACCACCTCATTATTAACAGAAATACAAAGTGTTGCAGGAAAAGGGTTCTTTTCTGGCCCGTATCCTTTAAAGGCCGGTCGGGCATTATGTTTCAATATAAAATCCTCTGCAATCCTGTCGAGTTTACCTGTTTCGATTCCTGGTTCAATTACCCTGGCAACCTCGGCCAGTGTTCTTGACACCAATTGTGCGGCTATGCGCATTTTGTCGATTTCAGATTCGCTTTTGAGGAAAATCATCAGGCTCGGCGTCTACCTTTAATTTTACCGGATTTCATAAACCCGTCGTAATGCCTCATCATCAAGTGGCTTTCAATCTGTTGCAGCGTATCCAGTGCAACACCAACAATAATTAACAAGCTTGTTCCGCCATAAAAGAGGGCGAAACCGGGAGTCACCCCCATGCTGGCAACAATAGCCGGCATAATAGCCACGAACGATAGAAATATGGAACCCGGCAGTGTAATCTTGGTCAGTATATTATCAATAAATTCTACAGTTTGTTTTCCTGGCCTCACACCTGGAATAAATCCACCCTGGCGTTTCATTGTGTCTGCCATTTCCCTTGGGTTTACGGCAATAGCCGTATAGAAAAATGTAAAGAACATACATACAAAGAAAAATACGACTGAGTAAACCACTCCTGTAAAGTCAGCAGACCAGGCTGTAAGCCACTGCACGGTCTCATTTTCAGGAAAGAATGTACCGACGGTGCTCGGAATAAACATGATGGATTGTGCAAAAATAATAGGCATCACTCCGGCAGCATTAACACGAAGCGGGAGATACTGTGTTGTACCTCCGTAAACTTTTCGGCCAACCACTCTTTTTGCATACTGAACCGGTATTTTTCTCGTGCCCTGTGTCAAGAGTACACATGAAGCAATTACGAGGGCCAAACCAGCCAATTCTACAATAATAATAATGGCGTTGTTCGTAGTTTGAATCTCATTCAGAAAGTTCGTCGGTAGCACCGCAATAATCCCGATCATAATCAATATAGAAATACCATTCCCGATACCGCGATCGGTAATTCGTTCACCAAGCCACATCACAAATGTGGTACCAGCTGTCAAAACAATAATACATGTAAATATGAAAGCTGTATTGCTCACCACAATTGCATTCGGAGTAGTTGCAAGCAAATTGATTCCAAATCCAATCGCCTGAACAGCTGTGATTCCAACCGTACCATAACGGGTTAATCGGTTGATTTTTCTTCTTCCCTCTTCTCCTTCACGCTGAAGTTTTTGGAAGTAAGGTACGGCTGCACCCATCAACTGAATGATAATTGCAGCAGTAATATAAGGCATGATTCCGAGAGCAAATACACCGGCTCTTGAGAATGCTCCACCTACAAACATGTCAAAAAGCCCTAACAAGCTCGATGCATCGCCGGCTTCAGTAGTAAGCATGCTCGCATCAACACCAGGCATCGTAACGTAACTGCCGATTCGATAAACAAGGAGAACCCCGACAACGTATAAAATACGATCCCTAAGATCCTCAATTTTAAATATATTTCTGAAGTTTTCTATTATACTCATGTAGACCGTACTGCTGAGAGCTTTTTTCTGTTTAGGAGATAATAGTTACAGTTCCACCTGCTGCTTCTATTTTTTCTTTAGCGGATTTACTACAGGCATGAACCTCAACATTTATTTTCTTATCGATATCTCCATCGCCAAGTAGTTTTATGAGGTCGTTCTTATGTACAATTCCGGTAGTTACCAGTTCATCAACGGTGATGTTCTCTGATAAACGCCCGGCTTCAACGAAATCCGAAATACTTTGTACATTCAGTGCCATATATTCTTTCCTGAAACGATTTTTAAATCCAAATTTTGGAATTCTTCGCTGCAGAGGCATTTGACCACCTTCGAACCATGCCTTTCTTTTACTTCCACTTCGTGATTTCTGGCCGTTATGCCCGCGTCCGGATTGTTCGCCTATACCAGAGCCCTGGCCACGACCAACTCTTTTCCTTTTCTTCTTATTTTCAGCCGGAGCTTTTAAATTATGTAATTTCATGATGGATCAGTTTTTCGATTCGTTTATCCTTCAAACACTTTTTTCACACTTATACCACGCCGTTGTGCTACCTCAATCGGGTCCGTAAGCTGCTTCAGTGCTTCATAAGCCGCTTTCACCATATTGTGCGGATTAGCTGAACCGAGAGATTTAGATAAAATATTCTCTACTCCGGCAACGTCGAGAATAGCTTTTACAGCTCCGCCTGCAATTACACCGGTACCTTCTGCAGCCGGTCTGAGTAATACCTTACCGGCCCCTGCCTTTCCAACCACAGGATGATGAATACTTCCGGTTTTCGTCAGAGGAATTTTAATAAGATTCTTTTTGGCATTGTCGAAGCCTTTCTGAATTGCATCAGATACTTCATTGGCTTTACCGAGGCCGTGGCCTAGCACTCCTTCTCCATTACCAACTACTACAATAGCATTGAAACTGAAGCGTCTTCCACCTTTTACCACTTTGGCAACCCGGTTGATGTGAACCAGTTTTTCCTCAAGATTGAGGTTTGCTGCCGGGATATTATGTTTTCTTCTGATTTTTGGCATAATTCAAATAAAGTTTTTAAAATTCCAAACCACCTTCGCGGGCACCATCCGCAGCGGCTTTTACAATTCCGTGATACTTGTATCCGCTTCTGTCGAAGACAACCTGCTCTATTCCCCTGTCTTTCGCAACTTCTGCAAGTGTCTTGCCAATAACTTTGGCCGCTTCAGAAGCTGTTTTATCTTTAAGTTCTTTTTGCAGGTCAGCCGTTTTCGTAGAAACTGAAGTAATTGTAATATTCTCAAGGTCGTTTATCAATTGAAGGTAAACGTGTTTATTACTCTTGAAAATACTCAGACGCGGTTTCTCTGCACTTCCACGAATGGTAGATCGAATTCGGCGGCGAATTTTATTACGCCTTTCTGTTTTTAAACTATTTTTTCTCATTATTCAATTGCTTAGTAGTTACTTAGCGGCAGATTTACCAGCCTTTCTTCTGATGCGTTCATCGAGATACCGAATACCTTTACCTTTATATGGTTCCGGTTTTCGGAGTGAGCGAATTTTTGCCGCAACCTGTCCAACAAGTTCCTTATTAATTCCTGAAATACTCAGGATGGGATTTTTACGGCTTTTTGTATCCACTTCAATATCAATTCCATCTGGGGGCACAAAATAAATTGGATGCGAATATCCCAGGTTCAGTTCCAATACTCCGTTTGTGTAAGTAGCCCTGTAACCAACACCAATAATTTCGAGCTGTTTTTTATAGCCACTGATAACGCCTTCAACCATATTGTTGATTAAAGAGCGATAGAGACCATGGAGTGATTTGTGCTCTTTTGAATCACTGGGTCTCGATACTATAATTTCGCTGTCTTTGGTTTCAACGGTGATGTCCGGATGAATCCGTACATGACCGGTGCCTTTTTCTCCTTTTATAGTTACAATATTGTCAGCACCTATGCTGAATTCAACCTTGTCTGTTAAAGGAACGGGTAATTTGCCTATTCTCGACATAGTAATAAATCGTTTTAGTAAACTGAGCAGAGAATTTCTCCGCCAACATTTAATTTTTTGGCTTCTTTATCGGTCATCAGGCCTTTGGATGTAGAAATAATTATTATTCCGAGGCCTCCATACATTCTTGGCAAGTCTTCACTGCCTCTATATTTCCTTAACCCTGGCTTTGAAATTCGCTTCAGCTCTTTAATTACGGGTTGCCCGTATGCATCATACTTCAAAAAAAGTCGAAGCACTCCCTGTTTATTGTCATCAATGTCGATGAATTTGCTGATATAACCTTTGTCAACAAGGATTTTAGCCATCGCCCTCTTTACTTTCGAAGCGGGTATATCTACCCTTCGATGACCGGCTTGCTGAGCATTTCTGATACGGGTTAAAAAATCTGATATTGTGTCGCTGTTCATAATATTATAGCCTCTGTTTTACCAACTTGCTTTTCTTACACCCGGTATTTTTCCATCCAGAGCCAGTTCACGGAACTTGATTCTTGAAACACCGTATTTGCTTATATATCCACGAGAACGGCCAGTCAGGCTGCACCGATTTCTCACACGAGTTGGGCTGGCATCACGTGGTAATTTCTGCAGTCCTTCATAGTCGCCAGCTTCCTTCAACTGCCTGCGTTTTTCGGCATATTTATCTACCGTTCGTTTTCTTTTTTCGTTTCGGGCTATCCAGGATTTTTTAGCCATTGTTCTTCTAAAAGTTTAATTAAAAATTATTTCTTGAATGGCATTCCAAAGTGCTTAAGCAGAGCAAATGCTTCTTCATCGCTTTCGGCACTTGTTACGAAGGTAATATCCATACCATGAACAACATGTGTATTATCCACGTCAATTTCTGGAAATATTGTGTGTTCTTTAATTCCCATTGTATAATTTCCGCGACCATCAAAGCTTTTATTTGGCACACCCTGAAAATCACGTGTTCTGGGGAGTGAAAGGTTAATCAGCCTATCGAGGAATTCATACATAATTTTTTTCCTCAGGGTAACCTTGCAGCCAATTGGCACACCTTCTCTGAGTTTGAAATTAGAAATCGACTTTTTTGCTTTGGTTTTTACCGGTTGCTGGCCGGTAATCTGTCCAATGTTTTCGACAACAGTATCGAGCAATTTCGCATCGTTAATAGAATCACCGGCTCCAACATTAATTACAATCTTCTGGAGTTTCGGTACCGCCATTACATTTTCGTATTTAAACTCTTCAATCAGTTTCGGTACAACATCTTTCTTGTACTGTGTATATAATCTTGCTTCTGCCATTTATCTGATTCTTACTTGTCTATAATTTCGCCACTTTTCTTTGCATATCGCACCCAACGGCCTCCGCCTTCCTCTTCAATTCGCTTTCTGCCAATTCGGGAAGGTTCATCGGTAGTTGGATCAATAACCATCACATTCGAAATGTGAATAGAAGCTTCTCTTTTCAGACGACCTCCCTGAGGATTTTCCTGAGAAGGTTTTTCATGATGAGTTCTCATATTGATCCCTTCAACTAAAACACGTTCGTTTTTGGGATTTACCATCAGAACCCGCCCCCTGAGACTTTTGTCGTTACCGGCAACAACCAATACTTCGTCACCTTTCTTAACATGTAATTTTTTTTGCTTGTTATACTTCCTGGGCATAACGATATGATTTATAATACTTCCGGAGCCAATGAAACAATACGCATAAAATTCTTCTCTCGAAGTTCTCTGGCCACGGGGCCAAAAATACGTGTTCCTACAGGCTCGTTTTCTTTGTTAATAATTACCGCCGCGTTTTCATCAAAACGTATATAACTGCCATCGCGGCGCCGAATTTCTTTTTTAGTTCTTACAACAACAGCAAGTACCACTTCCCCTTTTTTAACATTACCACCGGGTATTGCAGCCTTCACGGAACAGGAGATTAGATCACCAATACGTGCGTATCTCCTTCTGGAATCTCCGAGCACTTTAATGCACATCACTTTCTTAGCGCCGCTGTTGTCGGCAACATTTAATATGGATTGCGTTTGAATCATGATCTAAACCTACAGATTGATCGTTATTTTGCTCTTTCTATGATATCTACCAGGCGCCATGATTTGCGCTTTGATAGTGGTCTTGTTGACATAATGAGAACGGTATCACCAGAATTGGCATCGTTGTTTTCATCGTGTGCCATGTACTTGGTGGTTTTGGTGATAAACTTTCCGTAGATAGGATGTTTAATCTGCCTGTCTACAGCAACCGTAATGCTTTTGTCCATTCGGTCGCTTACCACTTTTCCGGTCCGTGTTCTTCGTTGTGATCGTTGTGCATGAGCCATATGTTTATTCAGCACTTAATTTTTCATTAATAATCGTTTTTAACCGGGCTATTTCCCGACGTGTATTTCTTATTCTTGCAGAATTTTCAATTTGCCCTGCAATGGCTTTGTTGAAGTGGAAGTCCATGAGTGCTTCCTTTTCATCTTTCAGCCTGGCATTCAGTTCAGTAAGCGATAAATCGCGTAATTCATGTGGTTTCATACTCTGTTCGCTGATTTTTTAACCGCTGTTAATATCTCGCCGTTTTACAAATTTAGTTTTAATGGGTAGTTTATGGGATGCCCTTCTCATCGCTTCCTTTGCTTTATCCTCACTCACCCCGGCAATTTCAAAAAGTATTCTGCCAGGTTTCACTACAGCTATAAAATGATCGAGTGCTCCTTTACCTTTCCCCATTCTGGTTTCAGCAGGTTTTTTTGTCATCGGTCGGTCGGGAAAAATTCTGATAAAAGTTTTTCCTTCCCTCTGAAGAGACCGTGCAATTGCTACCCTGCACGCTTCAATCTGTCGTGAAGTAATAAATTTGGGTTCAAGGGCTTTCAGTCCAAAACTTCCAAAAGCCAGTGTGTGGCCGCGTTGCGCATTTCCTTTCAGCTTATCTCTGTGAACGCGGCGCCTGTGAATTCTTTTCGGTTCTAACATCGTTCAGTCATTCTATTGGTTACGGGTTCGTCTTTTTCTGCGGGATGATTTTCTGTCTCCGCGGCTCGACCGTTTTCTTCCGCCAGATTCGTCTTCCTGCTTGGTCTGTGCACCCGGTGCGAGATCAACATCACCTATAATTTCACCTTTAAAGATCCAAACCGACACCCCAATAGATCCGTAGATCGTGTTGGCTGTTGTTTTTGAATAATCAATATCAGCCCGAAGTGTGTGTAATGGAACCCGGCCTTCTTTATACTGTTCGGTTCGTGCCATTTCTGCTCCGCCTAACCGTCCCGCACATTTTATTTTAATACCTTTGGCGCCCATTCTCATTGCAGAAGAAATTGCTGTCTTCATCGCTCGTCTGAAAGAAACACGTGCTTCAAGCTGTTGGGCAATGTTTTGTCCCACAAGACTTGAATCCAATTCAGGCCGTTTAATTTCACTTACATTAATCTGCACCTCTTTGTTGGTGATCTTTTTTAGCTCTTCGCGGAGAAGCTCAATCTGCTCACCACCTTTACCGATAATAACACCGGGGCGGGATGTATTTAATGTCAATAATATTCTTTTCGGAGTCCTTTCAATGACGACACTTGACAGACCACCATTTCGAAGCCTGGCCTGCAGGTACTCTCTCAACTTTGTGTCTTCCAGCAAGATGGAAGGTTCATTATCCTCGGAGTACCAGTTGGAGTCCCATCCTCGAATTATTCCAAGTCTAAGTCCGGTTGGATTGGTTTTTTGTCCCAAATTAACCTCGTTTATTATTCAATTATAGTTCTTCTTGCAGTTTGGCAACTTCCACTGTAATGTGACAGCTGCGCTTATTAATTCTGTGGGCTCTTCCCATAGGGGCTGGCTGAATGCGCTTCAGCGTAACACCTTCATCTACATAAATTCTTTTGATGTAAAGCAGATCATCGTCAAGCCTTTCTTCTTCAAACTTATCCCTTACATTTGCAGCAGCTGAACGAATCACTTTCGATACATCTGTGGCTGTTGCTTTTTTAAGAAAAGAGAGTTTTGTTAAAGCTTTATCAACACGTTCACCCCGTACAAAATCTGCTACAAGACGAACCTTCCTGGGTGATTTTCTTAAATGCCGTTGTACGGCTTTTGCTTCAAATACTTGCGTTTCCATCAATCAATTCGTTTTATTTTGCCTTTTTAACAGGGTGGCCGCGGAATGTTCGCGTGGGGGCAAATTCTCCCAGTTTATGACCAACCATATTTTCTGTGATATAAACAGGTATAAACTGTTTACCATTATGTACAGCAATTGTCAATCCGATAAAGTCGGGTGTAATCATTGAACTTCTGGACCAGGTTTTAATCACTTTCTTTTTGCCGCTTTCATTCATCGCGTCTATTTTACGCTGCAGCTTGTAATGTACGTATGGTCCTTTTTTAAGTGATCGTGGCATACTTTACTTATTTACCCTTTTTGGTTTTTCGACGTCTTACAATAAACTTAGACGACAGCTTTTTGCGATTTCTTGTCTTTTTACCTTTGGCAGATTGTCCCCAGGGAGATCGTGGATGCCCTCCGGATGCTTTTCCTTCTCCACCACCCATCGGATGATCTACCGGATTCATCACAACACCACGAACCTTTGGTCTTCGGCCCAACCATCGGCTACGACCTGCTTTCCCTTTTGTGGTATTAAAATGGTCAGGGTTACTTGTACCTCCTACTGTAGCGTAACATGTCCCAAGTATAAGCCGCACTTCACCGGATGGAAGCTTTACGGTTACATATTTTTCAGTTTTGGCAACCATCTGAGCTACTGTTCCTGCTCCTCTGCAGAGTTGGCCTCCCTTACCAGGATACAATTCTATATTATGAATAAATGTGCCTGCCGGCATATTTTTCATTTGCATAGCGTTCCCGACTTCCGGATGTGCGGTATCAGAACTTATAACCGTATCCCCAACCTGGAGTTTATTCGGGGCAATAATATATCGTTTTTCACCATCAGCGTAAGCTAAAAGAGCAATCCGTGCAGTACGGTTCGGATCATATTCAATCGTCTGTACTTTTGCAGGTATATCGCGCTTGTCTCTTTTAAAATCGATTACCCTGTACTTTCTCTTGTGCCCGCCTCCTCTTCTGCGAAGAGTCATTCTGCCACGGTTATTTCTGCCACCGGATTTGTGCAATCCTTTGGTCAGAGATTTCACCGGTTTGGATATAGTAATCTCATCAAAAACAGGTGCAATTCTGTGACGCTGGCCTGGTGTTGTTGGTTTTAATTGCTTTGTAGGCATGATTACATTCGTTTTTTAAATTTCGCTGAAGAAATCGATTTCACCCTCTTTGAGAGTCACAATGGCTTTCTTCCAAACCCTGCTTCGTCCGTCAACAAATCCACCTTTTGTAAATCTGCCTTTGGGTTTCGAGGCTACTATCATGGTATTTACACGTGCCACCTTTACCTCAGGATATCGTGTTTCAATGGCTCTTTTTATTTCAGGCTTTGTAGCTGCGCGAAGTACTTCAAAAGCGTACTGCTGATGCTCTTCCTGGAGTCTTGTAAGCTTTTCAGTAATTAACGGCTGAATTAAAACACTCATGCTGCTTCCTCCTCAACTTTGTCTTCAAAAGTACCTTCAAGTACTGGAATTGCATTTTCCTGGAAAACCAGTACATCTGCATTTAGAATTTGATATGTATCTGCAATAGCAGCTTCAATTACAGATGTATTCGGAATATTTCGAACAGATAAATAGATATTGCGGTTCGCCTCTGGAATTATAAAGAGTACTTTCTTTCCTTCCAACTTAAGCGCATCAATAATATCGACAATCTGCCTGGTTTTAGGTCCATCGAAACTAAAATCCTGTATTACAGTAATCGCTTCTTCGGCTGCTTTAACAGAAAGGGCTGATTTACGGGCAAGCCGTTTGGCCTTTTTAGTGAGCCGAATTGTATATTTTCTTGGTTTGGGCCCAAATACGGTACCACCACCTTTCAGAAGCGGAGAACGGATGGAACCTCTTCGTGCCATACCTGTTCCTTTCTGCTTGTACGCTTTTCGTCCACCACCACGCACTTCTCCTCTTTCTTTAGTACTGGCTGTTCCCTGGCGTTTATTGGCCAGTATACGTCGAACATCTTCATACAGAACGGTTTCATTCGGTTCAATTCCAAAAATGGAATCGTTTAGTTCCGCCTTTTTACCGCTGCTGCTGCCATCAGTTTTATAAATCGTCAGCTTCATGAGGCTACTTGTTCTGATTTATTAAAAATTTCCAGATAACCCCCTTTCGCACCGGGCACAGAACCTGTAACGAGAATCATATTTGATTCACTCAGGATCTTTGCCACAGAGAGGTTTTTAATTTTTGTTGTTTGATTGCCGGCACGCCCTGCCATTCTCATTCCTTTAAAAACTCTTGATGGATCAGACGCCTGGCCGATAGATCCCGGGGCACGTTCGCGGTTATGCTGACCGTGGGTACGGTCTCCAACTCCTTTGAAATTGTGCCGTTTTACCACTCCGGTAAAGCCGGTTCCTTTGGTGACACCTCGAACATCAATCAAATCACCTACGTTGAATACGTCGTCAATTGTGATTTCATCTCCAAGCTCAAGGCCTTCGGGAATATAATCCCTGATTTCCTTCACAATTTTTTTCGGGCCGCTATCGGCTTTGGAAAAATGGCCTTCAAGTGCTTTCGAGACATTTTTTGCCTTTTTATCAAAAGCGGCAATCTGAACAGCATTGTAGCCATCTGTTTCTTCGGTTTTTATTTGAGTAATGACACATGGTTCAACTTCAATAACGGTTACCGGAATACTTCTCCCGAGGTCATCAAAAATACTTGTCATCCCCAATTTTTTTCCTATTAATCCACTCATTTTACTGTCTTTATAGGATTATCTTAAACTTTGATTTCAACATCGACACCGGACGGAAGCTCAAGCTTCATCAGTGCATCAACGGTTTGAGAACCTGTAGATAAAATATCAATCAATCTTTTGTGTGATCGGTATTCAAACTGCTCGCGTGATTTTTTATCTACGTGAACGGATCTGTTAACGGTGATGATATTTTTATTGGTCGGAAGCGGTATAGGCCCCGATACAACAGCACCGGTAGATTTTACGGTTTGAATGATCTTTTCTGCTGATTTATCAATCAGGTTATGATCGTATGACTTTAATTTAATTCTGATCTTTTGTTGTGTTGCCACGTGCTAAATCTGTTTAGTCATTAATTTTACTTACCACACCGGCGCCTACCGTGCGTCCGCCTTCACGTATCGCAAACCGCAATCCTGGCTCCATGGCCACCGGCTGGATCAGCTTCACATCCATCTTCACATTGTCTCCCGGCATCACCATCTCCACTCCCTCTGGGAGCTCACAGGCACCGGTCACATCTGTGGTACGGAAATAAAACTGCGGGCGATAACCCTTGAAAAACGGCGTGTGACGCCCTCCCTCATCCTTGCTCAGTACATACACCTCGCACTCAAATACCTTGTGAGGCTTGATGCTGCCCGGCTTGCACAATACCATACCGCGCTGCAACTGCTCCTTGTTAATGCCCCGAAGCAGAATACCGGCGTTGTCTCCGGCCTGACCCTCATCCAGCAGCCGGCGAAACATCTCTATACCGGTAACCACACTCTTCATCGGGTCTTCAACAATTCCCACAATCTCAACCTCATCGTTGAGCTTGATCACTCCACGCTCAATACGGCCCGTTGCTACCGTTCCACGCCCTGTAATCGAAAATACATCCTCAACCGGCATCAAAAACGGCTTGTCTACATCCCGCTCGGGAGTAGGAAT
>SL_3KL_010_SEDDRAFT_10002864_pt1 | contig 15723 bp, 14 predicted proteins | sample SodLakKL_010_SED_2_FD_10381 | JGI IMG/M metagenome (IMG submission 10381) | reverse complement strand
GAATTGGAGGGGACGGAACCGAAGGAACCGGACCGAAAACGGGCTGATTATAGGGGTGCGGCGGGGGAACGGACAAGGCCCGCCGTCAGCCCTCTCCACCGCCCTCCAGGGGGTGCGTTTCGGGTTGACACCCCTCCGCAATTTCGGGTACATTCGAAGTCTCAGAACGTGAACGATTTCACAATCAAGAACTGCCACTTCGGGCTATGACGGAAAGCTACCTTCCGGTACTGCTCCTGTTCGGTGTCTCCATCGTCAATGCGGTGGGAATGCTGGCGGCGGCGCACATCCTGAATCCCCGACGGGCCACTCCTGAAAAGGACATGCCCTACGAGTCGGGAATGGTGCCCCTGGGGGATACCCGGGCCCGGTTCTCAGTCAAATTCTACATGGTGGCCATCAGCTTCATCATCTTCGACCTCGAGGCGATCTTCCTGATCCCCTGGGCCGTGGAGATGAGGACGCTGGGGTGGGAGGGCTTCATCGCCGTCTCCATCTTCGTGGTCATCCTGGTGGTTGGACTCATCTACGAGTGGCGGAAGGGAGGTCTGGACTGGCAATGAGCGACCGGACAAAGGAGCAGGGAAGTGGGCTTCCCGGAGGAATCTTCGGACAGGGTACGCCCACCTTCCTGACGACCAAAGTCGACTTCGTCGTGAACTGGGCCCGCAGGAATTCTCTCTGGCCCATGCCCTTCGGCACGGCCTGCTGCGCCATCGAGATGATGGCGTCGGCGGCTTCGACCCACGACCTGGCCAGGTTCGGGATGGAGCGGATGTCCTTCTCCCCTCGCCAGGCGGATGTGCTCATCTGTGCCGGGCGGGTTCCATACAAGCTGGCTCCGGTCCTCCGGAGGATCTGGGATCAGATGCCCCAGCCCAAGTGGTGCGTGTCCATGGGGGCTTGCGCCTCCTCGGGTGGCGTCTTCGATGCCTATTCGATGGTTCAGGGCATCGACACGATCATCCCGGTGGACGTCTACGTGCCGGGCTGCCCGCCCCGGCCCGAAGCCCTTATCTACGGCCTGATCATGATCCAGGAAAAGATCCGCGGGGAGACGTTGGGTGAGCACGCCGCGAACCGGGCCGAGGATCCCGACCAGGTGGGTCGGCCTCTGGCCGATGCCCATGAGGTCGCGGCCCTCTCCGGCCCTTTCGGCAACTCCACCTTGCAGAATCGGGCCAGCGGACTCGAGACCGGAATTCCCACGGAGCGGCCGAAGGACAGGGCCCCCTGATGCGTTCGTTTTCGCGATCCACCCTCTCCGATGAAATCCCAGGAGCGGCTGCATGAGCAGCGATGAATCTTCCGGCTACCGGGAGGCTCCCCTGCCCGATGAGGCTGAAGAACAGGAGACCGGTCTGGTTTCCCTGGACGGGAAGGATCAGGCGCATCCGTCCGTCCTCGGGCTGGAGGAGCGATTCGGAGACGCTGTGCTTCGTCATGAGGTCGTGGCTGGAGACGAGCACGTGGTCTTCGTGAGCCCCGAGCGCGCCTTCGAGATCATTGAATGGCTCAAGACGGACCCGGACCATTTCTACAACTATCTCTCCGACCTCACCGCAGTCGACTACGGATCGGGGCGTCCGATCCAGGTGGTCTACCAGCTCTATTCCATCCCCATGCGCAGGGCAATCCGGCTGAAGGTGGAGCTTCCGCTCTCCGAGCTGGAGATCGACTCGGTCGTGCCTCTGTGGGAAGCTGCCAACTGGCTCGAGCGTGAGGTCTGGGACATGTTCGGGGTGCGTTTCCGAAATCATCCGGACCTGCGCCGCATCCTCATGCCCGAGGGATACGAGGAGGGACACCCCCTCCGGAAGGACTTCCCCCTTCGCGGGCGGTTTTCGAGGGCGGAGCAGACACGGCGCGCCCTCGCCCAGACTCCGGAGGACTACTACATCCCCGCGGACTACGGGCCGGGGCGCGACTTTCAGGTCGTGGGTTGGCAGGAGGTGGGGGGGGAGCCGGTACCACTCGAAGAGGATTCCCCTGGATCAGCGAACCAGGGCTCCGCCGAGGAGGACGCCGACCGGGGCTGACCCGGTGGCGACTTCCCTGGATCATCGATCCGAACGAGGACCCATGTCGAAGAAGACCGTCGAACTCGAGGTGAGCCGTACTCCCGAGATGGGGATGGACTTTCGTCCTGCCCACGGAGTATTGCCCCCCGTTGACCTGACCGAGCCGGTTCTCCGGTCGGAGAAGATGCTCATCAACGTGGGTCCCCAGCACCCGGCGACCCACGGGGTGTTGCGCCTCGTCCTGGAACTGGACGGGGAGACGGTGGTCCGCTGTCTGCCCCACATCGGGTACCTCCACTCCTCCTTCGAAAAGCTCGGAGAGTATCGGACCTGGAACCAGGTCATTCCTCTCACCGACCGGATGGACTACCTGGCTCCCTTCATCTACAACTGTGCCTACGCCATGGCCGTGGAGAAGATGATGGGCGTCGAGGTCACCGAGCGCTGCAAGGTGACCCGGGTGGTGATGATGGAGCTGGACCGGATCTTCTCACACTTGCTCTGGCTGGGAACCTGGGCCATCGACGTGGGAGCGTTCACGCCCTTTCTCTACGCCTTCCAGCAGCGCGAGAAGGTCTACACCCTCCACGAGGCCTACACGGGGGCCCGGATCACGACCTCGGCCACCCGGATCGGGGGAATGATGGCCGACCTCCCGGAGGGGTGGCTCGAAGGAGTCCGGGAGTTCGTGAACCAGTTTCCCCAGACCCTCGACGAGATCGAGTCCCTGCTCTCGCACAACGCGATCCACATCGGCCGGACCCAGGGCGTGGGGGTCATCAACGGGGAGGATGCCATCAACTGCGGCTTCTCCGGACCCAACCTCAGGGCCTCCGGCGTTCCCTACGATGTGCGCAAGGACCGGCCCTACTACGACTACGAGACCTACGAGTTCGAAGTCCCCATCGGCGAGCATGGGGACTGCTACGACCGGTACATGGTGCGGATCGAAGAGATGCGCCAGAGCTGTCGGATTCTTCACCAGGCCCTGGACCGACTTCCCGATGGGCCCATGAATGTGGACGACCCCCGGGTCATCCTCCCGTCGAAGACGGACCTCATGAACGACATGGAGTCCATGATCCACCATTTCAAGCTGGTCATGGAGGGGGTGAAGGCGCCTCCCGGCGAGTCCCACTTCTCCATCGAGGGGTCGAAGGGCGAACTCGGGATGTACGTGGTGAGCGATGGCGGATCCAAACCCGTGCGCTGGCGCGTGCGGCCCCCCTCCTTCATCAACCTCTCCGTGATCCCGAAGCTCGTGGAGGGAGGGCTATTTGCAGACGTGATCATGGTGAACGCCAGCCTGGACATCGTCCTGGGAGAAATCGACCGGTGAGTGATTCGGTGAAGCCGTCCGGTGCGGACGAGATCCCCTTCCGTAATCCGGGTTGGGCCGGGAACACCGGGGAGTTCGACCTGACCGAGGAGTTGGTTCGTGGGGAGGAATACGTGGGAGACCTCCCCGCCCATGGGGGGCACCCCGGACGTGCGCCCACCTATCCCTACATGCTCAAGGACCGGGAACCGGAGGCACCTCTCTTCGAGGGCCCCTACGAGGAGCGTTTCGAGAAGATCCGCTCCCGGTTCCCCACGGCTCGCGCGGCTCTGCTCCCGGCGCTGAACCTGGCCCAGGAGATCCGGGGCCACATCTCTCAGGACACCATGCGGGAGGTAGGGGGAATGCTGGGGCTCTCCGACGCCTACGTCCGGGGTGTGGCCACCTTCTACACCATGTACAACAAGCGGCCGGTGGGCCGTTTCCTCATCCAGGTCTGCACGAACATCTCGTGCAACCTCTGTGGGGGAGATGAAGTACTGGCGGCCTTTCTCGAGGCCACGGAGACCGAGATGGGCGAAACCACGGAAGACGGCCTCTTCACCGTGATGGAGGTGGAATGCCTGGCCGCGTGCGGGACCCCGACCGCGATCCAGATCAATTCCCGGTACTTCGAGAATGTGACGCCGGCCGACGTGCCGGCGATCCTGGACCGACTTCGGGACGAGGCGAGCTGATCCATGGCGTATCCTTACACGCACGAAAAGGAGGTCCGGGTTCTCAGCCGGGGCTGGGGCGATCCCAGGACCCGTACCCTGGAGGGCTGGAAGGCGCTGGGGGGCTACCAGGCGCTGGGCAAAGCCTTCGAGATGGGGCGGGAGAAGGTCATCGAGGAGGTCAAGGCATCGGGACTGCGAGGGCGGGGCGGCGCGGGCTTCCCCACCGGCGTGAAGTGGTCCTTCATGCCCAAGGAGAAGAAGGGTCCCCACTACCTCCTCTGCAACGCCGACGAATCGGAGCCCGGGACCTTCAAGGATCGGGAACACCTGCGTTGGAGCCCCCATCAGCTCATCGAAGGATGTCTCATCGGGGCCTACGCGATCCAGGCCGAGCACGTCTACATCTACTGTCGCGGGGAGTTCTTCGAGGCCACACAGGTGATGGCCCGAGCCGTGGAAGAGGCCTACGAAGCGGGATACGTGGGCGAGGACATCCTGGGAACGGGTCACAGGATCGACATCACCGTCTTCGCCGGGGCCGGTGCGTACATCTGTGGCGAAGAGACGGCGCTGATGAACTCCCTCGAGGGTCGGCGCGGCCTGCCCCGCGTCAAGCCTCCCTTTCCGGCGGCGGTCGGGGCCTTCGGCAAGCCCACCACGATCAACAATGTGGAGACTCTCTCAGCGGTGCCGCACATCGTGGAGCACGGGGGGGAGTGGTACCGGCAGTGGGGCACCGAGAAGAGTCCGGGGACCAAGCTGTTCTGCGTGAGCGGACACGTTCGGCGCCCCGGCAACTATGAACTCCCTCTGGGCTTCCCCATGAAGGAGTTGATCTACGACGTCTGTGGAGGCCTCCGGGAAGGGCGTTCCCTGAAGGCTGTGATCCCGGGCGGCAGTTCGGTGCCCATCATGTCGGCCGAAGAGGCCGAAGCCTGCTCCCTGGATTACGAAGGCGTGGTGGAGTGCGGTTCCATGCTGGGCTGCGCGTCGGTCATCGTCATGGACGACAGCACGAACATCGTGAAGCAGGTCCGGCGGATGGTGGACTTCTACGCCCACGAGTCCTGCGGACAGTGCACCCCATGCCGGGAAGGAACACAGTGGCTCTCCAGGATCCTCGTCCGGATCGAGAATGGGCGGGGCAGGGAAGACGATCTGGACACCCTCCTGGAACTGGGAGACCAGATGACCGGCACGACGATCTGCGTCCTTTCGGATTCGGCCGCGGCTCCCGTCGCCTCTTCCATCGAGAAGTTCCGCGACGACTACCTCGCACTCATCCGTCGGGGAGAGAAGGTGGGCGCGGCCTGAAGGTCGCGCACCTCACTTCTCCGATCGAGTTCAAGTTATGGCAGATTCCAAAGCGACCCAGGAAACCGTAACCCTGACCATCGATGGCCAGGAGGTGACCGTTCCCAAGGGAACGACGATCCTCCAGGCCGCCGAGTCCATGGGTACGCGTGTGCCTCACTACTGCTACCATCCGGGCCTTACGGCCCCGGCCCAGTGCCGCCTCTGCCTGGTGGAGGTTCAGGGGGCGCCCAAGCTGCAGGCCTCCTGCGTCACCGCTGCGCAGGACGGCCAGGTCGTCCTGACCGAGAGTGAGCAGGCCACGGAGATGCGGCAGGGGGTCCTGGAGTTCTACCTGGCGAACCACCCCCTCGACTGCCCCATCTGTGACCAGTCCGGGGAATGCAAGCTCCAGGACTACGTGCACGCCGAGGGCCGGAAGCACGGTCGGAGTCGAGAGCCGAAGCGGGTCTTCGGTCGGGATGACTTCGGGGGAGACATCCTCTTCTACGGCGATCGATGCGTCATGTGCACCCGGTGCGTCCGGTTCATGGAAGAGAAGGCCCAGGATCCTCGCCTCACCGTGGTGGAGCGGGGAAACCGGTCAATCATCGACACCTTCTTCGAGGATGGGGTCGAGGGCTCGCCCTACGCCGGAAACATCGTGGACATCTGTCCCGTCGGGGCCCTGGTGTCGAAGGACTTCCTCCACAAGGCCCGGGCCTGGGATCTGGACCACACCCCGAGCATCTGCCCGAACTGCTCCCAGGGGTGCAACATCGACCTTCACGTCCGGGACAATCGCGTCCAGCGAATCAAACCTCGGGCCAACCTCTCCGTGAACGAGTACTGGATGTGCGATTACGGTCGCCATCGGTACGAATGGATGAATCGGGAGGACCGGCTGGAGGCCCCGGCCTACAAGGTGGGGGGGGAGTACGTGATCACCGACTGGAGCTCGGTCCTGGATGAGCTGGCCGAGCGGCTCGACGATCCAAGGCCGGCACTAGCCGTGGCCTCGCCTTTCGCCTCCACCGAGGAACTCGGCGCCCTGCGCAGGCTCGTGGACCACCTGGGTGGCGGCCGCATCGTCTACCGCATGCCTCGGGCGGACGAGGAGATTCCCCTGCCCGGATTCTCCGATCTGGCCCGCCGCCGGGATCTGGCTCCGAACGGAAAGGGCGCAGAGATCCTGGGGATGGAGCGGGTCGGAGACGACGAGGGCAGGGGGGGGCTCGAGGATTTCTCGGGCCACACCGGTACTCTGATCGTCCTGGGAGACGAATTGGCCGATCTCGATCAGGGGTTCGGTGAACAGGCCTCTCTCTATATGTATCTGGGAGCGCACCCGAGTCCGGCGGCCCGCCAGGCCGACTTCCTCCTCCCCCGGTGCACCTTCGCGGAGCAGGAGGGGACCTTCATCAATCACCAGGGCCGGGTCCAGCGGTTCTGGCCCGGAATCCAGGCCACAGGCGCGGCGCAGCCAGCCTGGATCGCGCTGGCGGCCCTGCAGCTCCGCCTGGAGGGCGGAGGCCGGGGCATCTCCACCGCCGCCGAGGCCTTCCTTCAGGTGGCGGAAGTGGCTCCTGAGCTCCAGGGGCTCTCCTATCAGACCATCGGCACCCGAGGTGCTCTCGTGAACGAACCAGTGGCACTCCCTGGCAGTTGATCCAGCACCCCTCGGTATTCGACGGCCCTGGCCGCGCGGCGCTTCGGTGTTCGCCCGGTCGGGGCTTCTCATGGACGCACTGAATCGACGGCTCGGATGAACGATCTCTCACCCACAGCCTTCCTGGTCACCTCGTCCATCAAGGTCTTCCTGGTCTTCTCCGTCCTGCTGGCGGTGGTGGCCCTCATGACCCTGATGGAGCGGCGGCTCGCCGGCTTCATCCAGGATCGACTCGGACCGAACCGGGTGGGACCCTTCGGGATCCTGCAACCCGCCGCGGACGGACTCAAGAACATCCTGAAGGAAGAGACGATGCCGGCCACGGCGAATCGGTTCTTCTTCGTGCTGGCTCCGGCGCTCGCCATCGTTCCCGCGGTGATCACCTTCGCCGTCGTGCCCTTCGCTGCTCCGCTCGAGACCCCCTGGGGAACGGTAGGGATGATCGTGGCCGACATCCCCATCGGGATCCTCTTCGTTCTGGCCCTCGGTTCGCTGGGGGTCTACGGGCTCTTCCTGGCGGGGTGGGCCTCGAACAACAAGTACGCCTTCCTGGGCGGAGTCCGTTCGGCCTCGCAGCTCGTCAGCTACGAGGTGGCGCTGGGTCTGTCCATCGTGCCGGTGCTCATGCTGGCGGGGAACCTCACCCTTCCGCAGATCGTCTGGGAGCAGCAGCAGCTGGGATTCTGGTACGTGTTCCCGCTGTCGCTCGCGTTCATTCTCTTCGTGATCTCCGCCTTCGCCGAGACGAATCGCCTGCCCTTCGATCTGCCCGAGGCTGAATCGGAGTTGGTGACGGGGTATCACACCGAGTACTCGGGGATGAAGTTCTCCATGTTCTTCATCGCGGAATACTCCCATATCCTCACGGCCTCGGCCCTCATGGCCACCCTCTTCCTGGGAGGGTGGAGCATTCCCTTCTGGTCGGGTGACCACATGATCTGGTACGAGGGCATGCTCATCTCCGGATTCACGGCGGCCGGCGAGCCGGTGGCGGCGAATCCGGCGTGGTGGAAGACCCTCCTGACCTTCGTCTCGTTCGCGTTGAAGACGGCCTTCTTCGTCCTGGTGTTCATGTGGGTTCGCTGGACGCTGCCCAGATTCCGTTACGATCAGGTGATGCACCTGGGGTGGAAGGTCATGCTGCCAGTGGCCCTGGCCTACGTCATGGCCCTGGCGGCCACCATTCTGGTCCTCGACCAGCTCGGCGTGGAAGGCTTCCTCTTTGGAGCGGTCCTCACGGCCATGAGCACGCTCGCCACGGTGATCTTCGTCTTCTTCATCGACAGCGACCGCCTGATCTCGGGTTCGGCGGTGAGTGGAACGGACCGGGAGGTTCGCTCCCCGGTGCGGACGGTGGATCGCCCGACTCTGAGGCCCGGATCCGGCGTAGGCGCCGGACGGTGAACCGGATTCCGAACGCAATGTTCAAGCACCCATCGCGGAGGTTGGCGATATGGCAGCGACAGTAAAGGTCATGCGGCGCCCGGACCCCGGGCAGACGTCCTATATCCGTGCCACCCTGAAGGGGATGGCGCTCACCTTCAAGCACATGGTGAATCCGAAGAAGGTGACCCGCCAGTATCCGGAGGAGCAGCCCCCGCTCTCCGAGCGCTGGCGGGGGACCCACCGGATGGAGGTCCACGCCGACGGCCGGCCGAAGTGCGTGGCCTGCGGCCTGTGCCCCACGGTGTGTCCGGCGAACTGCATCCGGCTTGTCGGAGGCGAGGACGACCAGGGCAACCGGTATCCCATCGTGTACGAGATCGACGAGTTCCGCTGCATCTTCTGCGGGATGTGCCAGGAGGTCTGTCCTGTGGAGGCGATCCACGTCGGGGTTCATTTCGAGAACGCGGAATACACCCGTGACCGGTTCGTGTACGACCTGGACCGCCTCATGGAGCAGGACCATCCGACCACGCTCCTCTGGGATCCGTCGGATCCCCGCTCCGAGTAAGGCGCATCGTTCATGGCTGATATCCTGTTCTTCGTGTTCGCCGGTACGGCGGTGGGGGGCGCCCTGGGCGTGGTTCTCCAGAAGAATCCGGTGGGGAGTCTCCTCTTCATGGTGGGGACGCTGGCTTCGGTAGCCGGGATCTTCGTCCTCATGGAGGCCCACTTCCTGGCCGCGATCCAGGTCATGGTCTACGCCGGCGCCATCATGGTCCTCTTCCTCTTCGTGATCATGCTCCTGAACCTGGGGCATGACTACAAGGACGATCTGAAGTCCGGGGTAGGGCTCTTCCTGGCCTTCGCCGTGACCGGGGCCATCGGCGGCCTCCTGGCCCGCCAGTTCCGAGGAGCCGAGGAGAGCCCGATCATGGCGCACTTCCCGGGTCCGGAGGGGATGGATCAGCTTCTGGCTGAGCAGGGGGCCATCGGCGCCATCGCCCTGCCTCTCTTCACCGACTACGTGGTGGCTTTCGAGCTCACCGGAATCCTTCTCCTGGTGGCGCTCGTCGGGGCCATCGTCATCGCCAAGCGGAGGGTGTGACGACCATGCTGGCCGAAGCCCTCGTCCTCAGCGCGATCCTCTTCGTGATCGGGACCTTCGGGGTCCTGATCCGGAGAAACGCCATCATCATGTTCCTCTGCGTAGAGTTACAGCTCAACGCGGTGAACCTCTCCTTCGTCGCCCTTTCCAGATATCTGGGGATTGAAGGGCAGATCTTCGTCTTCTTCGTGATGACCGTGGCGGCGGCGGAGGCGGCGGTGGGGCTCGCCATCATCATCTCCATCTTCCGGCACTACGAGACGGTGAACGTGGACAACTTCAACCTCCTGAAGTGGTGAGGTCATGAGCGGAACCGTATTGCTGAACACGGCGCTCGGGGCCCAGGAGGCCGTGGGGGGATTCGATCCCTTTCTCCCCGGACTGATCCTCCTGCTTCCCCTGCTGGGCTTCGCCATCAATGGGGCGCTGGCCCTGAAGGCCGGAACTCGAGGAGCGGCGGCGGTGCGCGCCGGGTCCCCCGAGCCCGATACGACGGGCGGGGACCGGCCGGCGACCCACACCCTGCCCACCTGGATCGGGCCCGGGGTCATGCTGGGGGCCTTCCTCCTGACCCTGGTCAACTTTGTCGGGATGTTCGGGGTCGAGCTCACCGAGCCGGTGATCCGGTCGTACTGGACCTGGATGGCCACCGGTGCGCTCACCGTGGAGGCGGCGATCCAGTTGGATCAGCTCTCCCTGATCATGATGATGGTGATCACAGGGGTCGGGTTCCTGATCCACGTGTTCAGCGTGGGATATATGAAGGAGGACCCCGGCTATCCCCGGTACTTCGCCTACCTGAATCTCTTCGTCTTCTTCATGCTCACCCTCGTCATGGGGGCCAACTTCCCCATGATGTTCGTGGGGTGGGAAGGGGTAGGGCTCTGCTCCTATCTGCTCATCGGCTTCTGGTTCCAGGATCGGGAGAAGGCCGACGCCGGCAAGAAGGCGTTCATCGTGAACCGGGTCGGAGATTTCGGTCTCCTCATGGCGATGTTCATCCTCTTCGCCATCTTCGGGACCCTGGACTACCAGGCCATCTTCTCCGCCGCTCCCGACGCCCTGGTCTACGGTGGGGGCGCGGCCACGGCGATCGCGCTCTTCCTGCTCCTGGGCGCGGTGGGCAAGAGTGCTCAGGTGCCCCTCTACGTCTGGCTCCCCGACGCCATGGCCGGGCCCACGCCGGTCTCGGCGCTCATCCATGCCGCCACCATGGTCACGGCGGGGGTCTACCTGGTGGCCCGGGCCTCGGTCCTCTTCGCCCTGGCCCCGGTGGGGGCGGCGGCGGTGGCCACCATCGGAGCCATTACGGCCCTCTTTGCGGCCACCATCGCCCTGAAGCAGTATGACATCAAGAAGGTTCTGGCCTACTCCACGGTCTCCCAGTTGGGCTTCATGTTCATGGGTGTGGGGGTCGGGGCCTATGCGGCCGGGGTCTTCCACCTCATGACCCACGCCTTCTTCAAGGCCCTCCTCTTCCTGGGGGCCGGTGCCGTGATCCACTCGATGCACCACGCCCTCCATTCCACCCACAAGGAATGGGACGCGCAGGACATGCGGAATATGGGCGGGCTCAAGCGGTTCATGCCCGTGACCTGGATCACCATGTGGGTGGCCACCCTGGCCATCGCCGGAATCTGGCCCTTCGCAGGGTTCTTTTCGAAGGATGAGATCATCTGGTACGTGGGAACCTCGGCTCCGGCTTCGGTCCTCTACACGATCCTCTGGGGAATGGCCATTGCCACTGCGCTCCTCACAGCCTTCTACATGACTCGGATGATGGTCATGACCTTCCACGGTCCGAATAGGACCGGACAGGCGGAGGCGGTCCACCTCCACGAGTCTCCCCTGACCATGACGGTCCCACTGGGAATCCTGGCGGTGCTATCGGTATTCGGCGGGTGGGTGAACGTGCCCGGGTCCGTGCGTGAGTCCTTCTTCGGCGGCTTCGGCCTGCTCCCCATGTCCGACTGGTTGGACCGGTGGCTCGAGCCCGTGACGGCCTCGGCCGACGCAGTCCGCCTGGAGCAGCTGGGAGCCTACGCCTCCACGGCTCCGGTGGGGGGAGGCCACGTGATGTGGGGGGCCATCGCCACCGGCCTGGCCCTGGCCGTGGTCCTGATCGGTGCCCGGCTCGTGTCGGGCCGGGAGATCCGGCCGGCCCACGAGTCCGAGCCCGACACCGGGTTCGGAAAGGTCCTTCACGACAAGTGGTACGTGGACGAGTTCTACGACCGGTTCATCGTTCAGCCGATTCTCGGGCTTTCCAGGGCCTGTTGGAGGTGGATCGACCAGGTGCTCATCGACGGGACCGTGAACGCCGTGGGGTCGGTTTCCCGGGGGGTCGGGTGGTTCGGATCCCTCTTCCAGACGGGGCAGATCGGCACCTATGCCTTCATCCTGACCCTGGGGGCGCTCGTCGTCCTCGGTGTCCTGATTCTTTGAGGGGGGGCCGGTCATGACTGCACTCATCGACGCCATCGCCTACGATAGCTGGATCCTTCATGCCCTCATCTGGCTTCCCCTCGTGGGCATCGCCGGTGTACTCCTCATCTCCGAGGAGAAGGTCAAGGAGTTCGCCTTCGGCTGGACGGCGGGTCTCTTCGTTCTGAGCCTGGGGCTCTGGTGGGCCTTCGATCCCGCCGGGTCCCTCTTCCAGCTCACCAGCGAGACCCCGTGGATCGAACTCTGGGGAGTCAGCTACGCCCTGGGGATCGACGGGATCAGCCTGTTCATGATCCTGCTCACCACCTTCACCATGCCGGTGGCGATCCTGGGGGCCTTCAAGTACATCGGAGAGCGGAGACGGGCCTTCTACGCCCTCATGCTCCTGCTCCAGACGGGGATCGTAGGGGTCTTCGCGTCCATGGACCTCTTCCTCTTCTACATCTTCTTCGAACTGACCCTCGTCCCCATGTACTTCATTGTGGGGGTCTGGGGAGGGGAGCGACGGATCTATGCGGCGGTGAAGTTCTTCCTCTATACCGCCCTTGGATCCCTCCTCATGCTGGTGGGAATCCTCTACCTCTGGTTCCAGGCGCAGGCGGCGGGAGCGCCTGCCTCCTTCCACTACCTGGACCTGGTGGGGACGCCGCTCAGCCTGACGGAGCAGATCTGGCTCTTCTCGGCCTTCGCCCTGGCCTTCGCCATCAAGGTGCCGCTCTTCCCCTTCCACACCTGGCTCCCGGATGCCCACGTGGAGGCGCCGACCCCGGGTTCGGTGGTGCTGGCCGCAGTCCTCCTGAAGCTGGGGGCCTACGGGTTCATCCGGTTCGTTCTCCCCTTCTTCCCGGACGCGGCGGTCCACTCCACGGTGGTCATGATCATGCTCAGTCTGGGGGTGGTGGGCATCATCTACGCCGCGTGGGTCGCGGCAGTGCAGCCCGACGCGAAGAAGCTGGTGGCCTACACCTCGGTGGCCCACATGGGTTTCGTGGTCCTGGGCATCTTCGCGGTGACCGTGAACGGACTTCAGGGCGGGCTGTTCGTCATGATCTCCCACGGGATCTCGACGGGGGCGCTGTTCCTGCTCCTCGGGATGCTCTACGAGCGAAGGCACACCCGGCTGATCGCCGACTTCGGGGGGCTGGCCCGGGTAGCGCCGCTCATGGCCACCGCGTTCGTGATCACGGCGTTGGCCTCCATCGGACTTCCCGGGACCAGCGGATTCGTGGGCGAGTTCCTCGCGCTCGTGGGAACCTTCGAGAAGTATCCGGTCATCGCCTTCCTGGGAGCCACAGGCGTCATCTTCGCCGCCTACTACATGCTTCCCATGGTCCAGAAGATCCTTTTCAACAAGCTGGAGAGGGAGGAGAACCGGACCATGAAGGATCTGAGTTCCCGGGAAGTCGCCGTCCTGTCGCCCCTCCTGATTCTCATGGTGGTTCTGGGGGTCTTCCCGACCCCGGTGCTGGACCGGATGGAGCCCGGGGTGCAGGCCATCGTGCAGTACGTGGATGACGGGGCCAGGGTGGGTCCTCTGCAGGAGGTGGTTCGCTCCGGAGAGGTAGGACCTGCGCCGGCCGACGCGGTCTGGGTAGAGGAAGTTCCCCCTTCGCACGAGGGCCAGGCCCAGATGCTCGGGGTGGGGGCGGGGTTGTCCGCACCCGACGATGCGGGCGCAGGAGCAGAAGCACGCACATCGATGTGGCTCGGGGTCGCCCGGAACGAGGGCCCGGTTCGCCGCGGAGGAGACTTCACTGGGGATGAGGGCTGATCCGGAATGACACTCGATTTCGTTTCGAACGTCGACTACATCTGGGCGCTACTGCCTGAGATCGTCCTCTCTGCGTGGGCCATGGTCGTCCTTCTGGCCGGCGTGCGGCGCCCCGAGGACCCCCCGTCCAACGCGGCAGCGCTCGGTTGGATCGCCCTGGTGGGCATCCTGCTGGCCGGGGCGGTGAACGGATGGCTCTACGGCGTCTCCGCCGCCGATGATGGCGCGATGATCACTCTCGACGCCTTCCGGCTCTTCGCGAACTGGCTCTTCCTGCTGGGTGCGGGGCTCACCATCCTGGTCTCCACCACCTACATCGAGCGGCAGAAGCTCCAGGCGGGAGAGTTCTACGCCCTCGTCCTCCTGGCCACCGTGGGCATGATGGTGATGGGCGGGACCCGGAACCTCATCCTCCTCTTCCTGGCGCTCGAGACCATGTCCGTCGCCGCTTACGTCCTCACGGCGTACAATCGGCGGGATCGGAAGTCGGCCGAGGGAGGGCTGAAGTACTTCATCCTGGGATCCTTCTCCTCCGGGTTTCTCCTCTACGGGATCGCCCTGGTGTGGGGTGCCACCGGGAGCGTGCACCTTCCCGAGATCGGGGCGACCGTGGAGGCGGGCGCTGGCTTCACCGGACTCCTCCTGGCAGGGATGGGGCTGCTCGCCATCGGGTTTGCCTTCAAGGTCGCGGCGGTTCCCTTCCACATGTGGACGCCGGACGTCTATGAGGGGGCTCCGTCTCCCTCCACGGCCTTCATGGCGGCGGCGGTGAAGGCCGCCTCCTTCGTGGCCTTCGTCCGGGTGTTCATGGAGGCCTTTCCTGCGCTCTACGAGTCCTGGTATCCGGTGATGTGGTGGTTGGCGGCCCTGACCATGGTCGTCGCGAACCTGATCGCCCTCACGCAGGCGAACGTAAAGCGTATGCTGGCCTACTCCTCGGTAGCCCATGGAGGGTATCTCCTGGTGGCCATGGCGGCAGCCAACGAGATGGCCATGGCGGGGCTGCTCTTCTATCTTCTGGTCTACACCGTCATGAACATCGGGGCCTTCGGGATCCTGATGGTCGTGTCGCAGCACGGCGAGGACCGCCTCCAGGTGGAGGACTACTCCGGTTTCGGATGGACCCAGCCCCTGCTGGCCGTCCTCTTCACCATCTTTCTCCTCTCCCTGGCCGGTTTCCCGGGCACCGGCGGGTTCATGGCCAAGATCTATATCCTGCAGGGGGCGGTGGAGAGCCAGCTCTGGACCCTGTCGGTGATTCTGGTCCTCACGACGGTGCTCTCCTACTACTATTATCTGCGGGTGGCCTGGTACATGTGGATGCGTTCGGCTGCCCGGGACGACGCTCAGGTAGGGGTCTGGGCGTCCATCCCCCTCCGGATGACCCTCATCGTCGCCGCCGGGATCATCGTGTATCTGGGGATTCTTCCCGGCGGCCTCCTGGATGGCGCCATGGCGAGCGCCGAAGGGATGGGGCTGGCTCGAGATACCTTCCTGGGGCTGCGACCCTGATTCCTTCCGCCTGAGTGCCTGGAGACATGGACGTTCCGCACCACGTGTTCCGGGAATATGACATTCGCGGAATCGTAGGCCGCGAGCTGACTCCCGCCCTGATCCTGGAGGTGGGCCGGGCCTACGGCGGCCTGCTTCGGACCATGGCCGATGACGCCGGTTCGGATGGCGAGTCGCTCCGGGTGGTCCTGGGTCAGGACAACCGTCCGACCTCTTCGGCCCTGGCCGACGCGTTGGTCCAGGGCCTCAACGAGGTGGGGGTCCACGTCCTGGACCTGGGGGTGGTTCCCACCCCGGTCACCTGGTGGGCCGAGAAGACCCAGCCTCGGGTGCATGGGGCGCTTCAGGTCACCGGGTCGCACAACCCGGTCGGCTGGAACGGGGTCAAGATGACCGCCCTGGGACGTTCCCTCTTCGGCGATCAGGTCCAGGAGCTCCGGACCCGGGTGACGTCGGGTCACCCGCCGGCCCCCGAGCCGTCCTCCCGCGGGGACCGGATCGACCACCCGACACTGGATGCGTA